>Ga0315543_1003171_pt1 | contig 15022 bp, 12 predicted proteins | sample SalMarSW160210MG_2_FD_203098 | JGI IMG/M metagenome (GOLD analysis project Ga0315543, IMG submission 203098) | Salt marsh sediment microbial communities from the Plum Island Ecosystem LTER, Massachusetts, United States - Salt Marsh Sediment SW1601-210 ...
TGAAATAAGCCTCAGCCACCGGGGGGTGCTATTCCTCGACGAGCTTCCCGAATTCGGACATTCCGTGCTGGAAGTCCTGCGCCAGCCCCTGGAAGACAGGGTAATCACCATCAGCCGGGCTCAGGGGTGGCTAACACAACGTCCCTTAGCATGTTCTTAAGCGTGTCAGGTACTTGGGCTTTCAAGCGTTCAATCGGAGTTCTATTATACCGTCGGGGTAAAGGAATACCTATACTGAGCCCAACCCAGAGCTCTGGAATGAACTCGCGAATTTTAAGTATCCGCTCCCGTGCCTCTGGAATTTTGTAATATGCGCAATACTCATCAGCTGCTTCTTCGCGCTCTTGTTGTGTGAGTACCACGATTTCCAGCCTCAACATTTCTAAGATATGACGACATCCCTCATCGGTAACTTCTAAAGGGTCGTCTATTATATCTAATTTCATTTTTACTGTTCGTGCGTTTTTGATTTCACCCTTCTTACACTTTGGCCTCTCTATTTGCTCGCCTCGCGGACTCCCGATAAGCCTAGCCATGAGTTTCTGTTTTAGCTCCGAAAGACTTTCTATTGCCTCTTTGTCACGCTTCAGGTCTTGTAATTGCGTCATAATTTCGTCTTGTTGGTTATGTAATCCTGCCAACTCGGTTTTATACTTCTCAAGCAACATCTGGTACACCTCCGGTACAACAGTGCCGCTATAGTGGTCATCTTCTAATTTGACCATCTTATTCATGATCTGCTCTTTCTTGCGTTGAAGTTCACCTAGCTCGTTTGTCAGAGTATTCGCAGTTAACTTTACGTTCTCTTTACTAAAAAATTCATAGAACTGATCTGGTTGACTTGTTAGCAAGGAGGCGATAGATATCTTCACATATTGCTCAAGTTCTGGACCCGGCAAACATTTGCAGCCACCAGTCTCAGGGCAAACGTAATACCACCCGTCCCGTTTAGGCCTTCCGTGATAGCATCGAGGTTTCCCATTCTTACCCCTGTGGGTAGAACAAAATACAAAACCTCTTAATAAGTAATTCCGCCTAGCGTTTCTTTGGGATAGCTTCTGATGTCTAGCTAACTGGTCAAGCATTCCCCCCCTCTGTTCCCAAGTTATGGGTGGATTAATAACCTCAATATTTGGCATGTAGTGAGCCTGGTCTAAGGGCTTCCTGATTATCGAACTGTTACCGTACGTGTTTCCCTTCCTCTTTTTCGGCTCCACCGCAGCCTTCCTCAGTGCGAAATATCTGCCCGCATAAACCGGGTTGTGCGCGATATTAGAAATACCGGTTTTATTCCACTCCTTCTGACCATCTGGACTGGGAATGCCTCTGTCAGCTAACTTCCGTATCACAAATCCATAGCTTTTACCATTTAGAAGAAGCTCGAAAATCAACTTTGACGTCGTATAGTCGTCGTTAGGAACTAATCGGTTATTGTCCTTGTCCCAACTGTAGCCAAAGATTCGGTGATAGGTGGTTGGCTTGCCGTATTTGACAACGCGGTCATGAAGCCCATCTTTGGAGCCTTTCCTCGCCCGTAGAACAGACCGCTCCTTGCCTATCGCCAGAGCTAACTCAATAAGCTGGCCTTCTGGCTCATCCAGGAAGGGCGGCCCCTGACAGAGGATCAGTTTAACTCCAGACTGCCTGCATTCTGATAAAAATACTAGACGCTGTAAACCCTTAGCTTCAAGCCGGTCTCTATCCAAAATTGCCAGAGCCTGAATATCTCTGTTTATAATCAGGGTTCTTAGTTGCTGGAATTGAGGACAAGAGTATAGATCAAGGCTCGTCCAATCAGCCTGCAATATATGAATAGGAGTAAAATCATACTTCATTAATGCTTCTTTACAGCGTGCAACCTGGCTGGGTAGTGACGTCTCCCGCTGATTACTAGTCGAAACTCGCGCCCAAATAGCTGCGGCTTTGATTCCCATTTTTATGTATCCCCCTCAGTTACTAATTGGAATAGTCATCATCGGTCATTTGAAATCACTTCACTATCCGCAGTCTTATCCAATAAGTATTTATCGTTCAACTTGTACAGCCCTGGACCGATACGAGAGAGGAAATCCCTGTTAGAAACGTAATGCTTATATGACGGATGGTCAGGGGTGGACGCAATGACCCGGGACATGAAGCTTCCTCTTTTTATTTCTGGATATTTCTCTAATGCTACGTGGTATAATTCCGGTGCTGAGAACCGGTTGAACCCTTTTCGTTTGACAATTTCCCGGGTTGCCTCCAGGACAATATCATACATGGTCTTCCCAGACTCAAGGGATATGCGCCCCGCAAGCCTTACTTCAGGTCCAAGGAATACGGTGGTATCGGCTCTATTTACAGTAATGGTCACCTCTTCGCTGTCTATGCGAATAACTCCTGAAACCGGAATACTAAAAGAAACTTCTCTCATAAAACCCCTCCTTGACAATTGAATTGCCTTAGTGTAGTATACTCTTCGTATAATGTCAAGTAACTTATACGAAGAGGTATTATACTATAGGTATCAAAAATCGTGTTTTCACCTGCAATCTTTATTGTTGTGTCAAGCAAGCTCCCGGAAACGGGGTAAGGGCCACGTAAGGAAATTCTAGACGCCATTTTACACCAGGGGATTAACCAGTAAGTTATGAAATATATTAGGAAATATATGAAGTTAATGATTTAAATTATGAGATATATGATAACGATGAAGAGATTTTAATTTTTAATGGGGACGTCCCCATCAAAATCCGCTACCTATCACATTATCAAAAAATATTTGGGAGGTGATAATTTTTATGACAGCCAAACTTTCTCCGCACAAAATATCAAAAATGATGTCTCTTTACTTTGACGGATACTCCGAAACCGAAATAGCTAAAATACTTAAGGTGAACCAGAGTACGGTCTCTTTGTATGTCGGCAAGTTTAAATTTTTATCAGAACAGCAGGGTATCAAGGCTGCTGGAGAGGAGTTCGGGATTATGGACCAGGTTGAAGCATTACACAGTCTCAGCGCGGAGTTGAAGAAGGCCAAACTAACCGTTGAGGAGGCAGCAGCAGGCTATAAGATGGTACAGTCATTGTCTAAGCTCGGAATCAGCCAGAAGGAATATAATGGTGTCCTGCAGGCGTGCACCAAGTTGAAGTCGGAGGGCTTTCTAAATTCAGCGGTAAAGCTCGATAAGCTAGAGCACGACACCAGTATGTCCCACGAGGAGATTGTTACCAAGGCCGCCAGCACTCACCAAGAACTGATACACACCCAGCAAGATTTGCAGGGCGTGGCCGGTAAACTGAAGGCGACCAAGGAAGAACTAGCGAATATCGAGAAGCAGAAGAAGCTGGCTAGCCAAGGGCTCGAGACGCACATGAAGAACGTCGGTGTCGATATGAAGAGGCTAAAGCTGGTCGAGGAATTTGCTCTGGCGCTCAAGGAAGCCGGCGAAGACGATAAACACCTAGAGGATTACATCCAGCGGCAGCACATGCTAAATGAGGCCGGGATTACCCTCGGCATCTTTGTAGAGATACTGGACAAGGCTAAGTCACTTACCGCCAAAGACGGGGGCAAGGAGTTCCTCGCAATGCTTGACCAGTATGGAAGCTTCACTGAGACGATAAAAGGCCTCGAGAATAAGGTGCAATCGTTGACCAAGGAAGCCGATGGCCTAGAAGATAAGGCCAAGCTCAAGGGCGAACTCGATAAGGATATTATCAAACTCCATGCGGAGAAGGTCAGCCTAGAAGCCTGCGTGGCTCAGTCGCTGGAGCAGAAGAAAATACTTGAGGACACCCAGAACGAGGTCAGCCTGCTGGCGAAGAAAAAGGCATCCTTTGAGGACGAAGTCGCCAACCTGCAAGCCCATAAGGAGCAGTTGATTACGGAAGTCCAGTCCAAGAAGGAGATTGTTAGCGACCTTGGCGATCTTAAGAAGAAGCACGCTGTTGTGGCGGCTGCTGTGGCAGAAATGGAGGCCCGGCTGGAACGGGGAAAACAGCTGCTGGATATTACTAAGAGTTTTGTCGGGCTGGTACAATCGGCACCTTCTTCTCTGACAGAGCTCGAGAAATTCGCCACGGCGCTCCCCGGTCTAATCGACCACGCGAAGCAAACGGGCTATTCGCCCACCCTGTTGAAAGCCTACGTCTTGGAGAACCTCACCGGGGGTGCCCTGAAGGTTCTGAGGTGCAAGACGTGTGGCGCAGGGTTTATCGTGGACAAGCCAGCGGCCTATGGGTATAAATGCCCGTGCTGCGGTTTGTCTTCCCATATTGTAGCCGACAAAGAGGGACTGGCGGTATTGCAAGAGGCCCTGGCTGCATTGAAACCGGCGGTTGTAGTATCACAAGTAGTGGTGAAACATAAAAAGCCCAATCAAACTGACGGAAATAAAAGCCAGACCGTAGAATAACCCTATCCAGCCTCTCCATCGGCGGGTCTCTTTCCCATACGGTGCCAATGAATCACCTGTTTTTATCTGCCCTTAGAGTCTTCAGTCTCGCCAATTAGCCAGCTAACCGTCACGCCCAGGACCTTAGCAATTGCAACGGCTTCAACGTCGGTAACCTCACGATATCCCGTCTCTATTTTCGAGATGGTCACCCGTTCAAGTCGCAGACCTTCAACCTGCAGGCGTGCCGCCAGGTCCGCTTGAGTGATAAGCGGCTTGGCCCTTTCACGGGCCAGCCGCACTCTTTCGCCTATGATATTCCTTCGAATCATTGGTTGAATTTTATGGGAAAAAACCTATAAAGATGTTCCAGTTTAGAACATGCAATGCTATAATGGAGTCACTAAAGCTCCAGGTAAGGGGGTTAGAATGCCTGATTCGAGTTACTACGAAAATTTAGGCCCATCGGAGGTTTACGACCTGCAGGAAAATGAGGGTGTTGAGGGACTGATCAGAGTTCTTAGGCACAACCATCATAAGGAAGTCATCCGCCTGGCCATTAATGCTCTCGGAGATATAAAAGACAAAAAAGCCGTGGAGACCATTATTGAGAAAGGGTTAAAAAGCGAATATGTTTCCATTCGGGATGCAGCGATAAAAGCTCTGGGGAAAATAGGAAGCGACAAAGCTACCGAACCACTCATCTATATGATGTTGAAAGACAAGGACACACGTACTGCCGCAATACGAACCCTGGGTAAAATAAAGGATAGCCGGGCCGTTAAGTCTCTCATTAAGTTTATGCACGATGAAAATGAAGAACTGCGTGTTCGTGAAGAAGTGGCTCAAGCATTAGGCAATATTGGAGGCAAGGAAGCAGTGCTGGGTTTGATTGCTGCCCTTGGCTCCTACATGGATGAACTAAGTGAGAGGGTATCACAGGAGCTGGTAAAGCTGGGGGAAACGTCAGTAATACCGCTGATCACAATGTTGAATGGTGCTAATGAGAGAATAATGTGGAAGGCAGCCACGATTCTGGGGGAGATAGGAGACAAGGGGGCGGTTAAGCCTCTGATTGCGTTGCTGTTGGATGATAGTAAGGATGAGTGGGATAGGGGCAATTATGTGGCAGCGGCTTTAGGTAAGATTGGAGATGCCGAAGCTGTGGACCCACTTATCGAACTGGCATCGAAGCACACTAATGACCCGCTGACATGTCGTTCTGTGGGAGCTCTGGGCGATATAGGTGACGATAAAGCTGTCGAGCCGCTGATAGCAATTTTAGAAGATGAAAATACAATTAATCTAGTACACTTAAGGCTGGAAACATGTTGGGCTCTGGGGAAACTGAGGGATGTCAGAGCAACAGAACCCCTGATCAAGATTCTGGAAGGTTCCCGGGGCAACAAGTTTGGATTGGCGGATGCAGCGGCCTCAGCGCTTGTTCAGCTTGATGATGATAGGATAGAACTCCCACTCTTAAGATATTATGGATACACGTTGCGCCAGATAATGAGCTCCAAAGCTTTTGAGCAAATTGGGCAGCAGGTAATGTTTGAAGGACTCTCGAAACTGATTGCCAGACTGATAAGTAAGCATTGACATCCGTGTTCCTGCCGGGAGTCCCGGTCCGGTTACTGTGTCAATGCGATCTGACAGCTTCCTTGAGGACGGTTGGATCTGGAGGATACAATAGATATAGTATCCCTTCACTCCAGTAGATGAGTCCGCCGGAAGTAACATTTAGATGTAATGTTACATTTAGATGTGAGTATCAATTAATAATCCTTAAGGCTCTATTTAGAAGAATCCTATACTCCATTCATCGTAGGGAACGCCGTTTGAAAGAATACCGTTATAAACTCGTTCTCTAATCTCATCCGAATAAATACTTATGTCCCACAGACGCATTTGACCTCGCCCTCGACCAAGCAAGTCTGTCCTTCGAAAGTATTCTTCTAGGTTGCGCATATCTGAAAACTGCCAAGCTAACCTAGAAAACAAGCCAGAAAGTAAGACCCCCAAGGGTCTGAAATAGTCCCTCTGGTCTTTTAGCCAGTCCGGACCCGATACCCTAATGTCGTCGCGTATTGGGCAACAGATATAACTAGTGGCTGCTGAGCCGTTAGGGCCATATACTTTAGACAAGCTCTCGTTATATGAAGGAAGCTTTGGGCTCATGTAAGTTATCTTAGATATAACCCAAGTAGCAAGGTCTGATACGGTAACAAAATCAATGCACTCGATAGGGTGCGTAACATAGGTCGCGTCAGCATCTACGATTGTTTTATCGATGTTGACCAATGGGGTTGATTTCTTACCTTTCCACGAGTGGGAATGAGCCAACAAGCCATAGATAATTGGAGAATTGAGCTCCTTGTACGGTGTGCCAGTTCTTTTAGGTAAGTTCCGCCGGATTTCTGTGGAGGTTCTGATTGCCTTTTGAATATCTGCCGCTTTAAGCGTTGTCTTGCACTCAAAGGCGGCCGCAATGCCTCCAGACAAATATAGTTTTTTATCTAATAAAATCTGGGGGTAAGAAGGATATAAAACTAGTACATCGACCTGTGGACTGGCGTAACCCGAATCGGTAAGAATGCGGCCCTTGGTTACAACATGGAAATAGGTTGGAAGCCACTTTCTGAGAAGAGTTGCCCAATTTTCTTCCCCTTGATCCCCCGCCGTGGCAGGATCTTGTGATGCACGCCTTCTAATGCGAGCGTATTCTCTGGAGATGTCGTCATGAGTAGAAATTACAAAATCGTGGATATCATGTCGTTCCATTCTTATTCACAGCCAACAACGATATTCTGTTGAATAAGATTATACCACAGCTAAACTAGGCAAGACATTTTATGGCTAATCACCAGAAGGATTATAAGTACACGAAATCAAGCATCCCGTGGTTATAGCTGAGAGAAGTCTCTTAATGAAGTCAATGCCAGAGTTACAAGGAATATGCTTCATAAACTGGCGGGACCCTTTTTTATGTATATTCCAGGTTGCACACCATTGTGCGATTGCAATTTCTGGCTTATTGTTTAATTCTGCTCATATCTTACATCATCGTGGTACCAGCGGGCTTTCGGGCGCATGACCACGGGGTTATGGGACCCACTTTTTGAATTCGTTTTTGCCCCGGCGGGAATCATCCCCCCTGTCGGGCCTCCGCCGCGCCCCAGCCCATTTTTTTCTGGACTGTATTTGGGTTGTTTCCAAAATGGGGGCCTGTGAATAAGGGGTTTTATATTGCCGACAATAAGGCCCTCTAAGAGCTATTGAGCTATAAATAGGCGGACGAATATCCTAGAACAATGTCGGGAAGAATGTTCATTATGGTTGATTTTGTAACTACCTGCCTTTATACTAGAGTTGTAATTGACTATGCACAGATTGACTGCATCACGCCTCTTTTTGGTCATATTCCTGTTAGTCACGGTCGTCTTCGCCATAACCGCATACCGCCTTGTGCTGACGCATTGGCCAGAGTTTGTATCCGTGTTCATCTTTTGGCTACTTGCGTTCGTTAAGATGCTATACGATGCATCAGCCAATGTCTATTTAGCAGTAAATAGGTCTATAGCTTGGCTGACAAGTGCACCTGCTAACTGGGAGTTTGCCATTCAATACCTGATAAGACCTGAGCAGGACTCAATAATAGAACAAGCCACAAATTCGATTCTTGAAGTCTTTCCAAAAGCAAAATTATGGCAAGACGATCCCACACAAAAAATCGTTAACGTCCCCGGCTTTACTGCACGGATTAAGCTTCTACGTGACGTCTCTATTGAAGAATCAGAACAGCCCACAACAAATCTCTTTCTAGATCTCACAGATATGAACGTTTCCTATCGTCAAACAAAGATGATTCTTTTCAAGAAGATAGCACCGCTACTCGAAAAGCTTTCAACGAACATTAAGCCTGAATGGGTTAAATATACGCTGAGAATCAAATATGACGGTGCTAACCCATTTTTCGGTTTGTATGTTAAGAAGTTACCCCCACACCAAATAACAAGGTTTCACTGTGAATTATTCGAAGTGGTGGGCGATGAGACGGATAACGTTACTGTTGGAAAGGAAGAAACGGTTATAATCACGGCATCAATAACTAGCTTGCTTGAATTGTCTCAGAAATATTTATCACTGTCTTCTTCGTCTGGCTGATACCGGAACGTCTTCGGCGTGTTTTTCAATCACATGATTTAGGTTTTCAACCAATTCTAGAGCTAGGCCTTCCGCAAATCCAGCATAAACTACTATCCCGCCATTCTTGGTTATCATTGAACTCGTAGGCTCACCATAGAATACAAAGTTAAGCATTAACCCACCTAGTTCGCCTTTCATTTCAAATTCACTCCACAAAGGACTCTCGCCTACTTCGTGACCGAATATAGTTGCTGAACTAACACGGTCAATCTTGAGTTGATGGAAGAATCCCCCTATTACAGATGTGTCCGTGTCTATCTTCATAAGATTTTCGTGCAGACTATGCAAGTCAACTTTTCTAAATCTTAGCAGTAAGAGTCCTTCTGGGTATGCTTGTCCAAGTCTATCAGCGAGTTCACGTATCTCTTTTCGATTTGTGTCTGCCATGAAATATCCGTTTGTATGCCGGAATAGATGAAACTCACTTATTGCGATTAGAGTGTTCATTTCATCTGCACCAATGCGGTAGCGATACGTTTTTTGGGTTTCATGTTTAACCTTATATTTTGTAAACGCCTGAAAATCGCTAATCCCTAAATACACAATTTCCGAATGTGCCCCTCTATGTGGGTAGTCTTCGAATACCGCTTGACCTCCGGTATTCACCTGCTGTCCCAATTGGAATGCAGGGAAGTTCTCAATTTGAAAATAATTAAAGCTTCTAGGCATTGTCAGCTTTGTTCAACGATTATGTTATCCTTTTTTATATTTTACTTCGCTATTCAATTATACACAAGGTAGTAGTACTGTTTTCCCTCTAACTACGCTTCTTGGAGTATGGTTTCATCAACTTCTCAAGTGGTTTACCTTTGACAGTAACACGCCGAATCTCCCGACCCCGGTCGACAGCCAAAACAGGAGACAATCCCACTGTCTTCCCAAGGATAAGCTTCTTTAGTTGTTGGGTAGCTTGTTGAGCTCCCTTTTTCCCCTTTTCTGGCGCATCGTAGCCAGTGGGACGGATCCGCTTCCCCCCGGCAAGTCGAAAGGTATCAGCGTCAATTACTTTTTTGGGTTTCCCTGTCGCCATTTTAACCCTCCTTTAGAGCTTCCTTTGCTAGCTTGTCCGCTCTTTTAATATATGGACTATTACTTGAAATATGCCGGTATTCAACTTCCTTAAATATCCCTGCTGTTGTCCTAACTTCTTTATGAAGCTCCAGAAGCTCTCTATTGTGTATTCTCCATTTACGATTTAGTTGGTTAATTACTACCAAACTATCAGAAAAGCAAACTGCCTTCCACGTGCAGTAATCAGTAGCCGAATTTAGTCCTTGTATTAGTGCGTGATATTCAGCTCCGTTACTCGTAGTTTTTCCGACACATTTCTTGCAGGTAGCTAATTCTTGATCTTTCTCATTCAATATAATTATACCGATTGCACCTCGCCCCGGATTTGGGCGACACGCACCATCTGTGTATATTTTTACAAACTTGTTCAAATTTGGCATCAATGCCCCTCTACGAACATAATTATACCACGGAAGCAATTGTTCCGAAGCGAATTTTAGGTCGAGAGGCTCTCTTTTCCAGCCACAAAACTACTAAATTAAGGCCCCAATATGGGCCCACTCAGGTATATCCTACCTATGCCTGCTTTTGCCCCCAACTTCACGGAAACGCTACAAAGTCGCCCCAAAAGGGGGCTCCCGAAACGCCAGAAACGCGCCATTATGATAATGAGCAAAGGCCAAGAAAGGAGAAACTGATAATGAAAAACTACCGTTTTGAGAAAATGGGAACGAAAACCGCCCCTGAGACGGGGCGGCAAGACCGAATACGAAAATTGGTAGCGGGGGCTGGATTCGAACCAGCGACCTTTGGGTTATGAGCCCGATCAGCTTCAACCGCTGATGCCCTCATTGAACAAAATGACGGAATGTGACGCTGCGAGTATTCAACAATGGTTGTACCACGTTCTATCGGCCATACACCCTGAGAAATCCGGCATTGATTAGTATGTGAGAATCGGTGTATGATTCTTCTAGCAAAAAGCAACGGATAATTCATCCTACAGGAAGCAACCTTTGAACGTTGACCAATTCGTATCAAAATGGAAACAAAGCGAGTTATCCGAAGCATCGGCTGCTCAAAGCCACTTTCTGGATGTGTGTGCCCTCGTTGGCCACCCGACGCCAACTGAAGCGGACCCCAAGGGCGTACGCTTCAGTTTCGAAGTGAGCGCGGAGAAGCCCAGTGGTAAGCGTGGCCGTGCAGATGCTTGGTACAAGGACAAGTTCATTTGGGAATACAAACGCCCTGGCTCTGACTTAGACAGAGCCTATGACCAGTTGTTACTTTACCGCGAATCACTAGGTAATCCGCCGCTCCTCATTACGTCAGACACTCAGAATATAATCGTTCATACAAATTTCACCAACACAGCCAAGAAGGTGTACCGGATAGACTTCAGTCGACTTCTGGATGCCGATGGACTTGAGATACTCAAGCAGGCATTCTATAATCCCAATGCTCTCAAGCCTGACCGGACCCAAGAACAAGTCACGAAAGCCACCGCTGACACTTTCATTCAGGTTGCAAACAGCATACAGCAATGGGCAGATAAACACGCTCCGGCTGACCATCCAGAGAGGCTGTCTCATTTCATCATTCGCCTGCTCTTTAGCCTTTTTGCCCAGGATATGGGCCTCCTTCCCACCGGTCTTGTCACTAGCATGGTCAACACCTACAAACGAGGCACCACTACCGAGCTGTCCGACTTCACTGACAGCCTTCGCCGTCTTTATGCTGCCATGCGTGATGGCGGATTTTTCGGCGTCCACAGAATTAGTCACTTTAACGGCGGCCTTTTCGATGATGACTTCGTCCCGGAACTTCCCACGGACATAATCTATTCACTCAACCAAGCTTGCCAACAAAACTGGGCCAACATCGACCCCTCCATATTCGGTACACTGTTTGAGCGCATCATCGACAAGTCGAAGAGGTCTCAGCTAGGTCTTCACTACACAAGCAAACAGGACATAATGCTCGTTGTCGAACCAGTTATAATGGAACCATTAAGGAACCAATGGGCACTACTGAAACAGCAAGTGCGAGCCCACCTCCACGATAATAACTTCGAGCAAGCCCATTCTTTGCTGAAACAGTTCTCTGACCAACTCGCTAAGGTGAGAGTCCTAGACCCAGCTTGTGGAAGTGGTAACTTCCTTTACGTGTCTCTGCAACAACTTCTTGACCTGCAGAAGGAAGTCGTTACCTTTGCCGCACAGTCCGGCCTTCCCGAAATTCCGCTTACGGTTAGCCCTGCACAACTCTACGGTCTCGAGACAAACCCATATGCCCACGAATTAGCCCAGATCACCGTTTGGATCGGATACCTGCAGTGGCGCTTTGAAAACGGCTTTCGGAATATCTCAGAGCCAATTCTGCGTGTTCTGGACAATATACAGCACCGGGATGCCATCCTGTCATTGGTGAGTGGCCAACCTTCCGAACCCGACTGGCCGCAGGCCGACTTTCTCATAGGAAATCCCCCTTTCTTAGGAAGCCGAAAAATGCGGCCCGAACTCGGCGACAATTACTGTGACAATTTACTTAGGGTGTATGGCAAACGAATACAAGGTCTTCCCGACCTTGTCTGTTACTGGTTTGAGAAAGCCGCGAATCTGGTGGCTCGTCGACAAACCCGCAGGGTAGGCCTCCTTGCAACCCAAGCAGTGCGCGGGGGCACCAATCGTCAAGTGTTACAACACATCAAGGACAAGGGCGACATCTTCCTGGCTTGGAGTGACCGTGAGTGGGTACTAGATGGTGCAACAGTCCATGTTTCCATCATCGGATTTGATGCTGGTGAAGAAACAATCAGAATCCTCGACGGTCAAAGAGTTTCTTCAATCAATTCAGACCTTACTTCCGGCGTTGATCTGACCAATGTGCCGCAACTACCAGAGAACGGCGGGATATCGTTCCAGGGTGTGATTCTTCGCGGGCACTTTGACCTCTTGGCCCAAGAAGCCAGGCACATGCTCGCAGATAACACCAACCCAAACGGCCGATCCAATGCCGATGTCCTAAGAGTACGCAAGACGGGACGGGACGTACTCCATTCGGCTCCCGATTCATTTGTAGTCGATTTCGGTGTCGATATGACTATGGAGGAAGCATCTCAATACCTTTTGCCATTTGAACACGTAAAGGAGTTTGTCCTTCCGATGCGCAAAGAGACGAAGCAACTCGCCTCTGTTACTAATTGGTGGCTTCACTGGAACCCACGACCCGAAATGCGCAGAAGTTTGTCGGGACTCAAGCGCTACGTAGCTACACCAAGGGTAGCCAAACATCGGATTTTTGTATGGCTCGACGGGACCGTGCTTCCTGATGCCCAACTCGTCGTTTTCGCGCGTTCTGACGACTATTTCTTCGGCATGCTACACTCCCGTCCACACGAATTATGGGCACGCAGGGTTGGTACACAATTAAGAGATGCAGAAAGCGGTTTTCGTTACACTTCAACTACCACTTTTCAGACGTATCCGCTTCCGTGGCCACCCCATCAAGAACCCACAAACGTCTCTCAGACCTATGACCAAATCGCCAGTGCGGCCAGAAATCTCCACGACTTCCGTCAGAACTGGCAACATCCTGAAGGAATCGGAGTTACTTTCTCAGAACGTATAGCAAAGAAGCGTACGCTAAACGCGCTTTACAACGCCCTTGACCACTACCGCCAGAACGTGAAAGGTAGAACGCGCAACCCAACGGAATGGAACAGAGAAATTGACTCCATTATTTCCCTTGACGAAATTGAGGAACTTGACTATATACATCTCCAACTGGATAATGCTGTATTGACTGCATACGGCTGGCCTAGTAGTATCACCGATGAGGAGATTCTGGCTCGACTCTTTGCTCTAAATGCCGAGCGTGCTAAGGTAACAGGCGGTAGAACCCTGCCTCAGGATCCAGACAATGAATAGCAGCGAACTGCATCTCCAAACTGCTCAAAATAGAGGGCAAATGCTTTCGGTCATAACTCGCGCTGCGTCAACAGCCGACTACAATATGGTCACAGTGTTGGTTGCCTACGCTACTAAACTTGGATGCAAAATCCTTGTCTCAGGACTGAGTACCGCCTGCTCGAATTGGGCTGACATGGTCAAGACGTGGATTGTGTGTCTCGACTTTGGTCACACTGAACCAGAGGCTCTTGAATATCTTGCTCAACTACCCAAATCTACCGTCGCGGTTCCAAACGCCGACCTAGCCTTGAAAGCAAATCTTAGACCGTCAATACGCTTTCATCCAAAACTGTATGTCTTCAGATGTAGCACCGACCCTAACAAAACAGCTGTAGTCTCGGGTTCCTGTAACCTAACTCGTGGGGGACTATACCTGAACACAGAGCAGGCGACCGTAGCTATTACACAGCCTCCGCTTACCAACCTAGACAAGGAAAGTGTCGCACATATTGCAGCAACACAGAAATTGATTCAAGCTGTCTGCTCGTCGGCAACTCCCCTCACCGATGAGATATTGTCTACATACCGCTCGCTTTGGCATCCCGATTATCTTCCGCCGGGAGAGAAGGGGCAAGCTAGTAAAATCTTCGCATTTGACCCATCCATAGATATGATCAAGGCAATGTCACTGTCGACAGCCTCCAATTTCTGGGTACGAGTAACTCCGAAAGTAGTACAGAATCGCGGACCGGGTAAACCCGGCAACCAAATTGATATGCAGCGTGGAACAAGGGTGTTCTTTGGATTCGACGTCGCCAATGTTGTGCCCAACACAGTTCTTGGATCAGTTGTCATTGCTTTCGAAGGTGAGACTAATTACCAAAGCCTGCGATACGGCGACAACGGCATGGACAAGATAACATTACCTGCTCTACAACCACCCAGAACGTACGCTAATCGCACCTTACTTTTCCAGAGACAGCCAAAAGGTGTTTTTGAACTTGTTATTGGTACACCCCAGCAGGCATCCAAATGGCGAAGGCTGGCCCTCCAGCAAAACGGACTTTACCAAATGCAGAGTGGCAGGGAGTTCGGAGTCTTCGAATAACCTGCTACCCCATTTGGATGCCGCCCTTCCAGTTAGGCATACCTCGAGAGGCGAACTCCCGACAGTTGACAGGGATTCGATTCCCGCAACACCTGCGCCAAGTCTGTTGATCCAGCCCAGCGTTGTTTTGAGGAGAAGTTCGACTCTGCCCAATATCTCCGTCCTTGATTTACTCTATCCAAGAATGGAAGTTAAGGTAGTATGACTCTTGGTTCATTTCACAATAGCTTATTTTGTGTAACAGGCCTGGTTGTCCTTCCATCGGATCTCTGTTGAACAAAACTGACAATTAGTATATAGAGTAACTAACGGAGATGGCTCCGGCTACAATAGAAAGAATGGTGTGCAGCTTAACACCAAATCTAAAGTAGAAGGAGCCATCATAAATGAAGAATACCGCAGCCCGG
>Ga0315543_1003173_pt1 | contig 15015 bp, 12 predicted proteins | sample SalMarSW160210MG_2_FD_203098 | JGI IMG/M metagenome (GOLD analysis project Ga0315543, IMG submission 203098) | Salt marsh sediment microbial communities from the Plum Island Ecosystem LTER, Massachusetts, United States - Salt Marsh Sediment SW1601-210 ...
TGGAACGTTTACCTGACGTGCTAGAAGTATATGTTCACGTGTTTGAGGCATTGGGCCATCAGTAGCAGCGACCACCAATATGGCACCATCCATCTGTGCAGCACCGGTAACCATATTCTTAACATAGTCAGCGTGTCCGGGGCAGTCAACGTGGGCATAGTGCCGGTTGGCTGTTTGATACTCAACGTGCGCTGTGTTAATGGTAATTCCTCTCTCCTTCTCTTCGGGTGCGTTGTCAATGGAATCAAAATCTTTAATGTCAGCCAACCCCTGTTTATGCAGTACCATGGTAATGGCAGCAGTTAACGTGGTTTTACCATGGTCGACGTGACCGATGGTTCCAATGTTGACGTGAGGTTTCGATCTATCAAATTTTTCTTTAGCCATAACTCTAAAATATTTATTAAATTAAAAATAGGTGAAACATGCAATACATATTGAGCCAATGATGGGAATTGAACCCATGACCTCATCCTTACCAAGGATGCGCTCTACCCCTGAGCTACATCGGCGCTAAAATAGCAGAGCGGGAGACGGAACTCGAATCCGCGACCCTCAGCTTGGAAGGCTGATGCTCTACCAACTGAGCTACTCCCGCTGTTGTGGGGAGAGCAGGATTCGAACCTACGAAGGCATCAGCCAGCAGATTTACAGTCTGCCCCAGTTGACCGCTTTGGTATCTCCCCTCTGATTCCCCTGTATGCTATTTGAGTGAAAAAACTTTCAACCAAAATCAAGGCTCAGATTGATTATTCACGAGCCGATGGAGGGATTCGAACCCACGACCTGCTGATTACAAATCAGCTGCTCTGACCAACTGAGCTACATCGGCAAAATGATCTATCGAAGGATCGGTTACCACGTTCAAAAGGCCTTCATTGTAACGCCTGACAAAGCCAGAAACCAATGCCCGTTCGGGCACAATTTCCAGTGGCTATCGGAACAGCCAACCAAATGATCGACCCGCAATTCTTCAGAGCCAAGCTGCATCGGCAATATGAAAGAACCCCGATCCCGGAGGTACCCCTCCAAAATCGGTTTGCAAATGTATGAATTATTTATTTATATCACAAAAAAATAGTTGGGATATTTTCGAACGGATATCATACACCTCTCTTCTTTCCCTTTGTCTTTGTAATTTGCTTTTTCAGAGCATCTACAGCGTTGTCGGTAGCCTCTTCAAATGTTTTACTTTTTTTCCTTGCGAATAACGGATTGCGGGGAATATCCAGCTTGATTTCCGTGATCTTGTTCTCTGCATCCTGGGCTTTGTTCAAACGCAAGAACACTTCGGCCCCGATAATGTCATCGTTATACTGAAGTAACTTCTTGACTTTGCTTTTTATGAACTTCAACAGCTTGGTGTCCGCATCAAACCGAACGGAATGAATTTGAATATTCATAGGATTACCTCCATCATTTTAGGCTCTGGGATGAGCTTGTTTATATATTTGTTTGAGTTTTTCAAATGTATTGTGTGTATAGATCTGGGTTGCGGAAAGGTTAGCGTGACCCAGCAACTCCTTGATCGCATTGAGATCGGCTCCGCGGTTCAACATATGTGTGGCAAAGGTATGTCGAAGGATATGGGGGCTCTTTTTTTCTATGGTGGTGATGAGCTCCAGATGCCTCTTCACCACTCGATAAACCAGGCTCTCATAGATCTTACCACCGCGGTCAGTCATGAAAAAATGATCCGGATCAGCGGTTTCCAGGAAGGTATTTCGAGCCTCGATGTATTTCTCGATGTTCTGTTTCAGCTCTTTTGTGAACGGGATCAGCCGCTCCTTGTTTCGTTTACCAAGCACCTTAACGGTCAGGCTCTGAAGGTCGAAATCGCGATCGGCAAGGTGTATCAATTCCGCCCTTCTCATCCCGGTAGCGTACAACAATTCTATGATCAGCCGGTTTCTCATGCCGGAAAAATCATCTCCAAATTCATGCCTGTCCAGCAGTTCATTCATTTTCTCCACTTCAACAAATTCAGGAAGTTTCTTGCTCTGCTTGGGAGTCAGGATCTTATCCATCGGGGTTGACTGCACTATCCCTTCCCGCATGAGGTACTTGAAGAACGATTTCAGTGTAGTGATTTTACGGTTTACCGAACGGGCAGACATGTTGTTATCCATCATGGAGATCATCCAGTTACGGACCCCCTTGTGATCAATCCGGTGAATATCCTGGTGGCCGTATTGATCGGCTGTAAACTGAAAAAACTGGGTCAGGTCGCTTTCGTAGGAACGGATGGTATTCATTGAATACCGTCTTTCAAATTGCAAGTACCTGATAAAGGATTCCTTATACTTCATCCGTATTAAATTATCGAATGGATCGGATGTTTCATGGGTGTTCAAACAGAAGAAAGCAACATGTGAATTTTACCGACTATCTCTTTTTAATGGGTTGATAAAATTCTCATGGGGTAATTTTTCGGCACCTTTTGATGCAAGGAGCATGATAAAACAGACGGAAAGATCGGGACAGATCCGTTTGTCGGTTTTATTCATCGCTTTCCTGTAATTTCTGGATATAAATGGCACGTTTCTTAACATTCCTCTTGGCTACAGAGGGTTTTGTAAAGGATTGCCTTTCACGTAATTCCTTAATTACACCGGTTTTTTCAAACTTTCTCTTAAACTTTTTGAGAGCTCTTTCAATGTTTTCTCCCTCTTTAAGCGGTATAACGATCATAATGATGTTTTTGAATTGAGGCGCAAATTTAAAAATTGGATTCCGTTTTGCAAAAAAAAAACCTCTTTTTTAACTATTTTGTAATCCACGGATAATAAAAACGGTTATAAATAACCACTCAACCGTTTGAACACCTATCTAAATATACAATTTATCTGACACAAAATCAAGATTCGACAAAGGGAAAACCGGAAAAACTTACCGGTTTACTTCTCCTTTCCCCGGAGATATACATAGGGAAGGATTTTCCGGTATTGCTCTTCTGACGCCATCCCTTCCCTGCGGATCTCTGAAACTGAAAAAATTGCCCCCTGCCTCTTACGATAGTCTAAAATGGCATTGGTCAGTTCCTGGTTGAAATAGGGGTGCCGTATAAAATCTGCATAGGTGGCATGATTCAGATCCAGCTTCTGAATGAGTGTAGTATCCACCCGAACATGGGGATAAATTTCCCGGAACACCTCTTCACTGATGCCATAAACTTCAAGGAGTTGATCCTTCTTCACAAATCCACCCAAAATATTGCGGTACTTTAACACCCTGCGGGCAAGTACGGGACCAATTCCCTTCAATGGAAGCAGGTCAGATGTATCGGCATTGTTCAGCTCAACGATCCTGGCTGCTGATCCTTCCAACAATTTCCGGTGATCAGAATCATCACGCTGAACCGGTGGGGCAATCCGGATAAACGGTTCCAGTTCCGTATACAGGGAGGTATCCATTCCATAAATTTTCAACAGGTCTTCCTTTTTGTTAAACCTCCCCCCTTTTTCAATGTAATGCAACAAAGTAGTTACCACCTTTTCCTGCACTCCAAGTTTCATCAATTCCTGTTTCGAAGCCTGGTTCGGGTCAAAATAAAACAATTCATGCGCTGACACATGAACCGCAGGTTTATCCCTGTGATCCTTGTTGCCGGACTGGTTCCTGGTGTTCTCGTTTATCAGGTCAAAATCTTTCACGATCTCCCGGATCTCTTCTGCATTGTTCATCCTCTTTTCAGGCAGCCATGATATCAGAAGATTAACAAGAATCAGAATAACGATAAGGGAGGAAAGGACGAGAATGCCATGTTGTTCCCGGCGTGAAAAGCTGAAGTACTCTTTCAGAAACTTTTTAACCATGAACCCGTTACAAAGGGAATAAGCTTCAAGATAGTGCAATCCGCGGAAATATCAAAATCGCTTTCCCGGAATTGGTTGCTATGAGCCGTAGAGACGCCATGCATGGCGTCTCTACAAACGATTCTGGAAGAACATCAGGATTACCTGTTCAATAAATAACGTTATAAACATCAAATAATAACAAACCATCATTCTTTATACCGCTTAATTTCACCTGCGCGGAAGCGTTTCATGTAACTTTTCAGATCTCTTTTGATTTCGGGTCCCAGGATGATCAGTCCGATCACATTGGGGATTGCCAGTGTGATCATGACCATATCGATAAAGGTAATGACAGAGGTGAGGGTTGAGCTTGCCCCGATCACGACACAGAGCAGGAGAAGAATGGTGAATATGCGGATGATCACGGCTTTTCTTCCCGGAAATTTTTCAAACCATTTTCCCAGCAGAAAATCAAATCCTTTAATCCCATAATAAGACCAGGAGATCATGGTTGAGAAAGCAAACAGCAGAATAGCCAATACCAGGAGATAGGGGAACCAGGGGAACACGCTGCCAAAGGCTGCGGAGGTAAGCTGGGTACCTTCCAACCCTTCGGGATTCTGATGGAAGCCGGTAAAAATGAGAACAAGGGATGTCATGGTACAGATGATAATGGTATCAATAAACGGTTCCATGAGTGCAACGATTCCCTCATTTACAGGCTCGTCCGTTTTTGCCGGTGCATGGGCTATTGCTGAGGATCCCAATCCCGCTTCATTCGAAAAGGCACCGCGCCTGAATCCCGTGATCAATACACCAATGAATCCTCCTTTGATGGCAGGAGCATCAAAAGCGCTGGTCACGATCAACTTAAACACGGAACCGATTTCACCGATATTCATGATAATGATGATCAGTGCCGTACCGAGGTAGAGGCCTGCCATAAACGGGACGATTTTGCCCGTAACCCTGCCGATGCTCCTGATCCCGCCAACGATTACCAACCCGACCAGAATGGCAAAAACTACTCCGAAAACTGCACCGTGTCTTTCGAGAGCGGGAACGAAAATGAGGAATTGTGCAAAAGCCTGGTTTGCCTGAAACATGTTCCCCCCCATGGATGATGCTACCACCAGCAGTGCAAAAATTGCAGCAAGGACCCTGCCCAATCCTCCCAGGTTTTTCCGTTTCAATCCTTCCACAAGGTAATACATGGGCCCTCCCGACACATTTCCACGGGCATCTATTTTACGGTATTTCACACCCAGGGTGCATTCCGTAAATTTCAGCGACATGCCAAAGAACCCGGCAATGATCATCCAGAAGGTTGCTCCGGGACCTCCCACGGCAATGGCAATGGCCACACCGGAGATGTTACCGAGCCCAACCGTGGCCGACAGGGCAGTTGTTAACGCCTGGAAATGCGATACCTCTCCCCGCTCGCCCGGTTTGTTGTACTTTCCCCTGATCAGGTACCACGAATGACCAAATGCCCTCACATTAATAAATTTCATCCAGAGGGTAAAAAAGATACCGGCAAGGACTACCCAGAGCACAATGAAGGGAATATCAGCTTCCAGGTCAAATCCCAGGGCAGCAAACGGATCCCAGAAAAATATCTTTTCCATAAACTCAACCACCGGCTCGAATGCTGCATTGATCTTTTCACTGAGCGTAAGGTCTTCTTCCTGATCAATGATCCGTTCAGCAATGTATCTGATCCTGGGATCTAAAACCATGGTAAAAATCTCTATTTACTGGTATCTGGTGAAACCGGTCCATGTTTTATAATCTCTCCTTTCCGTAACCGGTTCATGTAGTCTTTCAGATCCCTGCTAACTTCGGGTGCAAGTACGAGCAAACCGATGATGTTCGGAAAGGCGAGAGTCAGTACCATCATATCCGAAAACTGGATAACCGATGTAAGGCTTGAAGAAGCGCCGATTATCGTAAAGAGTAGAAACAGTATAAAATAGGTATAGGTTGCTACTTTGATGGAACCGAACAATGTTGTAGATGCTTTGCCGAAAAGGTAATGAAAGCCCTTCAATCCGTAATAGGACCAGGAGATCATGGTGGAAAAGGCAAACAGTAATATCGCCACGACAAGGAGGTAGGGGAACCATGGAAAAACGCTGCCAAATGCCGCTGATGTCAGTGGAGCTCCCTCCAGTCCCATCGGGTTCTCATGAAATCCCGTAAAAATGAGAACCAGCGATGTCATGGTACAGATCAGTATGGTATCGATAAAGGGTTCCAGCATGGCAACGATCCCTTCACTAACGGGTTCATTGGTCCTTGCTGCTGCATGGGCTACTGCAGCCGATCCCACGCCTGCTTCATTTGAAAAAGCCCCCCTCCTGAAACCGGTTATCAACACGCCGATAATTCCGCCTTTCAGGGCAGGAGCATTGAAGGCACCATGAAAAATCAAACCGAAAACGTGCCCGACTTCCGATATATTCATGGCAATGATCACCAGGGCTGTTGCAACATAAAAAATAGCCATGAAGGGAACCAGTTTCCCGGTCACCCGGGCAATGCTCCTGATCCCACCAATGATAACAATCCCAATAAAGAAAGCCATGATCAAACCAAACCAGAATCCATAATCCGAGACTGCCGGAACAACCATGGCAAACTGGGCAAACGCCTGGTTCGATTGCAGCATATTGCTTCCTCCAAAGGAAGCGGCAACCATGAAAACGGCATAAATGCCTGCCAGTACCTTCCCGGGAATGCCCAGTTTTCGCCTGGTAAATGCCTTGTTGAGGTAATACATCGGTCCACCCGATACCACGCCGTGCTGATCAATCTGGCGGTATTTCAAACCCAGGGTGCATTCCGTGAATTTAAGGGACATGCCAAAAAACCCGGCTACGATCATCCAGAAGGTCGCACCGGGTCCTCCAACCATGATAGCAATGGCCACACCGGCAATGTTCCCCAGTCCAACCGTTGCGGACAGTGCCGTGGCGAGTGCCTGGAAATGGGATACCTCTCCCCTGTTTTCCGGTTTGTCAAATCTTCCCTTTATCAACGCTATCGAGTGACCGAATGCCCTGATGTTGATGAATTTCATGCGGAATGTGAAAAAAATTCCGGCAAGAACAAGCCAGAGTACAACAATCGGGATGTCGGCTTCCAATTCAATCCCAACCGCTTTCACGGGATCCCAAAAAAATATCTTATCGAGCAGATCTACCAGGGGAGCAAAGGCAGCATCAATACGGTCACTTATAGTTGGTGAATGGGGACTGAACAAAACAAGTAATATATTAATACTCAGGTAAAAAATTCTCTTAACGAATATGGGAATGCCTAACTCCCAAATATCCCAAGTTTATACAGGAACACTAATGCTATTGCAATTGGCGCAATAAACTTTACAATAAACATAAACGCAGGCAAGTACCTGACCTTAAAACTTCCTGAACTTGAGAGTTCGTCTCCGGTAGTTCTGGCTTTGAGGAACCAACCAATAAAAATAACAATGAAGAATCCTCCAACCGGCAATAAAATATTGACAGTCGCAAAGTTTGTTAATTGAAAAATATTCAAACCGAACAACTTCAAATCAGAGGCCCACCCCCAGGATGCAGCTGCAAAAATTCCTACAGCAGATATGGATACTGCTGCAAGAAGGGTAGCTTTTTTCCTGACTATATTCAATTCCTCAACAAAATAAGCAACTACTACTTCAAGTATTGATATGGTCGAGGTTAAAGCAGCCACTGACAGAAGAATAAAAAACATAATTGAGAAAATATATCCCCCTGACATTTGCTGGAATATTTTCGGCAGGACAATAAAAGTTAATCCTTCTTCAGATGCAGGATCAATACCAAATGCAAAAACAGCAGGAAATATAGCAATACCAGCAAGAATAGCAACAAAAGTATCGGATAATGTAACACTCAGAGCCGTATTTGCAAGATTTTCTTTTCTTCTGATATATGAACCATAGGTAATAAGTGTGCCCATACCGATACTTAATGAGAAGAAAGCCTGCCCAAGCGCTTCCAAAACAGTTTTACCGGTGATTTTTGAAAAATCGGGCTTAAACAGAAAAGACAATCCTTCTGACCCACCCGGTAAAGTCAATGCCCTGATATCCAGTATAATTATCAATACTAATAAGATTGGCATCAAAATCTTTGTATATTTCTCAATACCTTTTTGAACTCCTGCTAAAACTATCCAGGCTGTCAAAGCCATAAAAACTACCATCCATAATAAAGGTCTGATGGACCCTTCTCTGAAACCGTCAAACATGGTTGTAAGTTCAGCTGTAGTTTTCCCTTCAAATGCATTAGTAACTGACTGGTAAATGTATTCCAGGGTCCAACCTGCCACAGTATTATAAAAAACCAGGATCATAAAAGCTGCTCCTACACCCATCAATCCAATGAGAAACCATGGTTTACCAGGAGCCAGTTTTTTAAATGCACCATATGGATTTCGTTGTGTCCGTCTGCCAATAACAAATTCAGACATCATTACCGGAATACCAATTCCTAATATAAACAACAAGTAAACAATCAGAAAAGCCCCCCCGCCATTCTCTCCGGCAATATAGGGGAATCGCCAGATATTCCCCAGTCCTATTGCAGATCCTGCCGTCGCGGCAATTACTCCAAATTTACTGCCAAAGCTGTCGCGGGTGGGTAAATCAACGTTTGTCATTTCTCTATATTTATTTGATAACCAAAAACTTTTGTTATGGATACATGTTCGAAAGAAGTGCGGCAAAATGGTGAAAAATGTTTGTATATCCAAACAAATTTCTTAAAAAGTTGTACTTTTGATCCACGAAATTCAAACCCCATCAAACCGAACTCATCCATGGAAAACAGAACCTCTCAAACGAAAATAATTGCTACCATCGGACCTGCCTGCTCGTCCAAAACCGTCTTGAAACAGATGATGATCGAGGGCATTGATGTATGCCGGTTAAATTTTTCTCACGGCACCCATAACGATCACCTGGAAGTGATTCATACCATTCAAGACCTGAACCGGGAACTCAACCTGAACGTAGCCATATTAGCCGATCTGCAGGGGCCCAAACTCAGGATCGGGGAAGTGGAGAACAATGCGATTGAACTGAAAGATGGAGAATCGATTGCTATCGTTGCAGAGGAGTGCCTGGGGACAGCAGAAAAAGTGTACCTGAGTTACCCTGAATTTTCCAGGGATGTAACGGTCGGTGATTTTATCCTGGTGGATGATGGAAAACTCAAACTTGAAGTCACCGCTACCAACAAGAAAGATAGTGTTCGGGCTCGCGTGGTACATGGTGGAATATTATCATCCCGGAAAGGGGTTAATCTGCCCGACACAAAAATATCGCTCCCCAGTTTAACGGATAAAGATATTGAAGATGCAGATTTTGCACTCAAGCACGATGTGGATTGGATGGCCCTCTCCTTTGTCCGGAAGGTAACCGATATCATCGATCTTAAAGATATCATCAAGAAGAAAAAGAAAAATACAAAAGTAATAGCCAAGATTGAGAAACCGGAAGCACTGGAAGAGATTGACAATATCATTGACATGACCGATGGGGTGATGATAGCCCGTGGAGATCTTGGGGTGGAAGTTGCTTTCGACAGGGTTCCCCTGATCCAGAAAACCCTGCTTAGAAAATGCATTAACCAGGGCAAGCCAGTGATCATTGCCACGCAGATGATGGAGAGCATGATCACCAATTTCAGACCCACACGGGCTGAAGCCAATGATGTTGCCAATGCAGTACTCGATGGGGCTGACTGCCTGATGCTGAGTGGAGAAACTTCGGTTGGGAAATTTCCGGTTGAAGTGATACGAAGCATGCAACAGATCATCAGCTGGACGGAAAGAAACGGATTCCAGTTTATCCGCGAACATGCACCAAAGGGACTGTCCAAATCATTCCTGCCCGATTCGATCTGTTACAACGCCTGTAAAATGGCCGAGCAATCACAGGCAAAAGCCATCATCACCTTTACCCACTCCGGGTATACTGCCTTCCGGATCGCAAGCCACCGTCCCGATGCCTATATATTTGCCTTCACCAGCAATCGTAAGATCCTGCGCATCTTGTCACTGGTCTGGGGAGTGAGGGCGTATTATCTTGATGAATACGAGGAGATCAACAGTGCCATCGAATCTTCGATCCACATTCTGCTGGAAAAAGGATTGATAAAGGAACAGGATACGATCATCCATGTCGGTTCTATACCCCTGAATAAAAGGGGACAGACAAACATGATGAAGTTGAGTTACGTGTAAGAGGCATCAGAAGGGATATCCGATGGCAATGTGAAAGGTGAAATCATCCCTGAATGAGAGTTTCCTGTCCCACGGGATCCATTTGGTGGTGTTGAGTTTCACATCCCCATCATAAACATCTCCGGGATCCCTGACCTTCAAGCCAACATCGAGGCGGAAGATGAAGAAGGAAAAATCAAACCGTAGTCCCAGCCCGGTACCGACCGCCAGCTCCTTATAAAATCTGTTCCACTCAAAGAGTGCCGGATCAACCCCGTCATACCGTTCAGGAAGGTTCTTGTTCTTTTTTATCGTCCATATATTACCTGCATCTAAAAACATGGCTCCTTCAAGGATCCAGAAAAGTTTAAAGCGATACTCCAGGTTAGCCTCCAGCTTGATGTCAGCGGTCTGGTTGAAGAAGATGTTTTCACTCGCTTCGGTTGAACCGGGACCGAGTGATCGGACGTGCCAGGCTCTGATCCCGTTGGCACCACCGGTAAAGTACTGACGGGTAAAGGGGATGCTGGTGGAGTTTCCATATGGGTAAGCCACTCCGACAGAAACCCGGTAGACCAGATCATTCCCCCCGTTGATCACCTTGTTGTACCGGATATCGAAATCCCCTTTAACAAACTGTGCATATTCCAATCCGAAAAGTTTATATCCTGTACTGTCACTCTTTTTTGTCCCGGCGGCTTGATTAATGGCATACATCAGATTACCGGCTGCTTCAGCATTCGTCCGTAAAAAAACGAAATCCTGTTTTTTATTCAGGTCCTGGTTGTTGAACACGTAGGTGTAATTAATTCCATTGATCAGGACAGGCTGGTAACTATTTTCAAGGTACGTCCCCTTGATCCTCTCCTCAAACGACTCCAGGATCCTTTCGATCTGAACGGCATTTATATCGACAGGCCGGATAACATGAGATGAGAATCCGGGGCTGTACCAGGTATACCCGATCGATGCACTGGCCAGGGTACGGGTGTAAACAGGGCGGCGCTGGTAGTTGTATGCGATGGAAAAGGTAGTTTTTGGATTGTATTTCTTAACAAAACGCTCTGCCTCGAGGAAAGGAAGGAGAAATTTCGGGAAGGTAAGGTTCAGTTCAGCACCCAGCTCAATGGTATTCTTAAAATCAAGCTTCAGGCTGTCTACATAGTCTTCTGTAAGGGTTTCCAGTGCACCTTTCAGCTTCAGGTTGAGCACTTCAGCACCTTTGAAAAGGTTGCGGTGCTGGTATAACAGGTTTACTGCTCCACCAAGGTTCCCTGCCGAGTTGGTACCCTCCAGCTCAACGGTATAGGATTGCTGGGTAAACGGAGCCAGCTGAATGATGCAGTCCAGGGGCTGGTATTCGCCATCCCTGTTTTCCGGGCCCTCCCTGAATTGTATATTGATCAGCCTGAATACCTGCAAAGAGGATAAGTGTGTATTGGTCTGCTTAACATTGGTCAGGTTATACAAATCCCCCTCTTGAATGTAGTTTGACTGAACAACCACCTTGGGTTTAACGACCTCTTCCCTGTTGCTGGTAATAAAATAGAGTCCCTCATATTCCGTTGTATCCAGGCTGTTATTGTATGCTTCAGGATCGGTGAGAGCCAATTGCGGATCATAATTTGAATAGACATAAACCCGGTTGATTACGTGTTTTTCATGTGGAACCGTCACATAGCGGTAACCGCCGGTGTTTTGCTGGAACTGTTTTATTCCAATATAAACATCCAACCGGTTGGATTGTAAACTGCTGTCGATTTCAAAATAAACATAATGCTTTGAGAACGTGTAATACCCTTCATCCTTCAGCAGCTTTTCCAGCCGGTTTCGCTCATTCTGCAAAATCTCAACGTCATATCTTGTCCCTTCTTTTATCAGCGATTCCAGTGTATCGGCAAGGACAATTCCACGGAGTGTGGTATCCTCAAAATTGTAGTGCACCTGCCTGACCCGGTAAGGCTTGTTGGCTTGAATGGAATAGTTGACCTTTGCCTTCTTCTTTCTGAATGTCACCGTATCCTCCACCACGGCATTAAAATAACCTTTTTGAGAGCTTACTTCCTTCAGCTGCTGCGAAGATTTATCCGTTTGAAACTCATCATAAATCACCGGTTCCTCTCCAATGGTCCTTAACCACCGGTTAATACGGGTATCTTTATCTTTTTTCGAAAGGTTGTAGAGGGAAAGGTGAAATTTGAGCCCCAGGATCCGTTTGTTCGGTTTCTGCTTGATTGCCCGTTCCAGATCATCCTTTTTTAAATTCCGGTTTTTGCTATCAACCTTGTACCGGTTCAACAGGTATTCTCCCTCCGGGACATATTTGGTCGGACTGCATCCGGAAATAAAAAGCAAACAGATCAGAGCTGTAACCGTAAAAACTATACGTATGTTTTCCAGGTACCTGAAATCATATAACCATTTCATCAATCGGTAAATCTTAATTCCAACGAACAATCAGATCTACGGCTTCAATCTACCTTTCAAGGGGCACAAATCTTGCAAGGATTGAACCTTCAAACGTCGAAATATCCTTTCTTTCGCATCATTTTTTATTATTTTGCAAAAGGTATCGAGCCTTAGAAACCGTGAAGGCTGATGATACAGATTTCGATCATTTGAAAACAAAGATAATTAATCTCTGAAAATGAGTATCTTTTGCCCCGTCGCACTTTACGTTATTATACATACCAGGGTATTCAACAGATCTGAACCACATGCTAAGTAAAAAAAATTTGAAATTAATCCAATCCCTCAGGTATAAAAAACAGAGGGATATTCACCGGCAATTCATTGTTGAAGGGGATAAGGTTGTAACGGATCTTCTGCATTCAGACTGGGAGATCCCGCATCTCTTCGCCACTCCGGAGTGGTTGTTACAGTTGCCGGCTGGGGATAAGAAAAAGCCCGGGCAAATTACCGAGCTATCTGACCGTGAACTAAAAAAAATAAGCACGCTGAAAACCCCGAACAGGGTGCTGGCAGTGGTCATGAAACCGGAGTATTCCATGAGCTGGGAAGAGATCGCATCGGACCTCACTCTTTTTCTTGAGGAGATACAGGATCCCGGAAATTTAGGGACCATTCTGCGGATTGCCGCATGGTTCGGCATAAAAAACGTTTGCTGTTCTACATCAACGGCTGACCTCTATAATCCCAAAGTTGTACAGGCAACCATGGGAGCCCTGTTGTTTGTTAAGGTGCACTATGTTGAACCCGTTCCGTTTCTCAGGGAGTGCTCCGGGAGAGGCATTCCGGTTTACGGCACCTATCTTCATGGCAATACTATTTATGAGACTTCACTGGCTCATAACGGGCTGATTGTTCTTGGAAACGAGTCCCGCGGGATATCCGGTGATTGTTCCACGTTTGCTACAGAGAAAATCAGCATCCCCCGTTTCGGGTCACACGAAAGAGGGATGGAATCCCTGAACGTTGCCGTTGCAGCAGCCATTGTTTGTTCGGAATTCAGGAGGAGGGAATGACTGAATATGGAAAGAATGGATAGTGGGAATTAAGGGCGGTAGTGTAATTGTAATTCCATGGATAATGCAACCAACTCTTAAGTTTTACAATCAGACACCTCACTAACCTAATAACCCATTAACTCAATAACATTTTAATTCGCAAACGCTCAACATCCGCCGTCGGCATGACTGCCGTCCTTCGGCACAATATTTAATTTTCACAATTGGTCTGCCTGAGGCACAACGTTCAAACTTAAACCCTTATCTTTTACATTTTATCTTGAATTACAATACAAAAGTTCATTTTGTAAAATCCTAAAAATGAACCCTTTATCCGTTTACAAACGATTATAAACGTTTAATCACCGACTAATTGGTTTTTGATGATTTAATTTGGTTTCAAAAGAGCAAAATGTATAATAGATACAGAAATAAATATCGAATTGAATCATCCAGATTGCAAAAATGGGATTATGGGGTGAACGCTATGTATTATGTTACACTTTGTACAAGGGATAGGATAGACTATTTTGGGAAGGTTGTGGAAGGACAAATGAATTTGTCAGAAATGGGTGTAATCGCCGACAAATTTTGGATTTCAATTCCAGAACATTTTCAATTTGTATTGTTGTATTCATACGTTATTATGCCAAACCATATCCATGGAATAATAATTATTAATGTATCAGACCATTCAGATAAACGAAATGAAAATCATGATCCCGACGTAGAGACGTTGCATGCAACGTCTCTACATGGTTCAAATCCTGAACCTCGTGGAAATAAAAATGAAAACATGTCTGAAATATCACCAAAACCAGGATCATTATCAACAATAATCAGGTCATACAAATCGACCGTAACAAAACATGCCCGACAAATAAATCCCGATTTCGCATGGCCGTCCCGATTTTATGATCATATTATCAGAAATGATGAATCACTAAATAAGATCCGGTTTTATATTAGGAATAATCCTAAAATATGGAATGAGGATAAATACTATTCCAGAAAATAAAAAGTAACCACCAAATTCAGAGAATAGTTGCAATGAAGTTGGTATCAAGAAAGATGTTACTCCCCATACTTTCAGGCACAGTTTCGCCACGCATCTATTGGAGGATGGTGTGGATTTACGGATCATACAGGTGTTGCTGGGACACAAGAGTACACGAACTACGGAGATTTACACTCATGTCAGCAGCAAGACGATACGAAACATCAAAAGTCCCTTTGATGATTTGGAATTGTAATACACATGTCGTAAATTTATGTTAATAAATTCAACTAAACCTTTGGGAAAGGTATATTTACCTGCACCATGATGTTACACAAATTCACCTTCAGACCCAAAAAGTGAATTTATAAGTAAGTTATCGGCAATTTTAAGATCATGGACCTTGATAAATTTATTGGCATTTGGAAAAATAAAGCTGGAAACGTACTTGAAATAAAGCCACACGATAAGAAATCCTTAAAAGTGACATTTCTTTCAGGTA
>Ga0315543_1003178_pt1 | contig 15008 bp, 14 predicted proteins | sample SalMarSW160210MG_2_FD_203098 | JGI IMG/M metagenome (GOLD analysis project Ga0315543, IMG submission 203098) | Salt marsh sediment microbial communities from the Plum Island Ecosystem LTER, Massachusetts, United States - Salt Marsh Sediment SW1601-210 ...
GAACCCTATCGCCGCAGAGCCATCATAACCAAATTCGCTGAAACCAAAACAACTCAGGCCGAAGCCACTTTTGTCCGCAGATTCCGGATGGATTTTTATCTGCCGTTCATTCATTCTTTCAACACCAAGATAATAATCGACATTCCCATCCAGCGGCAGATTATCTGTTCGCGGAAACTCAATCTTTACTCGTCCTGCATAAGTCTGCCTTATGAAACAATCAGAAAAATCAATATCAGCAAACCGCGACTCAACTGCAAAAACTTCAATTCTTACAGCAGTTTTTTGAGAAAGTGGTATCGGCACAACAATTTGTCTCTGAGTCGGCTCAACGGTTGCCCCAGCAAACTTGCCATTGACATAAACCTGATACAACATATCGTTGTACATTGAATGCCATTTAACCACAGTAGCACATACAAGTTGACTTACATGCCCATCACAGCTCAATCCTGCTGGTAGCGCAAACGCCCTCACTCTGCTTATTCCTTCACTAATAACTGTCATATCAATAGACCTGCTGTACATACGTTATGCTGTACGGGCAGCTTATATGAGCACCACCTGAAACATAATGGTCAGTTTGAAAGCTCTCTATAATAAGATTTTCAAATACCCTTCCATCTGGACATTTTAAAACGTGCAAACTGCCGTCGATAAGTTCATCTATTGCATCTATCTGCTGCTGAAGTTCGTTCTGACTAGCGGCCCGCAACTGACCTTTTTGCACAATTTTTCTTCCGCGAAGTCCCATCTCAATGCCAACCTGCCCATCAAGACCTGTAGCCGACCTCTGAATAATACTCCTTTGAGGGCTTTTTACCTCAAGCTCAAAAGACATCCGGTCAAAACTTATCTGTTCATCAAGCACAGCTTTCATCGCTTAATCCCTCAGCAGTCTTACACTTGCACCGCTGCGAACCGAATCGGCAACGCCGTCATCGCCAAGGTCAATGCAGACTCGGCACCGTTGCAGAGCCTTTTCATAAAGCTCTCTGTAGTGTTTGCTCTTCTTCCAGAAGTTTTCTTCGTTTTCATCCGCCCTTCCGGCAAGCGTTGCAAAAATCATCGACAGAATACCACAAACTGAAACCTGTTTGAGAACCGATGCGTCAAGAATATCATCGGCGCCGTATATGCCGTCAGTAACGCCAGGCCTCAATCCAAAATGCTGAGTAAGCTGCAAAAAAACCTCATTGCTCTGCGGCTGATAAGTGCAAATTCTGTAATTTACATCTTCCGTATCCTTCAGTGCAATCGCCTCCGTTTGCTCATCAGTCCTTAAAACAGAAACGGTAAGCTGTACTGCAGAATCCACTGAAACAATTTCAAAAGCACTATTAACCACATCATCAGCACTTTGCAGATATATCACCATACCTGCCGTGATTTTTGCAACGTTGAAATCTGCATCTGGTGCGCTAAACGTGGTGCCTGTAACTTCGCCGCCTGTGCCGCCTGTCAATACCTGGCTGGCAAAATGTAAATCGCCAAACAGGCTTGGTTCATATTTCAAAATATCAACATCATTTGAAAAACTGCTCATTGTTTTACCTTTCTTTTTCCCGGCCGGGCTGGAACGCACTAACCTTTATGATACCCCGCCGCTGTTTTTTAGGCTTCTATGCCCGGCCGAAAAAAGGTTATTAAATCAGCTTGTAGCAAGGTCTCTGATAAGACCGTGTGCAGCTTCATTTCGCAGCTCAAGTGTGTATTCGCCGATTAGCTGCCCGCATTCATAATCACCGCCGCTCGCCAGAGGCTTGAAGTAAAAACTTCTGCCAGCAAGGGGCAGCACAGATACTCGCGATGAATCAAGCAGCAATACCGCATCCTGCGGTATCCATTTGCTGGCAATAATCCTGCATACGCCAAAATCACTTTCATAAATGCTGACCATATCGGTGTATGCCCTGTCAGCCGGCCCGAAACTTCTGCTTGCACTCAGGAAAGCATTGATTTTTCGTTTCTGAAATCCGCCGACAACAATCAAATCGACATTGCCGCTGCTGTTTTCCCAAATTTGCCGCAGAACGTAGTTAATCTTGGCTTCATCAAGACCGTCGCCTGACGGAAATCCAGAATCGCCGGGATGATAAATATGTGTTGCGATATGCTGGACAATCCCTTTCATACTCCTGCGAACAGAAGCAGAGCCTTGCGGATTTGCCGAAGGCTGACCGCCGTTGATAACTGTGTTTTCAAGGTCACGAATCAGCTCGCGCAGTCTTTCTGATTTCTGATAATCTATCTCGCTTGAAATACCCAGATGGCTTGCAGCTATATTTGTGCCGCTGACTTCAACAGCAGCAGTGAAAATCTGCGTATAGTTTCCGCATCGCAAACGATTAGTAAATCTCGCGGCAGGTTTATCATCGCCTTCAATCGCAGCATTGCCGAGAATGTGAATCACCTGACCGTCGGCGATATTCTCAGGCGTTGTGCCTGCATAACCGCGAACAACGGTAATCGTGTTGTCACTTACACCTGTAACCAGCATTAGCTCTTCTGACCCAGCCGTCTGAATCTGGTCGCCTGCTCTGAACCTGTCGCCGTGAGCTACATCAAAACTGGTTTCACTGCTAGGGTCGCTTATTGTGGTGTCGCTGATGGTATCCTTGTTGGGCACAAGCGAATCTTCCAGCCATTCGTGATAAGTGCTCTTTGCCTCACGCAATGGATCGCCAATCGCATCAAGCAAAGACGTCTCATAAGGCGAAATAATCCCGATAATGTCTGATACATCTTCAGCGATTTCCGGCAGTGTAGTTCCTGCCGAATATGTCGCTTTACCTGTAAATGCCATAATTATTCTCCTTTGGAAATAAAACCAAATTTATTACATAAAATTTTTCCTTGCCCGCAGGTACTCCTGTAGGTCTGCTCTTGAGCCGCTGCTGGCAGCCTTTTTGGCCGCCCGTTCAAGAGTCCCTGTTGTGCCGGACAACCTGTCTTTGACCCCGCTGGTCTTTGTGCTTGCCGCAGCAGTAAAACCGGTATCAGAAAACAAATAACTCTTTTCTTTCTTCAACTGCTCAACAGCATCTGTCACTGTAGTCTTTTTGTCACTTTCTAGTCTTGCTCTGCCGATAATCACGGCAACTTCCAAATCTCGCACGCCCGCTGAAACAAGCTTTTCTATCAGCTGCCGCTCTACAGTCATTTGTGAAAGATTTTTATTCAGTCTTTCAACTTCTGCTCTGTTTTCAGCAAGTTCCTGCTCAAGCTGGGCCTGCTTCTGCTCGGCACTCTGTGCCCTTTTGCGGTAGCGAATAGCTTCACTTACATCTACGAGCCTTTCGCTCCGCTGCTGCGGTTCTTCTGAACCGCTGGTTTCTGTGTCAATCTGACTCATTGAATACCTCTCTTTAAGAATTTATTTCATAACCGATTTCTCTGAGCACCTGTTCATGCGGCACTCCGAGTTCCTGTTTCAATTTTGCTTCATTAAGCTTCTCAAGCGTGTTCTCAGGCAGAGGGCTTGGGAAAATAACATCAAAGTTTCTCTCATCTTTTGTATTTGGATAAATGTTTGTAATATCCAGCAGATGCATAATCATCGCTGCGATTTCTTTTAAGCCCTGACCATACGCATAACGTTTTCGCTCGGTCTTCGCCAACATTCCCATAAGCGTCATTCGTAATGCAATAGCGCTGGTAAGATTTCCGATTTTATCTTTGAGTACACCCGCAACTACAGGTGTAACACCGCTGGTCTTGTCCAGCGCCTCTCTTATTTCCGCAATGTGCATATCTTCACTCGGTGTTGCACTGTCGCCGCCGAACTGCTCGATACTTGCGTCAGGATTATCTGTGCACCACATCCTGCCTGGCGAAATGGCCCTGTTCTCAACACCTTCAATACCCTTGGCAAGATACATCTTAAAGGCCTGAAATGTTATTCTGCTTGCCCTGTCACTGAGCCTCGTATTAAGTTCATCCTGCAGCGGTACTAACGGCTCAACATCACTGACTCCTTCGTAATAGAGCGGCTGTGCAATATTCTGAATATGCACAACCGGCACAATACCCATAATATTCGGTCCTTGGGAAACAAGTTGCTTGTCTTCATACCTTTGCCACAGGTCTGGAGCGATTACTTCCGTAACCGCAGTCGATTGTCTCGCCGCACCGCTGCCTTTTCCACCAAGTAGTCTGGCCAGAAAATTGCCCTCGACAGCTACGTCGTTCTTCTGTTCAATAAAATTCTGAACGTAAAAATTGATTTTGCTAAAGTCTCTTTCATCAAGGATAGGCAGTGCTCTTGGAGCTTCAATCAGTTCAAGTGAGCAGTCACAGACAAGCTCAAGTGCTTGCTCAAAGAACGTTTTGGAGGAGGAAGGAGTGTTGGAAATTCCTTTCGAAGGTTTCTGATCATAATAATCAATAATTTTCTGCCCCGGCCGAACGACACAATCCACAAATCCATAAACCGCTCCGAGCACTGCCATATCCTGAAAGAACCTCACGCCACTGTTGGCATTGAATACCTGTTTTAGAATTTTATCTATCTCAGCACGTCTGTTTTTGTCTTGCGCTCTGCTGACAATATCGACGCCTTTGCCGAAGAGGAAATCCACCATTGCATTGATTCGCCAGCCGATATCATTTTCAATCACAACTTCTTTGCGTTCGATATCTGCAATGGCTTTGCCGCCCAGCAGGCCGCTCATTTCAGTTCGCTTTATGCCCGTAATTCTCGCAGGCAGTCCCATCTCCTGCGCCTGCACATAAGTTCGTGCCGATTCATTCAGTCTTGTATCGGTAGCGAATAAGCCTCTTGTAGAATACATCGGATTTTGGTAATAGTCCCATAGCGTGCCGAAGTGTATTTGCATACCGACCCACCGTTCATCGATGAGCCAGTCTACGAAATCAGCATTTAGACTACCGGTCTTGAAATTCTCAAAATCAAACGCCATTAAAATTCTCCACTTAAAAGAACTTTTTTCGTGTCTTGGAGGACATATACGTCCCTCCGTATTACCTGAAAAGTTGCGCGTTTCTGTAAAAAATTAGGCTAAAATTTTTGATGTGAAATTCATAAGTACTTGTCAAATAAGGATGAAATTTTTTTGAGATTTTCAAAACGCGCACGTTTTTTTTTGCGCGTTTTGAAAAAAATTGTCCCCTAAGCCTGTCTTCTATCACCTAAATATCGGCGTCTCATCTATCGGACACGCTATCGCAAACATTTAACGTTTTTTCTTCTATACCCTACTTTCGAATAACTATTGCCTTTGCGTTATTTCCCTCTATAATGCTGAAAAAGGAACTTTCACGTACAGGTGCAAAAATGGAACAATCTAATATCGTCGATGATATTCTGGATTTTGCAATCGACAATGAAATAGAGGCCTACAAATTCTACACCGGTCTTGCCGCAAAGGCAAATAATCCCGAGATGAAACAGGTCTTTAGCGATTTTGCCGCTGAAGAACAGGAACACAGAAAACTTCTGGAAGATGCCAAAAATACAAAGTTAGTTCAGATTGGCGGTGAAAAAATTTGCGATTTGAAAATTGCAGAATACACTGTCGCAGTCAAGCCGACACCAAATATGGATTATAAAGCAGCAATTACTCTTGCGATGCAGAAGGAAAAAAAGGCATTTCAGCTTTATACCACTCTTGCCAATCTTATCACCGATGAATCGGCAAGCCAGCTTTTCCAGTCGCTTGCCCAGCAGGAAGCAAAACATAAGCTCCGCTTTGAACTTGAATATGACGAAATAGTCTTAAAAGAAGATTGAAAAACATCATTTAACTCTCTGTGTCCTCCGTGGCTAAACAATCAAAAATTACTCTGTGGCTAAAGGAATTACGAGCGCCATTTTGCACCGCTAGCCTGCTACCTGTAATCATCGGCAGCGCTGTTGCGTATTCTCAAACAGAACAGTTTAACTTAATTCTTTGTGTTCTCGCTGCTCTTGCAACCGTTTCAATTCATCTAGGCGCAAATATCGCCAATGATTATTTCGACCATACCTCCGGAAATGACCGGCTCAATGACAATAAAACACCATTCTCGGGCGGAAGCAGAATGATTCAGAATAATCTGCTTAACCCAAAAGAAATTTTTATCGGCTCATGGATATCCTTGGCAACTGGAGCAGTTTTAGGAATTATAATAGTAATAATGACAAAAAGTTTGCTTGTGCTTCTGCTTGGGCTTGTCGGCATACTTGGTGGATATTTTTATACAGCAACGCCTTTTAAGCTCGGCTATCGTACAGCCGGTGAAATAACGATAGGCCTGCTTTTCGGCATTTTGCCGGTTTATGGTTCCTTCTATATCCAGACAAAAAGTTTCAGTACCTTACCAATACCGCCGGGAGCAATCGTTGCTATCCTGATTTTTCTTGTAATTCTTGCAAATGAATTCCCTGATTTTCTTGCCGACCGTGCAGCCAATAAAAAAACTCTCGCAGTTACCCTCGGTATAAAAAATGCCGCCGGATTCTACAAAGCTACACTTGTAATACTTTGTGTTCTGACAATTACTTATTCGATTGCATATCTTAACAAACTTGCATCAGTAGTTTTATTGATACCGATAATTGGTATCGGCGCAATATGCTTTGCAAATGCAGATTCAGAAAAACTCTCTCAGAAAGGTTACATCGCATTAAGCAAAGCAACAATTTTACTGCACACTGTCGGCTGTATCGCTCTTATCACAGCAGTTTTACTTTCAAAGTCGGCTTAAAATATTTGCAGCATATTCCTGCTGGCCGGTTTTTCCTTCACCGCGATAGCCCTTACTATAGATACGCTCCTGCAAATACCCGATGCGGTTTTCAGGACTCGGATGTGTCGAGAAGAACTCTATCGTCCTATACCCGCTCTGCCTTTCAAGTATCTCCATAGTCTCAACCATCCCATAAGGTGTATAACCTGCCCTGACCAGATAATCCAGACCGACTTCATCAGCCTGTCTTTCCTGCTCTCTGGTAAAAGACATACCTTCAAGCTGTCGGACAATGTTGGCAACCCTCATCGCTGACGATGAAGCTTGCGAGCCAGCTACGCCAAAACCTACATCAATTATAATATTCCTTGTAATTTGTTGAGCAATATGCCTTGCTGTAACGTGTGCTGTCTCGTGCGCTAAAATTGCCGCAAGCTGAGCTTCGCTGTTAAGTTCCTTCAGCAAACCTGTAGTGATATAGATATAACCACCCGGCAGAGCAAATGCGTTCACCGACTTATGGTCGATAGCTTTATAACTGAAACCTACCTCAGGCGAATGGCTTACACGGGCAACTCGCTGACCAACCATGTTTATATAATTCTGAAGCTGCTGGTCTTTGACACTCTGGCCGAGTTCCTTTTCAACCTGCTGCGCAGCGTCGCGCCCCATTTCCTTTTCCTGCTCGGGACTTACAAGTATCAACTCTTGTTCCCCTGTTACCGGATTGGTTTCACAGCCGGCAATAATAAGCCCGAACAATGACACAATCAAAAACATCCATAAAATCTTCATAATCTTTTCCCTTCTTAACTCTATTCAGATAAGACACTTATAATTCAGACAAATATCTCTGTATTAAAGTATCTCAATACAATAAAATGTCAAGAGCGTTTTTGTGTTGAAATATCTTCACCTTGCTTTAGTATAACTTGTGCTATTTAACAGGAGTTTAACTTGATGAGTAAAAGAATCTTTTCATCAATACTTATTATAGCAGAATTGCTTTTTATTTGCGGCTGCAATGCTCCACGGGAACAATTGCTCACCTTTAACAAATATTTTGAAACCTCAGATTTCAACTTGGCTTCAACATTTGCAGAAAAAAATATCAAAAAAAGAAAAACTCCCGACGGCGACGACTTGCTTTGGACGCTTCAGGCCGCAGCGGCAAAAAGAATACTGAAAGATTACAACTCCAGCACGCAATATTTTGATAACGCCGAAAAACATCTTCAGTATTACGATACGCGTTCCGCTATCGGAGACGAAATAAGCGCTGTTGTCATTAATGATAATGCTATGCCTTATAAAGGTGAAGAATACGACGGCGTAATGGTAAATGCATACAAGGCACTGAATTTCCTGTCGGAAAACAAGCCAGACCTAGCAAGAGTTGAATTTAACAGAGCTTTAGACAGACAAAGAAGAACAAAGGAAAAATTTGAAAAAGAAATCCGCCAGACAAAAGAAAAAATTGATAAAATGTCTTGCGGAGGTCTGGTAAATCAAACAATTTCAAACCCGAATACGGAGCAAACTCTGCACAACAAGTATCCTGAACTTTACGAATACCAGGCTTACAAGGATTATACCAATCCTTTTGTAACTTACCTGGCTTCCGTGTATTTCAATGCCATAGGCGAATCTTCGACAGCCCGGGATTTACTGAAGGAAACTTACGGTCTTGTTCCCGACAATAAATATGTAGAGGCTGAATTTAAGGAAACAGAAAAACTGCTTGATAAAAGTGAAAATCTTAAAAATACCGTGTGGCTTATTTTTGAAAACGGCTTAGGGCCTGTAAAAGAAGAATTTCGAATCGACCTTCCGCTTTTCATAGCAACCAGCAGAGTCCAATATGCCGGAATCGCATTGCCAAAACTCCAGTACAGAGATGCCGCATACCCTTGTTTGCAGGTTGAAGCCGATGGAACCAGTTATAATACCTTTGTTGTCAGCAATATGGACAATGTAATACATAGCGAATTCAAAAAAGATTTTGAAGCCGCCCTGACAAGAGCAATAATTTCAACAACCGCAAAAGTTACTGCTCAATATGTCTTATCAAGCCAGGATTCCACGGCGGCAACCATCGGTTCAATTATGGTAGCTGCTTATTCATTTGCAACTAATGCCGCAGATGTCAGAATATGGACAGCCCTTCCAAAAGACTTCCAAATCGCAAGATTTCCTAAGCCGCAGAACAAATTACTAAAAGTTACCCCCTTAAATTCCCAATCATTTGACATTGAACTGCCTGATTGCGATAATGTCCTGGTATATGTTAAAATTATACAACGGAATGCCAAACCAGTTTATAATGTTATTCCTTTATGAAATGATTAAGGAGAATTATATGAAAAAGTATTTTCTTTTGTTGTTTTTTGTTGCATCGGCCGTATTTCTTAATAGTTGCGGCGAGTATAAAGACAATCGCGTCAATCTCGATACCGGCGTCAAGAGCGATAATCTTGCAAACAACGCCCTCACCCGGCCGGTCTATGGTGCATTCAGTTTGCTAATTGGAGAAGGAATTGATTTAAAAGATGTAAAAGTCTTTAGAAATGATGCCGACTTTATGGAAGTTCAGGTTACCGGTTACAATCGAGCTATATACACAAAAAGATTTGATTATAAAATTGACTGGCTCGACAAAAACGGCGTTGCGGTTGATTCAAAAGCAAGCGTTTGGCAGCGTGTATCCGCAAAATCAAGAACCACCTTCAGTTTTAAAGCTGTTGCACCGACAAAAGATGTTGTCGATTTTAGAATAAATACAAGAAAAACACCTGAATAAAGAAAGGATAAAAATATGAAAAATACGTTTGCGTTTTTGTTCTTTTCAATCTTTTTGACACTGTTTGTAATCGGCTGCGAAGAAGTCTCAAAAATCGATACCACTAATGATACCGGCAAGCAAGTTCTTGCGCTCGATTACAGAGACTTTGACGAGGCAGCAGGTAAAATGATTCAGTCGCTTATAAGTTCAGGCAGGCTCGCCAAAAAGGATGGAAGCAGATATGTCGTCTCCACAGGCCGGGTTACAAACGACACTATGCAGAGAATCGACACCGACCAGCTTACCGCTAAAATCGAGCAGGATTTAATGAATAGTGGACAAGTCGTAATGACAAGCGCCGTCGGCGGCAAAGAAAGCAATCGTGACGAAACGATTTATAGTATGAGAGAGACCAGAGACTCCTCAAAAGGCGAAGAGTTTAAGCAGGAAACCCTGCCGCAAAAAGGCGAGATTATTTCCCCCGAATTGAGCTTGTCTGGAAAAATCTATCAGAGAAACTTACGCTACGACAAGGATAAACAGCAGGTGGAATATTACTTCCAGTTAAAACTTACGGATATAAAAACCGGCCTGCGATTCTGGCAGGAAGAAGTGCTTATCGGCAAACGCGGCAGCAATAAAACCGTCGCGTGGTAAAAAATAACGGTTTAAGGACAGATAAGATGAAAAAAACAATAATACTGTTGACTTTATTGTTGTCTTTACAGACCTTTGCCAAAGAACAAGCGATAATCCAGGAAGGCAAGGGAGTTGCCTCGACAAGAGAAGACGCCATAAAAAAAGCCATCTTTGAGGCAGTCGCAAAAGCCAAAGGAATAAACGTAAACTCAGGCAGATACCAGTTCGGTTTTGAATCCGCCTCAGCAGATATTACAAGAAAGCCAGGCGGTAAGGAAATCGGCTTTGACGCAGTTTCGATATATGCCGAAGGCACGTCAACCAGCACGGCAATCAGGGCTTTGGTGAAAACTTATGAAGTTCTCGAAGAGAAAAAAATCGACCCTAATACGTGGGAAGTGAAACTTAAAGTCTGGATATACGACTATCAGCCGCCGGACAAAAATGAAAGATTAAGAATAGCCGTGATGCCGGAAAGACCTTCAAGCAATCGGTATTACTTTGGTAACATCGCACTTAGTGACAGCAAAATTGAACAGAAAATTACACATATATTAAACACCAAGCTAACGGCAACAAATAAATTCGCTGTTCTTGACAGGCACTATCTCGATGAGGTTATGAGGGAGAAAGGTTTGGTCTGGCACTATGATGCTTCTCTTGAAGAAAAGGCAAAACTGGGAAATCTTCTTGGGGCAGACTATATACTTACCTCAACGCTTAATGAGGCCGTGCTGACTGTAAAAGAAAAATATCTGGAGGCCATAGGAAGAAAAACCTACGAACACGAAGCTAAATTCAAAATGGATTATTCCCTTATCGGCGCAGCAACAAGCCAAATCAAATTTTCAGATTCCGTAAATTTATGGCTCCAGTATGATAAGGATGTCAGAAAACTTGTTCCAAACTGGCAAGATGACAAGATTGATTATCTGGTACTTGCCGAAGAACTGATTAAGCTGGCTGTCAGCCCGATTGTTGATAATATCACCCAAAATATCTACCCTGCCAGAATAGCGAAAATCCTGCCGGAAGGCCAGATTGTCATAAACAAAGGCGGCAAGGACATTGCCGAGTCGGACATCTATGAAGTCCTTAAGGAAGGCACTGAGCTTTTCGATTACGATACAAAAGAATCTATCGGAAAAATTGAAGAACCTATCGCCACAATAAAAATTACAAAAGTTATGTCAAATTTCTCCTACGCAGCTATAGTGCAGGGAAACGCTTCCAAATTATCTGAAGGACTGATTTGCAGAAAGCAGGGTAAAGAACCTCAAAAACCCATAGAACAAACAAGCGACACCCAGGTTACACCCAGCGGCGGAGTCAAAATGCCGTTTGATAAGAATTAAACCTGACAGATAATTTTTGATGCCCCACAAAGTACGCTGATTTTTGCGTCTTTGCCGTGTTTTTTAAGTGCGGCTTTTAATGCATCTGCAGGATTTGCCGCCCATTGAAAACCCATTGCCTTTATATCTTTTTTCGATATACCCCTGGTTACAAAGCAAACAGTATTGTTTTGAAGAATCTCATTTCCCACCCACAAATTAGCCGCCACAACCTTGCTCAACTTACCCTCTGCAACAAGGTTCTCAATTTGTCTATGACCCGTTTTGTAACCGATTTCAATAATTTCCGGATGCTGGGAACTGACTCCTTCCGGGCAGGGTGTTACAAATATCAGGGTGCCGCCTTTTTTGACCGCAAAGTGTGCGGAATATAACGCCTTTATTGACTGCCAGAAATCAATATCAGCCGGGTATGAGTCCGCTATTACAATATCTGTTCTTTTAACCTTAACCGTAAATAATTTCCCGGCAAATTTGCAGGCCGCTTGATGAGTCTTAATCGGTTCGCCCGCAAACGCCATAGCAATTCTGCCGTATTCTGCCGGCACTTCATTGAGAATAAATTTCAGACCGCTCTTTATGGCAATATCATCTATCAACCACCTTACTTTATTATCACGAATCCCAAATCTTTCATTCGCAGGTACTGTATGGCTCAGCCAGTGCATTTGGCCGATAGTCTGTTCTTCCGAACAGCCTGGGTTAATTATTTTTCCGCCGCCGCCGAAACCCGCGTACATATGCGGCGAAGTCTGACCAAGCCCAATTACGAAATCGGCTTCAAGTATCGCTTTATAAACTTTGATTTCAAAACCATCCGAACTCTTGCCGACTGTCCGATAGTCTTCGTTTACCCTCCAGTCAGGATTTATAACTTGATGATTTTCCGCAACTTCCTGTGTATATTTGAGCCTTATTTCCTGCTCGGTCATCTGCCGATGTGTTCCCAATGCGATAAAAATTGAAATATCTTCATCTTTTATCTTTGCCTGTTTGAGCTGCTTTAAAACCAGCGGCAGCATAAGTTCTGTTCTTGTCGAGCGCGTAATATCATCGACAGCTATGACGATTTTCATACCGGCTTTGACAATCCTGTCCAAGCGTTCTGTGCCTATGGGATTCGCAAGCGCCTCCTCAATAATTTTACTTTCGTCCTTCTGCAACGAATGCTCGGCAGGCCTGCCCGTTGCGACCTGGTCGCACCGCGGCGAATAAATATCCACAATATTGTCGTCAGGCAGTTCAACTAAAGGAAATTCCTCATATGGAAATTTGCGCAGCATAAAAATTCAGTGTTCAACCGGTTTGCCAAGAATATTTTCTATCTCATTGAGCTGCTTTTCCAGAAGCTCTTTTGTCTTCGCCTCGACGTTGAGCCGCAACAACGGTTCGGTATTGCTCGGTCTGCAGTTAAACCACCAGTCTTTAAACTGTATCGTAATCCCATCTAAGTCATCTGCCTCGCCCTGGCTGAACTTACGGTGCAGCTCTTTCACCATTTCCTCTTTCTGGTCTACTGTAAAATTTGTTTCTCCGCTCGCATAATACCTTCTCAGCGGCTTCACAAGCTCACTGATAGGCTGTTTCGACTTGCTCAGGATATTTATCACATGTACCAGCGTAATCATACCGGAATCCGCATAAAAATTGTCTCGGTAATAGAAATGCCCCGACAGTTCGCCGCCGAAGATTGCACGAGCTGCTCGCAGCGTCTTTTTCATAAACACATGTCCCACTCTTTCACGCCTCGGCACGCCGCCGTACTTTAAAATCTCTTCGCGAACTACCCAGCTGCTCCGCAGGTCGTAAACTACTGCTGAATTTGGAGCTTTTTTCAAAAAGTACGGTACCATAAGAGCTGTCAATAAATCGCAGCCGATGGCCTGCCCTTTTTCATCAACCATCATCAGCCTATCGGCATCGCCGTCAAAGCAAATACCTGCATCAGCCTTGCGTCTTTTCACCATACGCCTGAGCTGTGAAAGATTGCTTTCAATCAATGGGTTAGGGTCATGCTTAAATACTCCCTTGTGCTCGAAGTTCAGCTTGATAATTTCAATGCCCAAATCGCCAAAAATCAGCGGCACAGCTTTGCCCGCCATACCGTTGGAGGCATCAATAACTATCTTTAATTTTTTTACCTTAGAATCGAGAAACTTGAGTATATGCTCCCTGTATGCATCCGTCAGGTCGCGTTTTTTAACGGAACCATCCATAACACCACGAGTATGAAGTAGCGATGTTGCTATATGTTTTATCTCTTTAAGGCCGGTATCCTGCCCGACAGGCTTTGCTTCAAGGCTGGAAACTTTAAAACCATTGTACTGCGCCGGGTTGTGCGAAGCGGTCACCTGCACGCCACCGCAGGTGCCGAGATAATTTATCGCAAAATAAATCTGCGGCGTATCAATCATACCAACATCAATAACATTTGCACCGGCTGCATTCATCCCGCGAATAAGCGCTTCAGCCAAAGCCCTGCTGTGCGAGCGCATATCATAGCCGACACATAAACTCTGGCGATTGGCAAGCCCGCGGTCATAGCCGCGCAGCATTGACCGCAGGAAAGTCGCCGTCGCATTGCCTATCTTCCAAGCTGCATCCTCATCTAACTGGTCGGGATAGACACCTCGAATATCATAAGCCTTGAATATTGTCGCATCCATTTCTGCCAAACTCCATAAACATCATAATCTTATGCCAAAATTGTACTTACAGCCGCCTTTCAGGTCAAATGCTATTTTACTTGCGGCGGCATAACTGTAATATTATGCTTTAAATAGAAATTTTCAGGAAATTTTAAATGGCTCTGATGCAGGAATCCACAAACAAATTAAATCAAATCGTCAAAATCCTGAAAAGCAGTCAAAGCGTCCTTTTCATCACTGGTGCAGGCATAAGTGCCGATTCCGGTCTGCCGACCTATCGCGGCATCGGCGGCCTGTACAATAACAAAATCACCGATGAAGGATATCCGATTGAGGTCGCTCTTTCAGGACAAATGATGTCAAATCAGCCTGACATCTGTTGGAAATACATTTATCAGATTGAAAAAAACTGCCGAGGTGCAAAACACAATCGTGCCCACGAAATAATAGCGGAAATGGAAAATCATTTCAGCTGTCTGTGGACCCTGACACAAAACATCGACGGCTTTCACTACTCGGCAGGATCAAAAAATATAATTGACATCCACGGCGATGTTCACAAACTGGTCTGTACAAACTGCAGCTATAAAAAAACAGTTGAAGATTACAGCAGTATCCAAATCCCACCTTATTGTCCCAACTGTGGAGAACTCGTCAGGCCGGATGTAGTGTTGTTTGGCGAACTTTTGCCAATAGATAAATGTCAAACCCTTCGTCAGCAGTTAGACAAAGGTTTTGACATTGTGTTTTCAGTAGGCACTACCAGCGTTTTCCCTTATATTGCAGGACCCGTACACCAGGCAAAGTACAGCGGCAGATGCACTGTGGAAATAAATCCTGCCGATACTGAGGTCAGTCATATTGTCGATTATAAAATCGCTGCCGGTGCGGCAG
>Ga0315543_1003179_pt1 | contig 15001 bp, 19 predicted proteins | sample SalMarSW160210MG_2_FD_203098 | JGI IMG/M metagenome (GOLD analysis project Ga0315543, IMG submission 203098) | Salt marsh sediment microbial communities from the Plum Island Ecosystem LTER, Massachusetts, United States - Salt Marsh Sediment SW1601-210 ...
TTCCAATACCATCAATTTCAACATAGGACTTCATAGTTACCAAAACAAGTTAATTTATTTAAATTTATATCCAAATGCCTCGTATCCGACGGTCCTTCTAAAAGCCTCGAGAACCCGACAGAACCAAGGGTCAACTCCCCATTTCTCTGCGAGCTGTCCAAATTTTTCGTCTTTTAGGTCGACTATGATGGTTTCGAGCAAATCTTTTATTTCCTTGCTCAGCAATTCTTTTTTGCTTAAGATGTTGTAAATAAATTCTGCAACGTCTACCGGTCTCACATACACTTTCCTTTTATTTCCATTTCTATTTTTATCTGGCATTTGTCTTCACCCATGCATTAGTGGCTGATTGATTTATAAGCGTGGAGGGGGGTGCCGGACCCCACGATAAATTTTTCGGTTGTTATCGGAAACTCGAGTTCTTGGACGAACTCGAGACGACTTCGTCTAACTTTCTATACGAATAAGTGTAATATTTTATACTAATGAGACACATATGAGACACCGGTTAGTGTCTGATTCGTGTCTGGTATATGTACGGTACATATCCGGTAATGAGCGGTAATAATTGTTAATGAGTGTTTAGTGAGTGTATTTGCAACAGAACCGAAACACCCGTCGAAACATCACTTGAAATTTATGACAAAACTGTATTACAATATTACAGTGATTTTTAAAAAAATTGTGTAATATTGTATGAAAGTAATTTTATCCCAGTACACCGTGCATCGGGCATTCCCAGTGGTGGGATGCCGGATTCCAGAAAAGCGGAGAGTTGCAACTGGGGCATTGCGGGACAACCAGCATAATTCCATCCGTTGCGCATTCCATGTAAGTATATTGCTATCAAACTATATACGTTTTTGCATATACTCTGCACAAACGTCATGCGGCATGCCGCATCTATTAGTAGCTGCTTTTGCCTTTGGGAAGCATTTTACTAGTGAGGCCAAATCCACTAGAAGCAATAGTTTGAGAGATAAATCTGAGAAGCACATCATATTTTAATACGTCTATTTCTCTCTTAGTACATCTGGGAGTCACAGTATATGTGGGATCTCTGGATACTCCCTTCACTTTTACAGTGTAGTCTCTCTCATATTGGTTTATAGCATTTTGAAGGTCACATAACCACTGATCACCCTCTATATATTCAGTTACTTGGTGCCGTATCATGCTAATTGCTATACCAGTATTATCATCTACACCCCCTGCCATGGGTGGATCTATTAAAATATCTACCAGAGCTATTACAGCATTATGGAATCCCTCATAAGGACTTTCGCTCCTAGATATTGTAGCCCTTGCTATTGCTCCCATCCAAAGAGACACAAAACTTAATTTTTCACGGAATACACCGCCATAATCGTACATTTACAACCTTATATTATATTTGATCTCTCTGCATTGATCTAAAGTTAAACCAGTGTTATACCATTTTTGCATGTGCCGCATAACCAAAAATGACAGCACAAAAGGTACCAATGTGCTTGTAATTATTATATAAATTATGATAGTCCAAGGATTCGAGTGTATTATATGATAGACATACAAGGAGACTATGTAGTGGGAAGTGGCCAGTCCCATCATAAGGATACCTAACAGTATTAGTGATGGAATTAATGCAACCAAAATTATTCTGGATGTAGCTATTAAAAGTGCTAAATGTTTATGATGTTTCAGTATAATTTTTTCCAAGACATGCTTGGTGCCGGTGTCTCCCCGGATAGTGGCCAATATTAGTTGCCAAAGTTTAAAATAAATCATTGTTGAACCATCTCCTCTCCCGCTCCTTTAAGTGCTGCAATTTCTTTTTTATATTTCTCTATTGCGACAGTGGTTTTGGCCATTGCAAGTGATGCTCTCTGTTCTGTGATATCTTTTCTGGCTTTTATTTTAGAGGTGATATCATGCAGATATTTAGCCCGCCTCTGCCTAAATTGCTTATAGAGAGATGTGGGTATACTGGATACCTCAGTACCATCAGGCACCTTAAACTCATCAACGTAAATGGGGACACCCCTTAATTGTCTACTAATGGGTAGCCTGTATTTGGCGTATGCCTTAGCGTGCCTCCAGGCATTATTGCTTCTCTTGGTGACCCTCACCAAAGTGGCTTTGGAGCCTCGGATAAACGGAGCGAGTTCTTCAGGCTCAGGTGTTGTCAGAATGAGACATCTTATACCTGATCTAATAGTGTCCCACATGCCCTGCAGAAGCATATAATTCTCCAAATCGTAATAGTAAAGGTACTTGCTGCCATGCACACTAGCGTCATCCCACCATAATACATCTAGCCTATCTTCAGGCTCTATAACGCTGCTATACTTGTGTATGATGTCTATAAGCTCAGAGAGACCATGTACCAAGCTATTTTCAAAGGCATATTTCAAATACCAGTCAGACCCTTTTTTCCATTCTGGGTGTAACAACCTGATGGTTTCTGCACATACTTGCCAAGCATATGTAGATTTGCCACTGCCTCTGCTTCCGATTACATGCACTTCCATATAATCGTCTGGATCCAGGGAAGCTATACGACGGGAGGTCTGCAACATGATATTGGTCTATGTCAGTTTGTAATATCCCTGTTCAGATAGAACCTTGATAAAGAAGGAGTAATATTGCTCAGACATCCATTGTACATTTATGGCAGACTGCCACCTGAGATTCTGGGCGATGACGTGGCCATCTATCTCCTCAGATTCCAGAGCTGCTTTAACGGCATCAATGATGGCATTGCATTTTTTGGATATGACATCCAATTTACGTCCCATGAGCTCGGTTATTTTCTCATCATTCATCTCAGCGATAGTAAGCCTGATGATTTGCATACTGGCTGCATATTCACCTTCCACTAATAACTGAGCTGTTGCTTTTACTTTCTCCTGTATGGCCTGTTCCATATCTTTCTTTATTTTATCACCTCGTTAAAATGCCCCCTTGGCTACCATTAAGAGGACAATAATAATGAAGAATACCATTACAAGGGTGCCTATTGGGAGAGCCCAGTTAGAGGTGTGGGATGGTTTTAGATTTTTGCCCAAGGTCATATTATAACTACCTGTGTAATTTACTTGAGCTGCCACATCAAAAGGGGTTATCTCAGTGGAGATAAATTTTTCTATTCGTGAGAAATCTACCTTGTGAAGATCACCAGTTTCTACCCACATCATCCCTTTCCTAGTCGGCATTTTTCTCATAGCGTCCAGAGTTTCATTGCCTTCAGTGAACTTTGAGGTTGTGCGTTCGATTGCCTTTTTATATCCTGCAACATCACGTTGCATCCCAGCTACATTATTTTCTTCCCTTCTAATTTCTATCTCGCATTGGGACAAACTTTGGCCATCATCAGGAATTGGCTCGTCTTGGCCGTTAGGCTCATCGGCTGTTTTATATTTCATATTACCGCCTCTGATGGTGTTGTTTGGGTCTTGGTTGCATAATTCTTTCTCAAATCAAAATAGGTTTTAGCAATAACGGCGAGTTTTTTGTTATATTCCCTATCTATGAGTACAGGATCGGGATTAAACCCAGCATCATTTAAAGCATTTTTTAGATCATCATCACTGCTACCATTATATCTAGTAATAATTTCAGACATTTTTCGAGCTTGATATATGGTATCCACGCCATATTTGGCCATAATTTCATTAATGGCTATTAACATCTGAGGGTCCAGTGTGGCCCCTATGGTTTCAAATACCATCCGTGAAGGATGCCCGCAGCAGATACTGGCCCCCTCGCCCCTATCCCTAAACATGCCCTTGCCCTTAATACCTATCTGTCCTTGAGGGGTACGGTATCCCCACATTGGTTGCATCACTCCACCCCTGCTGATGTGCCAAATCAGGTAACGTCCTGGCTGATCACTATCTTTAAGGAGAACGGTACCCTTGACATGATCCAATATCCAGCTGGCAAGACCGCCTATGACTGTAATCACACATCCAAAAATGGCCATAACAAGAGCCTGTTGTACAGTAATAAAGTACTGCTGCCACATCATATAGCCTATAAAGGCAAAGCCCAATCCAGCTCCTTGTATCCCTAGTATTAATCCTGGTACCATTTTATTTACCTCCGAATATTCTACCTAAAAAACCTTTTTTTTGTTTAGTTTGCAATTCAGGGAAGGAAGTTATCTTCTCTTGCCTGACCGTATTCATCCACTGCAAGAACGCACCCTTAACGCTCTTGGTAAGATTAAGAATAAACAGAAATTCTGCACTGTACTCCCTAGCACTTTTATAATCACCCAGCCTGTACCAGCCTCTCACTATCCGGAATAAAAGAATAAAGCACCATAAATCATCTCGCTCTATGTAGCCAGTGGCTGCCACTTTATTTACTAGAAGCAGCCATTTGTGAAATTCGTCACGATAGGGGAGAGGTACATGGAGACTTAGTAAATAACTCACAGTATCGCTGACCATTTCACCCCCTTCAATATGCGGCATACCAGCATAGTTACCATAAGGGTTGGGTGGTATCTGGCCATCAGCCATAGCTTTAGCTTGCTCTTGTTGCATAGATAGGTCAGGTAATTGCCCAGCGGGCACCCCAGCAATATTACCAGCTTGTTGTGCCTGTTGTGCAGCCAATTCATAAGCAGCTGGGTTAATGGGTTGTTTCATCAGGATTCACCTCCTTAACCATTTTATTGAAATTTGAGACGACAGATAGTTCCTTAAACAGCACCCAAGTGCCTGCAGACAGCTCTAATACGGCGCTACATACCAAGGAGACGGTCACCAAGGGGTTTGATAACCCCGTCATTACAAATAGCGTGGATAGCACGATAAACAGCCCTCCCAGCGATATTATAACCAGTCCCATGAGTGCGTCACCTGTCAGTCTCCATCTCTGCCTAGTCAATACCAATCTCAACCCCTCCTCTGTTATTCTGCTGATAGCACCTTTGGGTAGGTTGGTAGCTTGTTCAGCCAAACCAGCATCAATGTAGACACTGACTGTCATTTTATCTCTGGGGTGCATCCAAGATTATAGTCTAATATAGGTATATAAATGTTGTATGCTAATTAGGACGAATAAAAAAAAGAGAAAGAGAAAAAGAGGTTTACATATTCAGGCCAGATCCGCCACCAGCACCAGGTCGTCTGAAGAATCCGTAGTAGACCACTCCTATCAGTGTCACCGCTATAGTTATGATGACAGCTGCCAAGAGCAAGTTGAAGGCATTGCTGCTGGTTTCGTCCACTTGATCCAATGTACTAGAGCCTTTACGTTCATAACTAATCCTAGTGCTTTCAGTAGTATTGCCTGCACCGGCATTCCATAGAGCTGTTTTATTTAGTGTGAGAGACGTGCCACTGAGCGCATAATCAGATGATGAAAGTGTAGTATATGCAGTGCCATTATATATTTCAACGCTGGTTAATGTTTCGGGAGTGGTAGATAAAGATATAATTTCATCTGTCACAGCCCAATATGTGATATTAAGGTAGGTATCATTTACTTCCATGGCTGCTGCCTTTACTGTCATAGCTGTAGAGTATGCTGTAAAGCTGTAATTTGCTGCCTCTAGACCAACAGACCTCCAGGCCTTTGATGTATTGTTATAGGCATTTATACTAACCAATATTGTAGGAGTACTGGGAAGTGTTACTGCTTCATCAGTGGCCACATTAACAATGGTATGGTTGTGCTCTGTTGCAGTGCTTGGTAGACTGATAGTGTCTGTTTCGGTAGCTGTCATACTTCCTGACATTGTGTCGGTGAAAGTGAATGTCACAAAGGCACCCACAGCCACTAACATAATACTCACAACGACAGTGAGTATTGCGTTTGCCAGAGCCTGGTTATTTTGTAACCTTGCCAATATATTTTTTGTCATGTTTTTTTACCTCAGAAAGAGAAAGAGGGGAAGAGGGCTATCACATCAGGCCGGATCCACCGTCACCAGGTCGTCTGAAGAATCCGTAGTAGACCACTCCTATCAGTGTCACCGCTATAGTTATGATGACAGCTGCCAAGAGCAAGTTGAAGGCATTGCTGCTGGTTTCTTCCACTTGATCCAATGTAGCATTGGTAGCATTGGATGTACTGGCTTGCCGCATTACATCGGTGAAAGTGAATGTCACAAAGGCACCCACAGCCACTAACATAATACTCACAACGACAGTGAGTATTGCGTTTGCCAGAGCCTGGTTATTTTCCATCTTTCTTAGGTATTTTGTTAATACATTCATGGTTTTCGCCAAAAGTACCAGCTGGAATGGCGTATATAAATGCTAAATGTTAACACACACCAATTAAATCTATTAAAGTTCCATTAAAGAACATGGAAAACAAATCTAGGTCTTAATTTACCTCTGCCGTTATTGGCTTTTTTTATGCCTTCTGGGTTGGGTTTTTTAATCACCAGGTTACAGACCAGGCCTGCCTCTTGCAGCATAGGGTTGATACCTATTAAGCTCTGGCCCAGCTTGCGATCAGTTGCAGCAAAGAGCAAACCCATGTCATGCAGTTGTTTTATTGATTGCACTTTAAAAATATCTCTAGACATTTTAGATGTGATGGGTGCAACACCATCTTTGGCTATGCGCTCCAAGACTAATACATATTCAGGCTTATCTACTACCACCCTATGGCTACCCTTTAACCCATTCAAATTTATGGAGTAGGGGATTCCTGTTTTTTGGAGTCTCATAATGTTATCTTTTGCCAAGGCCAGGACCCCTCCATGGCCCAACATCTTCGCCTTGTTTCCAGATGTTAATATTTTCTTTCCACTGAGTTACAGGGTTGCCAGGTAAATAATCATCCAGTAACGTGAACATACCCCATAATAATGAGAAACCGGCCATAAACAGCCATACCCAGTTAAGAGGATATGTGTTTATTTGCTGTACTCCGACCTCTACTGAACCGTTTACGAGCACTTGATATGGTATATCTATTATCATAGTACCAGCACTAGCAATGACAAATAGCACGCCAGATACGAAGGCTAACGGTACATCCAGCAACCATTCTTTGTGAAAGCATACAATACTTAGCACAAAAAATGCAAATGCAAGTAGGATAAGGAGCGTGGCATTAGCCTGTAACATGGTTATCTCCGTCTTTTTTTACGCGAGGGGGCCTTTTTTAGGGGAGGAGGAGGAGCGAACGGGTCCCTAAATATGGAGCCTCCAGCCCCCGCACCAGGTTTAGTGCCTATATTCTTATTCATATTATTCAAAAAAGAGGTAACGCTATTATATGGTGGAGTATGGTCTGTCTTGTACTTGGCAACTCTGGCCCTCTGTTTGGCCAGCTGGGTGTGTGCTTTCAGCAGTTCAGCTTCAGCATTTGCCTTTGCAGTCTGAGCAGCGATAAGGGGTTTCTGCTTATTTAGCTGAGTTTTCAGCCTCATTGTTTCAGCATTAATGCGAGCTATACTCTTGGCAGTTCTATCTTCGGCTCTCTTTTTTCTTGCTTCAGGGGACATAGCCCCTTGAATTTTTTTTATTAGTCTACCCATTTTTTCACCTTTTTTTCTTTTTCTCAGGATGCCTACACTTTGTAGTCCTATTTCTACCTCTCCCACCATCTTTCCGACCTCTTTTAGAGCCGTCTTTTTTTCCATAACCTCGTCGTGTCATTTTTTATCACCTAGATTTGTTATAGAGCTTTGTGCTCTGTAACCATCATATATAATACTGGGCATCAATCCCCCTCCACTAAGAGTTTATAGCCCAGACAAGCTAAAGCCAAGGCGGCTATTGCCACATAAATAAACATGAGATCAGGATAGGCATAAAAAGCACTTCCGTACAGGCCAAAAAATACTACTATTAGGGTTAGTAGTGTTATGCTGTTGCCCCCCCTTATATACGAATAACCTAATAGAAAAGTAAATATTATAGGATAAAAAAGGTGTCCCATGACGCTAGTATAGGGATTAAAAAAGAATCCCCAGAAATTGGTGTAAAGCTGAGTGATATTGAAGTCAAGGGAGGCAGCCAGGAGGAAAGGCAATGGGGTCATGCCATCCCCTTCAGGCTAATACCTGTCGCCATTTGGATGAGGCTAGCAACAAATACGAAACCTATAGGCACCAGGATAAATATTAGGAGAGAATCGCTTACCCCATAGCTTTTAATGATGGCGGCAATGGATACAAATTGTACGATAAATACGCTAGCAAAGGCACCCAGACCCAAGGGAGTCATACTTCTTGTTGCCAGAGCCAGCCCTACTGCACTACCACCCGTTACCAAGCTGGTGAACACTGCAAGCAGACTGGTGTTTATTGGATTTTCTATATCTGCTGCTGATGGCATACTACCCTCTAGGAATATATGAAGTCCCCCCAGCACTCCAAAGCTGAGGTTAAGCATTACCAAAAACATAAAAATATTGTAGCTCTTAGCCATTTTATTTACCTCCCCTGCGGAGAGCACCCATAATACCTATGATACCAAGGAAACCAGCAACAGTACTGTTTATACCATTAAATCCTATCAGCCGCTGCAGGAGAAATATGACCAAGGCTGCAGAGATAGGACCCATAAAGGCGTATTCTTTCCCTGTGAATATAAGAACAACCGCCATAATAACTAGCCCTGCTATGATATTCAGCCAAGTGCCTATGGGGTTTGTGCCCAGAAAAAACACAATGTATGCTTCAACATCTCCCGGGCTAATGGGGTTATCATATCCAGGAGATATTCGCAATCTCACCGTTTTAGTACCCAATTCGTTGTGATTGAAAAATACATCTATATAGTGGTATCTGCTGGTGTTGTAACCTCCCAATGACATCGTTATAGTATTACCACTGAGATTAGTAGAATAGATCAAGGTGTCAGTGCCATTATAGCTTTCATAGATAGAGATGTTCACCCACTGAGTAACGGCATGATTATCAACATAACTAAACATGATATTATTTCCGTCATGATATCCAGCCAACTCTACAATATCCCAGTAAAAACTCAACATATCAGGGAGATACGGGTAAATAATAATAGTCTGCTCAGTAACATCACTGGCATCTATAATCCTGTTATCTTGGTAGATGACATCTCCATTCCGTATTTGGTTATAATATCTGCTATTGTGGAGCAGGTATGCTGTCATAGTGAGATCTACCGTGAAATAATCCTCATGGATATATCCAATGTCACCAGTTTCATTATAATTATATATCCTTATCCAAGTATCTGGCGGTCTAAAATTGCCACTCCTATCATCCAAAGTGAAAGTGTACCTAGCCAATGTGCTCTCATTTTTCGGTACAAAAAAGGTGATGTTATATGTATAGTTGTTACCTATTCTATCACGATCTACAGGTATTCTGCCCCGGTAGTAGTCAATATATCCGCTGGTATCATTAGGGAATATCAAAAGTCTCATGTATTCTGGATCTTGACCCCAACTATAATTTATAGAGCTGCTGAACCCATTGTTTGAAATGCTATAGGTGCAAGTGCGATTATCAAAAAATACTTTGAGGGTGTAGGTATAATTTTCTTTAAGCGCATAATTGGTGAAATCTTCCTCATGTTTGAGCCATACATTGCAGTCATAAGTCATATTCAATACATTCAGTGTTAGTGTGCTGCTGGTATTGCTTGCTCCCATCTCATCATAGGCTGTCACATTCCACTCATAAGTGCCAGCATCCAAGGTGCCTAAGTTGAGAGATGTGGAGGTGGTATTGGAGAGAAGTAGATCACTGCTGCCACTCGCACCCCAATAAACAGTATAGGTGATACTGTGATTGTCTGCATCAGTGGCAGACCATGAGAGTGTGACAGTATCTGCAATGCTCACGTTAGTATCGTTAGACGGAGAAATGGTGCCCAGAGATGGCTCCAAGTTATCCCGGGTGGTGAAATGATAGGTTTCATTGGTGGTCTGATATAAGTCAACAACTAAAATCCTATAATAATATGTGGTCAAGTAACCACTTAACAAACTGGTATTACTGCAAGTATATGTGCCATTGGATACGCTGTTATTGGAGCCGACCTCTACCCAGCCGCTATTGTTGATTAGCCATGTTATATTCATATTGTCACCATCAGCGTCAGAAATGTTTATGCTTAGAGTAGGCTGAGATGGTTGTGGAGATATTTCGGTGCTGCCATTTATGGGAATCTCAGATGTTTGGTTTGGAACAGTATTTGTGGTAAATTGGTAGGTAGTATTGAAAGTGCTGTAACCATCATAAACTAGGAGCCTGTGATAATAAGTGGTGTCATAGCTATTCATCAGGCTGGTATTGGTAGTGTTGTATGTACCATTGCCAACACTTGTATAAGTTTTTAGAGTTACCCAGCTACCAGAATCATTGTATAAAATAGTTATATTCATAAGATCTCCTTCAGGATCAGAGATGTTATATCTCAGCAGGGGTGGGATGATATCGCAGCCACTATTGGGTAATAAACAAGTGGCGGTTGGGATATCATTAACCGAGGTGGTGAAATGATAGGTTTCATTGGATGTTGCAGTGCCATCAGAGACTAATACTCTATAATAATAAGTAGTATTGCTGCTAGTTATCAAGCTGGTATTACTGCAAGTATATGTGCCATTGGATACGCTGTTATTGGAGCCTATTTCCACCCAGCCACTATTATTAATCAGCCAGGTTATGTTCATATTGTCACCATCAGCGTCAGAAATGTTTATGCTTAGAGTAGTTGATCGACTTACATCTGTTGAACTATTAGTTGGATTTTCATTACTTTGTATAGGAGTATTAGTTATATAATAACACACAACTAGATATGGTGCATAACCACCACCGCGATTTGCATAATAACAACCATTAGAAAATGCAGAAGACGGAGTACTATTAAGATAATCATGTTCATATTCTCTACAACAAATATAAGTTATGCCAGTTTTGTTTATGTCACTAAGACCTTGAGAATTAAAAGATATATTGTTGTACTGACTTGCTGACCATAAGATATGACCATATTCACTACCTTCAAAAGCACCAAACTCATCAGATGCAAGAGCATCACCTTGTGTTCCTTTCATTACACAAACAGAACTATCAGCATTAGAATACCCAAAAACATTCAGATAAACATTTGTAATTGTTGAATTGCTTGGAACAGATGAAGTATCAAACATGAAAAAAGAACGATATATTTCATAATCTGTGTTTACAGACATTGCAAGATTTTTATAGTTAAGAATTACATTACCAAGAGTACCACTTGATGCATCACGAGTATTGTTCCAATCAGCATTAGTATAATAGATATAGTTATCGCTTGTTTCAGCATAAATTGTTGTTGATGATGCGTTTGCTACTTTGATCATAGGTGTAAAAGTTGAGACAATAATAAATGATGAGGATACCAACAGAAAAATCGTTAATGATGATCTTAGTTTTCTTTTCATTTTATTCATATTGTGAGTATTTTTTAGTCCACATATTATAACATCTTCTGAGAGTATACTACTTCAGTTTCCTGGGATTTCATAAATATCTGCCAAGTTACGATTGCAAGCATAATGACAAATACCAGAGTGTACCCTGTCTTTAAGGCTGTACCAATAAACCAATTTATCCAGCCAGTATGTGTACCCACATAGGCACTAGCTATGGCATCTAAGGTACTGAACACTGTAGGAGTGGCCACCATGTAAATCATAATGATTGTAAAAACACTCATTACATACAATATTATAGCTGCTATCATTTAGCCACCTGCTAATTTACGTTGCGCTAATCCCTGAATAGTAAGCCAGATGCCACTGCATATCGTTATTATTATTGGTACACCCAGTCGCCAAAAACCATTAAAAAAGCTCCAGTCTGTTCCTGGTGTACCATATCCCCAGATAGGAGTGAGTGCCAAATCAAAGATTGCCCAGCAAACTCCTCCTATGAATAAAGCGGCCAAAAATTTCGAAGGGGTGTATGAACTCATATTCACCGCCTCCAAAAACTACCCACTCTATGCTTAAATACTGCCTTATTTTCAATGAGCCGGTTCCAGGGTGTAAAGCCACCTAAACCCCCTTGACCCTGTCCCGATCTTAGCCACCATGGAATGTTTATAAAAGGTTTACCCCGGGAAACCGGATTGGCGATAGGGATAGGCGGCACAAAAGCAGCAGTAGTGACAGGAGTTTGTATTGTTTTTATTGTTGTACGAGGGATAGGAGTGAATACGTTGGGTATTGGTGGAGTTAATGAATCGGCAAGGATTGGAATATTGATGGGATCAAGTATGTTTGGTGCTGGAGAGATAATGTTTGGTGCTGGAGAGATAAGGACAGACTTGGGGGTTACGGCAAGAGGAACCTCATAGAGTTGTTCTGTATCAAGCACTTGGATAACAGGAGCCAATCTCTGGTTTGATTCTGGGGGTTCTTGTAAAGGAGGGGGTACGAGTTGCTGTTGCTGTTCATGGGCAGGCTTTCTCACCAGTATTTGTTGTTGAGTAGTAGCGGCGGCTAAATCTATAGCATCTTCAAATATAGGTGGGACTGGAGATATAAATGGTATTTGAGATACTTGCCGATCAACAGGCATCAGACGTGAGGGGTTGTTTAATTTGGCAACAGCTTGAGTGCTACCCAAATTTAGGAGTACTGTCCCGGCCATAACTGCTGGGCTTAATTGAGATGCGCCAGTAAGCATCGTATTTGGCATGCGAGTAGCCGTCCGTTTAATAGTTTCCCTGGCAACATCTTGCAATGATATTGCAACTTGCCTACTACCAGTTCTACCCGCAAGCTTGGTGGCAGAGCCCAGACCTTTAGTTATATCATCAATCAACCCCCCACCCCGTAATATTGGGTTGTTGTACAGATTAACAGCAGTCTTGCCTGTGGCTCTAGTTATATCATCAGCCAGACCCCCAGCACCACCAACACTCCTCGTTGATATTCCCATGCCAACACGTCCTGGTATCCCAACGTCTGATACGCTACCAGAGCTTAAACGTAAAGCTTGGGTGAGTTTGGGTGAGCGTCTGCCAATTATTCTGCCTGTCTTTATCACTTTGCCAGTCTGTTTCATTGCAGCATCATAACCAACCACAGAGCTTTTTGCTATGTCATCGGTACCTGATGATAACAAAAACCTTGTAGGTTTAACAATTACTTTGGACGTAGCCTCCTTTGTTGCTGGGGCCATAGAAGGGAGCACCCAATTTTTATTTGGCGTGTACCTAGTGAAACCTCTCGCCCTCATTAATGGATTCAAAACCCTTTTAGTTCCTGTACTGCCTGCTTTCATACTGCCTCTGGCGAGATCATCAGCAGAGGGAAATGATAAATTGTATATCTTTCTGGGTACATAGTATTTACCTTTAGTTACAGATTCAGCTCCTTTCACTATCACTTGTTTGGCCCGGAATCCACCTTTAATAGTGTCATCAGTTGCTCCGGCCGCTTCTTTACCTACTCTTATCATATCATCAATCATGCCAGAGCTGCCACCCTTTTGAGTCACCCGTATGATATCATCGGCAGCCCCACCCCCCAATTTACTGCTGCCCATAAGTATGTCATCAGTTAATCCTGCTCCACGGGTTAGATCATCACTGACGGATGCAGCTGCCCTTATAACATCATCGGCAGCCCCACCCCCCAATTTACTGCTGCCCATAAGTATGTCATCAGTTAATCCTGCTCCACGGGTTAGATCATCACTGACGGATGCAGCTGCCCTTATAACATCATCGGCAGCCCCACCCCCCAATTTACTGCTGCCCATAAGTATGTCATCAGTTAATCCTGCTCCACGGGTTAGATCATCACTGACGGATGCAGCTGCCCTTATAACATCATCACTAACGCTTCTACCAGTAGTAGTACTAGCATCTAAAAATGCCTGAGAAACTGGCACCATTTTAATCTTTTTAGTGCCCACTTTGACAAATTGCCCGCCTCTGCTAGCATATTGTGTGACTGTTTTAGTGGGGGTACTGATTAACCTAGCACCTTGACCAATAGCTAGTGCCATACCTATTTCAGTTGTCACACCACCACCCAGAAAGGCAGGGTTATCTAGCATGATATCAATGCTACCTTTAGGAGACCAACCAAGAGGCTCAAATGCAAAATCAAAAACAGAAACGTAATGCCGGTTTGAGTCAAATTTATCTCCATGTATTTTTTTAGCTATGGGTTTGCCTAATATCTCACCAGTGGCTGCCAAGGTAGAAATTGCGCCGAAACCAAATTTTGAGACACCACTAAGTATGCCGCCAATTATTTTATTACCACCACTTAGATGCTCTGAGCCACGCTCTATTTTTCCTATTTCGCCTCTGGTAAAATCTAAGGATGTATCACGTTTACCGCCAAATGATATAGTACTGTCCTTATTTGATGTGATGAAGGTGTAACCCTCGTTTTTACGAGCCCATAAATCTGATTGGTAACTCTCCATGCTACCCAGATTCTTATCCAAATAGGTTACAGCCTCATCTCGAGTGTAGACCTTGCCATTTATCGTATATTCTGTATCAGCTGGAGCAGATATGAGTGTATGCCTAACTTGGTACCCCTCGGAAATATTGCTATTTACTTTGTTAATTTCTTGCGTGATGGGGGTAGATGGAGTAGTCTTTTTTGGAGTATTAACATTAGTGATAAGACCTTTAGATGTAGCGATTTGAGCACCTACAGGAGTGAGTACATCTGTGGGTGATGGGGTTACATCATGGTTAGTTTTACGAGTGGGAGTATGCATGGGAGTGATCTTATGGATAGATGATTTTATTGCACTACCACCTGAACCTCCACTTGTTGACCTCCCTGCACTACCACCTGAACCTCCACCTGAACCTTTGTTGCCAGTCCCTGCACTACCACCTGAACCTCTACTCCCTGCACTACCACCTGAACCTCTACTCCCTGCACTACCACCTGAACCTCTACTCCCTGCACTACCACCTGAACCTCTACTCCCTGCACTACCACCTGAACCTCTACTCCCTGCACTACCACCTGAACCTCTACTCCCTGCACTACCACCTGAACCTCTACTCCCTGCACTACCACCTGA
>Ga0315543_1003180_pt1 | contig 14993 bp, 12 predicted proteins | sample SalMarSW160210MG_2_FD_203098 | JGI IMG/M metagenome (GOLD analysis project Ga0315543, IMG submission 203098) | Salt marsh sediment microbial communities from the Plum Island Ecosystem LTER, Massachusetts, United States - Salt Marsh Sediment SW1601-210 ...
AGGAAATTAAAATGACAGGTGACGGGCTCGCCGTCTGTGGGGCCGAACTCGCCGATATCGTCAGAGACTACGATTTGTAATCCGCCGGATACATTATAGGGTACTCGCCACGAGTACGAACACCATGATCCGCCTCAGCCGAACTCGAATGTGCCGTCGCCTACTTTGACATTGTCTTGATAGATTGAGAACGTTGGTTTGCTTTGATCACGGATATCCCAGAGGTTATATATTTTTCCATCGATGCCGACAAGTTCGTAGTCAAGCTTTAGGACGCCGCCTGTTCTTATGATTTTGACGGTGTGGTTCAACGGTGCTGCTGCTTTGTATTCAGCCCTCATTTCTGCATCCATGCCGGATTGGCGGTTTGCTCCGTGAGTTTTCTGAGTAAAGATAAGGGCAGAGAAGAGAAGAACCGGAACCGTTAACATTAAAGGCAGCTTTAATTTCATGGTAATATCCCTGCCGGCTTATTGAGCAGGTGGTTATACATATCTATTTAGTCCGGGATTTCCCATTTACACTTCACTGAAAAACTCATAGACACTGAAGCCCCATTATATCTACATCTCATCGAGATTGGAGCAATTTTCTGGCCGCCCCAGCGAGTTGGCTCGCAAAGAACGCCTTTTACGCCGGCTTTAGGGTTGACTTTACAGCAAATCCCGCTAAAATGCGCTTTTCGTTTCTGTTGAATCGTATCTCAAGTGAGATATTTCATTGATAAACACAAAAAGATAAGGAGAAAACAGTTGGGTTACAACTGCGTAGTACTTATAAAGCAAGTGCCTGACACTAAAAGGATTACGGGCGATGTAATGAACGACGACGGGACGGTTAAACGTTCGGCGCTGCCGGCGATTTTCAACCCGGAAGACCTCAACGCCCTCGAACTGGCGATCCGGATCAAGGACAAGTTCGGCGGGCATATCACCGTAATCACCATGGGGCTGCCGGCGGCAAGCGAGGTTCTTCGCGATTCGCTGTTCCGCGGGGCCGACGAGGCAATTCTTCTGACCGACCGCCGGTGTGCGGCAAGCGATACGCTGGCGACCAGCTATATCCTGAGCTGCGCCGTTAAAAAAATACACTACGATATCGTGCTCTGCGGCAGGCAGGCGATTGACGGCGATACCGCCCAGGTCGGGCCGCAACTGGCCGAAAAATTAGGCGTTACGCAGATTACATACGTCGAGGAACTTACCGAGCTTTCGGGCAGGACCATCACGGCCAGGCGGAATATCGGCAACGGCTGGCAATTAGTCAAGACCGCCCTGCCGGTCCTGCTGACCGTCACCGGAGATGCGAACGAGCCGAGAGTCGCAGCAGCAAAAAAAATGATGAAATACAAGAACGCCCTGGCACCCGTGGAAATCGAACAGAAAATCAAAACGGAAAATCCGGGCGCGGACGTAATGGATATCAAAGAGCTGGCCGAGCATAAGTGCGGCAAATTGATAGAGCAAGGGCTGCTGATGAAACAATGGGACCTGGACGCGATTGAAGCCGACCTGAGCTGGTGCGGTATGAGCGGCTCGCCGACAAAAGTCCATCGCATCCAGAGCGTTGTCTTAGCGGCAAAGGAAACCAAACAGATCGAGCCGAACGAAAAGGCCGTCTCAGATATGATACACGAATTGATAGCAGACAAAATTATTGCATAAGGCAGAAATCAGAAGTCACGACATACGCAATACGATATACGAGATACGAACCATGATAGAAGTAAATAGAAAAGGTGAAGTTTGGGTTTTCGCCGAGCAGCATAACGGACAGATAGAAGATACACCGGTCGAGCTGATGAGCAAGGCCCGGCATCTTGCCGACACGCTGGGCGTGAAATTGGCGGCGGTCGTCCTGGGCGACGGCGTAAAGGACCTGGCGACAAAATTGACACAATACGGAGCCGACAAAGTTTACATCGCCGAGCATCCGCTGCTTCGAACGTACCAGACGAACAGCTATGCAAAAGTGATTTACGATCTGATTCACAAGCACTCCCCGCAGATTGTGCTCTATGGGGCGACGATTGCCGGGCGCGATTTGGCGCCGCGGATTGCCAGCGCAACCAAAGCGGGACTGACCGCCGACTGCACGGACCTGCAGATAGGCGACCATACCACCGTCAAAGACAAGAAGGTGCACAAGAATCTGCTGTTCCAGATAAGGCCGGCATTCGGCGGGAATATCGTCGCGACGATTATCAATCACGACCGCTGGCCGCAGATGGCGACCGTTCGCGAGGGCGTTATGCCGATGCCCGAGCCGGACGTAAAGCGAAAAGGCGAGGTCATCAAAGAAGAGGTAACACTCGCCCAGTCGGATTTGCCGCTGGAGGTTCTCGAAGAGCACAAACGCCCGAAGAAAGTGGATCTAAAGGCCGCGAGGATAATCGTTGCCGGCGGAGCGGGTGTTGGCAGCAAGGACAATTTCAAACTCATCTGGGACCTGGCAAACTGCCTCGGGGCAGCGCCGGCGGCAACCAGAGCGGCGGTTGACCTGGGCTTTATCGACCACGACCACCAGGTCGGCCAGACGGGAACGACGGTCCGACCGAGCCTGTATATCGCAGTGGGGATCAGCGGCGCGATTCAGCACCAGGCGGGAATGTCACAGAGCCAGAAAATCGTAGCAATCAATAACGATCCCAACGCCCCGATCTTCGGAGTCGCTCATTACAAAATCATCGGCGACCTGAATAAGGTCGTGCCGATGATGATAAAATCTACTAAAGAGAAAAGTGTAAAGGAAAACTGACGAAAGACGGAGAACAAAACTGTCATTGCGAGCCAACCAAAGGTTGGCGCGGCAATCTCATTCGTTACGTTTTAGATTGCTTCGCTTTCACTAAGGGACGCCTTTCGGCGAGCTCGCAATGACATCAAGAATTGAGAATCAAGAATGGGAAATTTTTACAGCGACAATAACGACATACAATTTTTATTCCGGCACATGGACCTGGGCACTTCGGCGGAAATTTGCGAAGAGGGCTTCAAGTTCGCCAGCGAGTTCGACTACGCCCCTGCCGACGCCGAAGAGGCGATTCGGAATTATGAAATGGTGCTGGATTCACTGGGGAAACTCTGCGCCGAATTCATCGCACCGCGTGCCGAAGACGTGGACCGCCAGGGCAACGTCCTTAACGAAGACGGCTCGGTAACACGCGCCAAGGGCATCGCCGAAGCCATCGAAAAACTCGGCCAGGCCGAGGTCATGGGCTTTACGCTGCCTCACCGCTTCGGCGGGCTGAATTTCCCGACCATCATCTATTCGATGGCTATCGAGATTCTCTCGCGTGCAGATGCGGCCCTGATGAACATCTTCGGCCTGCAGGGAATCGCCGAGACCATCAACGCCTTCGCCTCGGAAGAGATCAAGCAGCAATACCTTAACGATTTTTCCGCTGGCAAGGTCACCGGCGCGATGGTGCTGACCGAGCCCGACGCCGGCTCCGATTTGCAGTCGGTCAAGCTCCGCGTGTTCCAGGATGCCGCCGGCAACTGGTTTCTGCACGGCGTCAAGCGTTTCATCACGAACGGATGCGGTGAGGTGCTTCTGGTGCTGGCGCGCAGCGAGCCCGACCGAAGCGGCGGCCTGGGCCTGAGTTTGTTTATCTGCGGGCCCGGCCCGACGGTGCACATCCGCCGGCTGGAAGATAAGCTCGGCATCCACGGCTCGCCCACATGCGAAATATTCTTCGACAACACACCCTGTGAAATAATCGGCGAGCGGCAGCGCGGACTCGTGACATACGTGATGAGCCTGATGAACGGCGCGCGTATCGGAATTGCGGGCCAGTCGATGGGAATCGCCGAAGCCGCATATCGCATCGCTCGCGATTACGCCAGCACGAGAAAACAGTTCGCCGTGGTGATCGAGAAGCTGCCCGCAGTGCGTGACATGCTTATAGACATGAAGATTGCAATAGAGGCCGGGCGGGCCCTGTTGTACGAGACCTCGCGGGTGGTGGATCTTGAAATCGGCTACGCCAAACGGCTCGAAACGAACCCGCCGGAAGATAAGACCGAGGCCAAGCAGCTCAAGAACGATTCGCGAAAATACAGACGATACGCGTCGATGCTGACGCCGATGAGTAAATACTACTGCTCCGAGATGTGCAACAACGTAGCATACGATTCGATCCAGGTACTTGGCGGCAGCGGCTATATGCGGGACTACGCATGTGAACGGCACGCCCGCGATGCCCGAATCACGACCATCTATGAGGGAACGAGCCAGTTGCAGGTCGTCGCGGCGGTCCGAGGCGTGGCCAGCGGGACGGCTGAGAAATTCATGGCAGAGTTGGCCGAGCAGCAATACGACGGCGAAGTCGCGGACCTGCTGGAAGTTCTCGCCGAAGGAAGGGAGCTTTTGCAAGAAGCGACAGTCTACGTCAAGGAGCAGGGCAACGAATACATGGACCTCTACGGCCGGCCGCTGGTCGATATCGCCATCGATTTGATTAACGGCTATCTTTTCTGCGGCCAGGCCAGCACGAAAGTGGATATGGAAGTACCCGTCGCCGAGAACGGCGCCGGGAGCGGCAAAACAATCCCGATGAAAGAACGCAAGGCCACGCTCGCCCGCAGATACATAACGAAAAACGCCCCGAAGATCGCCGCCTTAGCCAAACTGATCCACTCCGGCGACAAATCCACTTTCACCGAATACGAAGCTCTCATCGGACCTGTACCGACGAAGTGAATTTAGAATTTCGAATGAATAATTGAGATGTCATAAGTACAAAGACTAGCACGAGATACGAGAAAATGCTACGAGCGATTATATTTGATTTTGACGGCGTTATTACCGATTCGGAGGTTCTGCACCTTCGGGCGTTTAATCAGTCGCTGGTCCCATACGGTGTCGAGATATCCACAAAGGATTATTATACGAACTATCTGGGTTTCAGCGACTTCGACTGCTACAAGACGCTGGTCGATAACGGTCTGCTTAAAATCGACGAGCGGCAAATCGGCGGCATCATCAAAGAAAAAAGCAAAATATTCGAACTGCTGACAAAAACCGAAGGCCGGACAATCGAGGGCGTGCATGAATTTTTGCAAATGCTCAAGAAAAACAATATCCCTATGGCGATTTGCTCGGGCTCGCTCTTAGTGGAAATCGAAGTTATGCTGGAAGACTCCAGGCTGCGCCATTTCTTCGCCGAGATAGTTTCGGCCGAGCAGGTCAAAAAAGGCAAGCCCCACCCGGAAGGATTCCTTTTAAGTCTGCAGAAGTTGAACGAGCACTGTGCCCCCCCTATCGTCGCCAACGAGTGCATTGTCATAGAAGACTCCCACTGGGGCCTGCAGGCCGGCAAGACCGCGGGAATGCACACCATAGCCGTAACAAACTCATACGATGCCGAGCAGTTGACCATCGCCGAAAAAATCGTCGCCCGGCTAAGCGATTTAAGCATTGAAGATTTACGGCAGCTTTGTACTTAGGAAACTGCACATGCTAAACTCCACGGCACCACGGTTTGGTTTGCGTGACAGTCACATAGTCCTTTTGACTAATCAAAAGGACTACGAGCTTTGATACATCTTCCGGATTTTGGCTCTAAACAATAAGAACGATGTGCGGGGCAGGCTGAGAAGCCCATGTCTTAGCGTACGCGGGATTGCACACCATAGCCGTAACAAACTCCTACGACGCCGAGCAGTTGACCATCGCCGAAAAAATCGTCACCCACCTGAACGATTTGACCATCAACGACCTGCAGCAACTTTGTGCTTAGGAAACTGCAATCGCTAAAATCCACGGCACCACGTTTTGGTATAAGTGACAGTCACGTAGTCTTTTTGACTAATCAAAAGGACTACGAGCTTTGATGTATCTTCCGGATTTTGGCTCGAAACAATAAGTAAGGATCCAGCCCATAGGACGTGGCCTTGGGAAGCCCCCCGAGGGGAGGGTACGAGTTTAGCCTGAATCCAATACTGATACACAGGTTTTGAAGCCGAAATCAGCCGTCTTTGTCGGCAATTAACGCTTTTAACGGAAGAATTAGCTGTTAAATCGTCACTATCGATACTAATAGCAGGCTCAACACATACGAGGGGGGCTTGTATCGGTCCATTAGGGCGTCGTTTACATTATTTCAAATCCATTTCACCTTGACCCGATTCCAATAGTTCTTGCCCGCGGATATACTGCCGTATCGTTTCTTCATCTAATCCAACGGTGCTGACATAATACCCTGTGGCCCAAAACGAGAGGCCCGTCATACGACGTTCATGCAATAGCTGACGATGAATCAATACCGCACTTTTGCCTTTGAGATATCCTAACGTATGAGCAATACTAAACTTCGGGGGAACCGATAGACACATGTGAATATGGTCCGACATGGCGTGGCCTTCTACCAAGGTGATGCCACGCTGCTCACATAACCTACGCAATATCGGCTCCACTTGACGCTTAAGTTTTCCATAGATGACTTTCTTTCGATATTTCGGTACAATCACTACGTGATACTTACCGTCCCACCGTACATGGGACAGACTTTGCCAATCGTGCATAGACTTCTCCTCTATGCCCCAATGGACCAAGGAGAAGTCTACACGATTGCTCAATACCCCGGAACGTTCTAAGCTAAGAGGGTCACACGGCCAGAGGCCGTGGTTTTATTGTCGGAATAATTGAAAAACTCATCGAACTCAAGATATACATCGGTGCCGGATTCGGCGTCTTTCTACTGTTAGCTGGACTCACTATAGCGTTAGTTAGACGCCGAAAGCGTTTTTCAGTCCGGCCCGCAGATTTTCGCTGACCGCCTTACACACGGTGAACTTTGATTCGTGATTAACCATTATTCGCACTGCTATTCAATTTATTATGGAATTCCCGCTACTTCAAAACTCAACGCCAAACGCTCAAAACTCACATCGCCGGGATATTAGGTAGAAAATGCTTGTTTTTAGGGGATTCATGTGCATAATCCAAATTATATAAACAAAGGCATTTAAGGAGATTTTTGCATAGTAGCTTCGAGCGAGATTATTCTGTTAGTAATAAAGTTCAAGGTAGCCGGGAACCTAAGGTTTCTTTCGCACGCTGAAACGCTCAATTTATTTCAGCGCGCCTGTGTTCGAGCGGGTATCGGCGTCCAATACAGCCAGGGTTTCAATCCTCGTCCGAAGATGTCCTTGCCGCTGCCGAGGCCGGTAGGGGTCGAGTCGGACGAAGAATTGTTCTGTCTTAGGGTGGCTGGAGTTCCGGATGAGCTGCGAGTTACGAGTTACGAGTCACGAATTAAGGATGAGCTTTCCGCGCAACTACCTGAAGGCTGTGAGCTGCTTTCGGTAAGTGTTGCCCGGGCGGGTAGATCGTTTCAGCCTTCTTCAGCTACGTACATGCTGGCGGTTAAGGCCGAATATCTCGACGATAAGTTAAAGGCAACTATTGAGCGTTTACTGGCGAGTGAGAATCTCAATATCCAGCGAAAGGCGGGAATAAAACTCTCGAAAGTCAAAAATCTGGATGTTAGAGTGTTTTTGAAATCGATTAAATTGGAAAACCGAAGTATAATTGTTGAGTGCAATATCAGCTCCGCCGGCTCGATACGCGTCGATGAGGTTTTGAGGCTGCTGGAGCTTGATGAAGGCAAACTCGCATCGCCTGTAAGGCGGACGAAGGTACAATGGCAAGTTAATGAATCGTAGTTAATGAATCGTAGTCGATGAATTGTGAATCGAGCGATAATATGCCAACTACGAAATATGAGGAAAAAAATGTCAAGAGAAATGCTCATAAATGTAGCTGAGAGAGAAGAGTGCCGGGTGGCGGTGGTCGAGGGAGGCTGCCTTGAGGAACTTTATGTCGAAAGAGCGAGCCTGAGCAGCCATGTCGGCAATATTTATAAAGGCAAAGTAGTCAATATCGAGTCGGGTATACAGGCGGCGTTTATTGACTTTGGCGTGGGCAAAAACGGTTTTCTTCACATAAGCGACGTGCATCCCCGGTTTTTTTCCAGGGCAGGCAGCGGGCAGATTGAGAGTATCGGCAGGAGGAAATCGTTAAAGGACCGGCCGCCTATACAGGACTGCCTTCGAAAAGGCACAGAAATTGTCGTACAGGTAACAAAAGAAGGATTAAAGACCAAGGGAGCAACCCTAAGCACATATGTTGCTTTGCCGGGCAAGTACCTTGTGATGATGCCCTGGATGCGAAAGCATGGAGTCTCGCATAAGATCGATGATGAGGATGAGCGCCGGAGGCTGCGGGAGATTCTTGAGGAAAGTAATCCGCCGAAAGGGCTGGGCTTTATAATCAGGACGGCAGGCCAGGGATGCTCGAAGAGGGATATACAAGGCGACTTGAGGTATCTGAGGCGGTTGTGGAGAGCTATCGAAAAACGGATAGAAACCGAAGGTGCGCCCGGCGAGCTTTATCAGGAATCGGATTTGGTTATCAGGGCCCTGCGGGATGTCTTTACCAGTAAGATAACTAAAATTGTATGTGATTCGGAAAATGTAGTTCGTAAAATCAAGGACTTCTTTTCCATCGCGACGCCGCGTTTGAAACGAAGGGTTATTTTATATGACGGTAAAGTTCCGCTGTTTCATAAGTATCGAATCGAGGATGAGATTGCAAAGGTCCAATCCCGAAGGGTCGAGCTTAAAGGCGGCGGTTCCATTATCATCGAGCAAACCGAGGCGCTGGTCTCGATTGACGTCAACAGCGGGCGGTATCGCAAGCAGATAAACGCAGAGCAGACTGCTTACGAGAGCAACATAGAAGCGGCGACGGAAATTGCCCGCCAGCTTAGATTGCGAGACCTTGGCGGCCTGATCATATGCGATTTTATCGATATGCGCAATGCCAAGCACCGCAAAGCTGTTGAAAGAGCTTTTAGAGCTGCCGTCAAGACCGACCGCGCCCGTTCGAGAATATTGAGCATAAGCCGGTTCGGGGTCGTGGAAATGACACGGCAAAGAATGCGTCCCTCGCTGCAATCCAGCACCTACCTGGCATGTCCGAACTGCGGCGGTACGGGTTTCGTAAAAAGCCATGAGTCGCTGGCCCTCGAAATTATCCGGCTGCTGAATCTCTCTGCATCAAAGGAGCAGATAAAACGCATTGAGCTGTTTGTCTCGCCGGAGGTGGCCGACTACCTGCAGAATGTCAAAAGAGCGGCGCTTGCCCTTATCGAGCAGGTCAGCGATAAACGAGTAATCATTCATTTTGCGCCCGATTACGCCGGCGAAAAACACGATATAGTCTGCTATAACGACCGCGGCAGTGTTGTAAAATTGGAAAAATAGTCTGCGGCCCGTCATTCGATAGTAAATACTCGGCAAACGACAATTTGCCGGTCAGGGAAGAAACAGTTGGAATTTGATCTTGAATATGCAAGGAAAGTAATTGAAGTCGAAGCGGATGCTATCGTGTCCGTTACGCCGATTGTGGATGAGTCTTTTGCCCGCGCATGCAGGATGATATATGACTGCACCGGCTCGTGTATAATCAGCGGTATCGGCAAAGCGGGGATCATCGGGCAAAAAATCAGCGCGACTCTTGCTTCGACCGGCACGCCCAGCCATTTCCTTCATCCCGCCGAAGCCGTACATGGCGACCTGGGCAGGCTGCGCAACAACGATATCGTAATGGTTCTGAGCTACGGCGGCGAAACCGACGAAGTCATCAGGCTGATTAATCTGGTCAAGCAACTTCAGATAAAGCTAATAGCAATAACCGGCCAGAGCGATTCGACCCTGTGCAAGTACAGTGACGTGGCACTGTGCATGGGCAGTATGAGCGAAGCATGTCCGCTGGGTGTTGCTCCGAGTGTTTCTACCACCTGTATGCTGGCTGTCGGCGATGCCCTTGCTTTTACGGTAATGAAAGCACGTAATTTCGGCGTTGAGGATTATGTGAGGTTTCATCCAGGCGGATCGCTCGGCGCAAAGCTGATGACGGTTGCCCAGTCAATGATGTTCAGGCCGGGCGAAAAATTGCCTGTTGTGGATCTTGTCGACACGATAAAAGTCTTACTTGAAAAGACCGGCGAAGTAAAACGTCACGGGGCTGTAATGGTGGTCGACAAAGAAGGAAAATTAGCGGGCATTATAACGGATGCCGATATCAGGCGTCTTATGGCCAAACATGGTCTCAAAGCATTCGAGTGCGAGGCCGGTGACGTGATGACGCCGAATTGTAAGAAAATCAGGGCCTATGCACTGGCCGCCGAAGCAACGGCTATCTTTCATAAATATAGAATCGACGATCTGCCTGTTGTGGATGCGGACGACAAACCGGTCGGCATGATAGACGTCCAGGACATTGTGACAATAAAAGTGGTAGGATAATAATGATTGGCGATCGGTGGTTCCCGGTTGTTAATTGATAATCGAAGCTCGAAAATGAAAGACGCGGACTTAACAAAAATAAAATTGCTGGCTCTGGACGTTGACGGCGTTTTGACCGACGGGACACTGATAATTAACGCCGACGGCAGTGAGAGCAAATTTTTCAATTCACTGGACGGCCACGGAATTCGAATGTGGCAAAGAACGGGGCTGAAAGTCGCCCTTATCAGCGGCAGAGCATCGGTGCCCACCGAACGCCGGGCCGAACAATTGCAGATAGAATACGTATTTCAGGATTGTCATTACAAACTGCCCGTGGTTGAGCAGCTTGCCGGGCAGCTTGGTCTTATGCCGGAAAATATTGCATTTGTCGGCGATGACTTGACGGATATGCCTGTCATAAGATATGTCGGATTCGGAGTTGCCGTTGCCAATGCGGTTGATGAGGTTAAGCAGTGTGCCGATTATGTAACCACCCGCCCCGGCGGCAACGGTGCCGTGCGGGAAGTTATAGAATATATTCTGAAAAACTCGGGCAGGTGGCAGGATCTGATGAAAAGATACCTGCCGTAGCGGTGAAAAGAGGTTGTCGAGATGCGTAAGTTCATTATAGGATTCGTTTCGCTGTGTATCGTGCTGGCGTCATTTCTGCTGTATAGTCGTCTAAGCAGTTCACCATCAATGGATACCGGTCCCCAAATCGATGTCATCGAGTCCGCATCCGATGCTAATGCCGTCGGTTTCGACAGTGAGATTGGCAAGATCGGCGATGTCGGGCTCGGTACCGTCCGAAAAGCCAAATACGTTACACTTAACAAAGACAAACAGGTCGAGCGTGAGTTCGGCTTCGAGAAGCTTCTTAATGACTCCAGGGACCTCTGGGACATTGAAGATCCGTATATGAATATCTTCCGGCGTAACTTTAAATGTTACATCACAGCCGACAGGGGAAAAGTCCAGGTCGAAACCGCCGTCGGAAGAACGACCCCGAAAGACGCGACGTTTTCTTCGAACGTGGTCATCCGTATTATGTCCGGGCCCGAAGGCAGCATCAAAGAAAGCACCGTTTATCTTGACGATATTATTTACCTGAGTGAAAGGTCGAGGCTTTCGACGGCGGGTCCGGTCGAATATGTTTCGGATGACATCCGGATGCGCGGTATCGGCATGGAGCTTATCTATAACGAACAGACCGAGCGTCTCGAATTTTTCACAATCCCCGATTTGGAGAGCTTGCGCATAGAAGGCTCCCTGGCGGCCATGTTTTCAGCCGGCAAGGTGGAAGAAGAGCCGCCCCCCGACGTCAAGAAACCAGACGGATCGCAGCGGCCGGATGAGCCCGTTGTAGCCGGCGAAGCCCAAAAAGCTCAAGCTTCGGCCCCGGTTACCCAGCCGCAGGCCGCGCAGGAACAGGGCGTTTATTACAAATGCACTTTTAGTAAAAATGTGCTCGTCAATACTCCCGAGCAGTTGGTCTTCGCCGGTGACATACTCTGCATCAACGACATTTTCTGGTCAAAGACCTCTTCCGGTCAGCATGCTAAGGATGATGCCGACGCTGCGAATGACGGTGAAACTGCTGCCGAGACCGCCGAACCAGGCCAGCAAGTCGCCGATAGCGCCGGTGAACGGGAAGTCACCGCCCCTGCACCGGTCGAGCCGAACGTGCCGTCCGAGCAGCTTGAAAATATTGTGGTTACTTGTGACGGTGGTTTTGTTGTTGTGCCGAGAGACTCCGTCAGAGCACAGGAAGATGCCGCTGCAAACGAAGTTAAAGATGCTGTCTCGGAAACAGAGCCTCCCAGCGAGTTCGATGATGACACGGAAAGAACCCGGTTCTTCACTCGAAGAATTGATTACAATGCAACAACCGGGGACGGTATTGCCGACGGTTTGTCGGAGCTTACATTTTACGTAGGTTCCGCATCAGGTGCAGATGCCAACGAGGCACCCGTGCCAGTGAAGGTGACCGCCAGCAAGGGAGCGAACTTTTCTCATGCTTCGAATAAGGTCGTCTTCGTAGGCGATTGCCTGGTGACAATGCCGCAGAGCGGTTTGACCGAGTCCAAAGATGTCACTTTTGCCGCTCCCGAGATTACTGTGAATCTACCTGAAGACAAGTCCGGAAAGCCTGACATGTTTGCTGCCGGCCCGGCGGAACTTGTGTTTTATATGGAAGATGCAAACAGCACGGATATAAATCAAGGGCCGGTTCCAGTCACGGTCAACTCGCAGAAACAGGCACGTTTCCTGGCGGCATCGAATCAGATTGTTTTTGAAGGTGATTCCCGCTGTACGATGCTTAGGGAGGACCCGAATGCCCTGGTAAAGTACGTGCTCTTATCGGAGCAGATAACCGTCGATCTGCCGGCGGATTCGAATGACAGCTTGACCGGTCCTGCCGCAGGCATAAAACATCTGACTGCCACCGGCGAAGTGGTCAGGCTTGCTACGACCAAAACAGCGAAAGCCGAAGGTGCTTTTGCAGGGCAGGTTCAAGACGCAAATACGGCAAAAATGCTCGGCGGCGTCGAGCTGAAATGCAGCAGGTTCGATTACGACGCCGTCCGGCAGGAATTTTTGGCGACCGGTCCGGGCGTCATAAAACTCAATAATTCCAAGGTCCAGGAGCCGAACGAACCGGTCGGCCGATTCAGTATGCAAAAACCATGCTGGGCGGTTATGGATGGATTCGATACTTTGACATATTTCGTCCGGGAGAATCGAATTGTTGCCGATACCGGTTCGCAGGAAAAGTTACGAATGGATTACATTCCCGCCGTCTATGGCCGGTATGATGAACATGTTTCCACTAAAGCGTCTCACGTCGAGATCTTGCTTTATGAACTGCCTTCAGGCCAAACGGAACTCTCGACGCTTACTGCAACAGGCGGAATCGAATATGAAGATAAGGATAATCAATTCATCGGCAGCGACTTGTTTTACGACCATGAAACCGCTATCGTAAAGATTAAGGGTGATGAATCTCAGCCGGCCTATTACAACGGGGTTCTCGTTAAGGATGCAGAAATGAACTTAGAAACCGGCAAAGTCGAAGCCGAAATTGTCGGCCCCGGCACCCTCCAGATGAACCGATAGCAGGCTAAAAAAGCCATGTGCCCGCTAAATATCTTATATTTTTCTCTTGCTTTTTCGGGCAATTCCGAGTATAATTCAACAAAAATCAGCAGGATTGGCACCTTTGATCCGGCCGCGTGAGCTGCTCCCTACGGATTGTCTTCCAAAGGAGACAGAGTATGGAAACGCAAATAGAGAAGTATATACATAATCTGCCGGATGCCGACCTGCTTAAATACACGAGAACCAGGACACATCTTCCGGAAGCCCTTGAATTTGCACGGATCGAAATGGCTGACCGGCATTTTACGCCCGAGCACATTAGCGATCTTGAGCAGCAGTTGCGGCAGCGTGAAAAGGAGCGAGAGGAAGCAGCACAGGCCGTGGCGGCCGAGCCGCTGAGTTTCGAATGGCGTCTCGCCGTTTTTCTTTGCGGCCTGTATTCCGGGATTCCGCTGGTGTTCTTTTATCCGGCCTGGCGAAGGTTCCGCGAACATGGTGAAGACCAAAAATTCAAGGACATGTGGGTATATGCCCTGATAGGCTTTTGTTGCCAGCCTATCCTAATCTGTCTTCGCATTTCACCCTGGAACTGGCTCTCAAAGCTGTTTTAAAACAATTCAAAGCAGCGATCTACGAAATCTCCCGAATTGCTGAAGTATTGGATATCAAAGCTTGTATTGCTTACTGCCCTGTTTTTAAGTTCAATCTGTTATTAGCGGCTCGCCCGTTTTCCATTTATTAAACAGCTCTTCATCCCGGCTGAGTCAGAAAGGATATCGAGTAAATGAGTCATACAAAGCGATTGCATCCAGCACAAGCGAACTAACATTGGCGCCGAACACGTTCCTGCCGACAGCCGGCTGACGTATATACCCGAGGACCTCGACATGGTGGTCGTCGGCGACAATGGGCCTGCCCCCTTTTCCTCTTTTGTCTTATGAGCCTTAGCCTATCTTACCTGTTGTATAAGAGCGGGCTATCGTTAGAATGGGAAGATAATTTGATTTGGAACAATGGCAATTCTTTGAAAGGAAGACAGGAAATGAAACGGATAAGATTATTCAGCTTAGTCTTGGTGTTAATTTTTATTACTGTCGGGTGTAAGAAAAAAGAAGCCGAATCGCCGCCACCGGCTGAAGTTAAAGCTGAAGAGAATTTAACAAAAACCACTGAACCGGCAAGGCTACCTGGCAGTATCGATAAAGCTAAGTGGATGGAAGCCAATGTCACAGCAGGTACAATCCGCAACGCAGTTCGTGCTTATGCCGCCGAAAAGAGCATTAAAAAGGCTCAAGCACTTGCCGGCACCAACCTTGGTATTGCAGCAACACAGTCGGCGTTGGGTATTAGCGCTGCCGGTTGCGAAGGTATCTATTTCACACCCGGCGATTATACTATTACCACAGTAAACGCTAACGGCTTCGCCTCAATTACAGTTACCGGCGGCAGCAAACCCAACTCGCCAACAGGAAAGTATGTGCTGCAGGAAGATGGTAAGTGGGTAATGAAATAAAAAACAAGAGAACCGTGGGTAATTCCGGGGCCGCCATACTCAATTCCGCCCGATGTCTGCATCCAAAAGCTCCGCGGTAATTC
>Ga0315543_1003181_pt1 | contig 14992 bp, 11 predicted proteins | sample SalMarSW160210MG_2_FD_203098 | JGI IMG/M metagenome (GOLD analysis project Ga0315543, IMG submission 203098) | Salt marsh sediment microbial communities from the Plum Island Ecosystem LTER, Massachusetts, United States - Salt Marsh Sediment SW1601-210 ...
CGAATTTTTGGGTTGATGCCGCATCCTGAGAGGCATATTCGCGGGACTCAACATCCGCGGTGGACAAGGCATGGGCTAAAGGATTATGGGGATGGATTTCAGGTTTTTCTGAATGCTGTGGAATGGGTGCGCGGCTGATGTAGTTGCCCAATTTATTGGGCAATAAGAGCCTGATAAGTCAGGCAACTACTCCACTTTTACCGCTGTCCCATAAGCTACCATCTCGGCAGCGCCGGACATTACCATTGAGGTTACGAATCTGGTACATATTATAGCGTTGGCGCCCATCTTCTCGGCCTGGTCAATCATCCTTTGCACAGCTTCCTCTCGGGCTTGCGCCAGCATCACGGTGTAATCCTTCACTTCGCCACCAACGACATTTCGCAAGCCAGCCATAACATCACGCCCTATATGTCTGGCTCTAATGGTGCTTCCTTTGACCAATCCTAAAGTCTCCGTTACCTTTTTGCCCTCTATTTGCTCTGTGGTAACTACAATCAATTTTCCACCCCCTTAAACTTTTTTCGGTCTTCCTTCGATGTTTTAATCCTCTCCCGCACCAGTGATATCAGGAGGAGAGTAAGCCCTATAACTACGGAAGTAATACCAATTTTAACTGCAGTGTGCAGTTCGGGGAAGGCAATGTCAAAGAGCCAGTAGAATCCCCAGCCTACTAAAATTCCCAGCCCGATTCCCAGTAAAGTCCCACCTATTTTCCGCATTTCGCCTTTCTCCTCCTTACATTATATATATATTAACCGGATTGATCTTTAAATCGATTGGTGATGGGCAACCTCCTGTCCCTGCCAAAGTCTCTGGGACTTATCTTTATACCCGGCGCAGCCTGCCGGCGCTTGTATTCATTCCTGTCCACCAGGTGAGCCGCTCTCATGACAATCTTGGGGTCAAAACCCATGCCTACGATCTCGTCAACTGACAGGTCATCTTCCACATACGCTTTCAGAATAGGGTCCAGCAATTCATACGGCGGCAGGGTATCCGTATCCTTCTGGTCAGGTCTTAGCTCCGCAGATGGCGCTTTGGTTAAAACGCCGGAAGGAATCACCTCTTTCCCTGCCTGGTGGTTCTTGTATCTGGCTAATTCAAAAACCGTTGTTTTGGGCACATCTTTGAGTGGAATAAACCCTCCAGCCATATCTCCGTAAAGTGTGGTGTATCCTGTAGCTGTCTCGCTCTTATTGCTGCAGGCAAGTACCAGCCAGCCAAACTTATTGGACAAAGCAAAAAGAATGTTGCCTCTAATCCTTGCCTGAATATTTTCTTCGGTTACATCAGGTTGGGTATCTCTGAAAGGTTCCGCCAGCGTTTCCAAATATGAACTAAAGGTTTTCTCAATGGGTATCACTTTAAACTCTATCCCCAGGTTCCCGGCTAATGTTTCGGCGTCTGATTTGCTGTCTGTCGATGTGTAACGAGAGGGCATGGAAACGCCCACAACGTTGTCAGCCCCCAGGGCATCCACGGATATAGCAGCTACTAGAGATGAATCGACTCCGCCGGATAGACCAATGACTACCTTTTCAAAGCCATTTTTGTAGGCGTAATCTCTGGTGCCCAGGATAAGTGCCTGATATATCTCGCCAGGCTCATCCAGCTTTTCCACCTGCCTTGGCGGCAAAGGCGGCCTGGCAACTGCGGGATATTCGTGTGATACTTCTATCTTGGTAGTCTGTTCCATTCCCTTTTTAATCCCCGGTGCCTCTTTCCTCCGGCGGGGGTCATGCAGCTGTGAGCGAAATACCGATTCCACATCCAGGTCAGCTACTATAAGGTCTTCTTCAAATTGTCTTCCCCGGGCGATGATTTCGCCTTTCTGGTCAACAATTAGACTATCGCCGTCAAAGACCAGCGCATCTTGCCCCCCGACCAGATTATTATAGGCAACAATAGCTACATTATCGGCTGCTCTGGTAGCGAGCATCCTCTCTCTGAGGTCTCCTTTACCGGCATGATATGGTGAGGCGCCTATATTAATTAATAATCTAGCCCCGCTGGAGGCCTGCACTGCTGCCGGCCCGGTTTCATACCACATATCTTCACAGATAGTTATGCCTGTGCCAATGCCATAAATGATAAAGACGGGGCTTTCCGTTCCTGCCTGAAAATACCTGTTTTCATCGAATACACCATAGTCAGGCAGATAAATTTTATGGTAAACGCCGGCCAGTTTATTGCTGTAAATCACTGCGGCGGTGTTGTATATATCGCTATCGCTGTCAACGAAGCCCACTACCACTGCTATATCTGAGGTATGCCTTACTATCTCTTTGAGGCATTCCTGGTTCTGCTTGATAAACTGCGGCTTGAGCAGCAAGTCCTCAGGAGGGTAGCCGGTTATAGCTAATTCCGGGAAGGTTAATAAGTCGACTCCCAGGGCTTTCGCCTCATCGATGTAGTGCAATATTTTCTTTGTGTTACCGCTCAAATCACCCACGGTGGAATTGATTTGAGCCATTCCGAGTCTCAATGTATGTGTTTTCATCTCCTTGAATCAATCAGTATCTTACTGTAGATTGGCTAAAAATTCACCAATAGCCTGATTAACTGCCCGGGGCTTTTCAGCGAAGACCAGATGACCTCCTTCATCAACTATGACCAGTTTAGCCCCGTTAATCTTGCTGGCCAGGTAAGAGCTGTATTTAGGCGGAGTCAGAATATCTTTGCTGCCGCATATTATCAGGGTAGGGACTTTGATTTGTTCTAGTTCATCCATGATGTCAAATTTGTCGCAGCAAAGCATATCGTTAAGCTGCACTTTCGCCCCGTTTTCCTTTATCCTTTCCAGTATTGGCTCCTTTGCTTCGGCAAGGACATCTTTGTAGAAAGGTTTAACGAGATTGTTAAACCACTTTTCAGGGTTGGTGATGCCGTCCCCAATCATGGAAAGAAGAGCCGGGTCTACCCTCAGTCTGGCCCCGGTGCCAATAAGGATAAGTGCCGTTGTGTTTTCAGGATACTTGAGAGCATGCATCTGGGCAATAGCGCTGCCCATAGAATGTCCTGCGAGGATAGCTGGTTCATACTTATTGCTCAAGATATAATCATTCAGCCATTCAGTGTATTGTTCAATGCTAGGGCAGGGTTTGCCCTGGGGGTGTCCTGGCAGGTCTACAGCTTTAGCCTGTGGGAAAGCTTCTATCTGATAATGCCATGCCAGGCTGCTGTCTCCGGAGCCATGGATGAAAATCAAGGTGTTCACTATGATTGTCGCTTATTTTAAGCTTGCACAGCGATAAAAGTCCACCTGTTATACTGGTTCACATGATTGGTGACACTTTAACTTCCTTCTTCGTCATTGCGAGCCGAAGGCGTGGCAATCTCGGTGGGGCATGAGATTGCTTCGTCGTCCGTCGGCTGACGGACTTCCTCGCAATGACGGAAGGGGATGCGTCATTGCCAGCCCTTTTGTACCCGTCATTGCGAGCGAAGCGAAGCAATCCCAGAAAAGTCTCCTCTCCCTCGACGGGAGAGGATTAAGGTGAGGGTGAACATTCTTTACATCTCCTCTCCCTTGATAGGAGAGGATTAAGGTGAGGGTGAAACTCCCCCTCCCTCTAACTCCCTCCCGCTAGGGGAGGGAGAATCTCTTCTTCAGGGCTCAGGCTCAGCGGCAACAGAAAAGCAAAATTCAAAAATCAAAGGGCAAAATGACAGAGCAAAGTTTAGAAATGTAGTGCGAGGCTTTAGCCTCGTGCACGACCCTGAAGGGTCGCACTACAAAATCAGTATGAAGCTGATAGCTACTAAATTGAATTTAGATATTAGAATTTGTTTAGGATTTAGAGCTTAGAGTTTAGGATTTAACATGGGGGTGAGTTGACCATTTCTGGTGAGTGGTGTTAAATAATATGAGGGCAGCGTAGCTCAGTGGTAGAGCAGAGGACTCATAAGCCTTTGGTCACTGGTTCAAATCCAGTCGCTGCCACTTTGTTTAAGGTTGATTTAAGGAGCAGCCCATGAAGGCGGAAGAAAGACTTAAGAAGGAACTTCACGATGTAGCAGTAGAAATAGATAAGGCTGAGAGGAGATTGAAGGCCCTGCGCAGACGTCCTACGGAGGTCTCAAAGGGCAGAACAAGATTCAGCTTCATCACAGGTAAAGAGCAGATGGTTGAGGCTGCGGAAGTTGAAAAAGAATTGGATGAGCTGAAGCGTCGGGAACGGGAGATTCGAGATAAATTGCACTCGCGCAGCCAGTAACTTGAAGTGTGTTCTGCCTACCAATGCTTATAGCGATAGTTTCAGACTTCTCATAAGTCTTTGGTCGGGGGTTCAAATCCCTCCGCTGCCATTTTTTCTTGAAGTCCTGCGGTTAAAGAATGGTGGAGATAGCTTGATGCTACAAAGGCTATCGGGGCACACTACCTTAACGATGACTAACCGATATTGCCAGGCGGTGGGTTGATATGATGCGGTGGAGAGCCATAAACGATTTAGTCCTGTTGACGGTATTAGATTAAAATAGAGCAGAACAAAACGAATTAAGTTTTGTCTTTCTACAAGTATAGTTGCTAGAAATATATAGCCATGCTAAACCGAGCCAAGATAAAATTGCCATAGCGCTGGGTGTTTCAATTGAAGAGTTATTAAAATGAATTTATGAATAACGATAAGAATAGTTTCAATAAGTCACTATTAATTAAAAGATGATGGAAGAAATATACTTTGAAATTTTTGAGTCGTTGCCGAGGCAAGGGCCGGGCGATGAGGAATCAACAAAAAAGGCTTTCCAAAAGCTTGTCGAATTGCCCGAGCATCCAGAAATACTGGATGTGGGGTGTGGGACCGGCGGTCAGACTATGGTACTGGCGAAGGTGACGTCGGGTAAAATTACCGCTTTGGATAACCACGCTCCGTTTATTGAAAAGCTCAAGCGCGATGTCCGCTGGGCCGGCTATGCGGAGAGAATTAGCGGTGTTGTCGGGGATATGGCATCAATGAATTTTGCTGAAGGAAGCTTTGATCTGATATGGTCCGAGGGAGCGGCTTACATTATGGGATTTGAAAAAGCTCTCAACGCATGGAGGCCGCTGTTGCGCCCCAACGGGTATATGGTGATCAGCGAGATGATGTGGTTCAAGGAGGAAGCACCGCAGGCAATAAGAGATTATTTTGCAAAAGAATATCCGGATATGAAGTATTATGAACACAACTTTCCCATCGTAGAGTCATCCGGATGCAAAATGATAGATTATTTTCCATTGCCGAGTGAAGCATGGTGGAAGAATTACTATACGCCGTCGGAGAAAAAACTCGTTGAAATGAGGCGCAGGTATCGAAACAACAAAGATGCGCAAGCGATATTGGATTCATTTCAGTTGGAAATTGATATGTATAGAAAATACTCGGAGTATTATGGATATGGTTTTTACATTATGCAGAAAGAAAGTCCTTAGATTTTCAGAAAAAATGGCCAGACCTGAATATTCTATGTGTTCCCAGCGACTGCCAAGTTCAACCAACCCCGAAAGAAAACTGGCGCTAGCCTCGGCTCGCTCAGTATTTCTAAGGCCAGTTTGAGTTAGGAATATACAAACAGACCGACTAAGCCTTTGGTCGGGGGTTCAAATCCCTCCGCTACCACTTCTTGAAGTCCTGCGGTTAAAGAATGGCGGAGATAGCTTGATGTTGCGGAGGTTACCGGGACATACAGCGCTAATGATGGCGAATAGGTATTGCCAGGCGGTGGGATGCTATGACGCGATAGAGAGCCATAAGCGCTATTCCCCTGTAGATAATCTGAGATAGGTAGGCCAAAGGTCTAACAACGGAGAGAGTGTTTATTGTCCCGTCTACTATCTCCTCGATAAGCTATTTTGTAGCTACTTGCCAATTAACCAATTAATCACTACAATCAAGTATAGGGTAATTCAAACATCAGGAGGACTGTGGTGGCTTCAAGAACTGACTATTCAAGCTGGTCAAGGGAAGATTTAATCAAGAAGGTCAATGCCTTAGAGAAGCGCAAGAAATACGGTCTTGTTTGGGATTCAGTACGTGAACCAGAAAAAGTAGTCCTTGATTGCCAGAACGAGCTGCCTGTTCTCAAAGAAATCCCCAAGAATAATATCCAATGTGGCAAAGACCAAATTACCCATATTCTCATTGAAGGTGATAATTATCATTCTCTATCGGTATTGAACTACACACACGAAAAGTGCATTGATTTAATCTATATAGACCCCCCATTCAATACTGGCGCAAGCGACTGGAAATACAACAATAATTATATTGATGCTAACGACGCTTTCCGACACAGTAAATGGCTTTCATTTATGAAAAACCGCCTCATTTTGGCTAAAAGATTACTCACGACAAGGGGCTTCCTTATATGTGCGATAGATGCTAACGAATTGTTCTCTCTTGGATTGCTGTTAGATGAAATATTCGGCGAATCTAATAGAGTCGGTCTTGTAACTGTAATACATAATCCTAAAGGAAGGAACCTATCAAAATACTTTTCAGAGAATAGCGAATTCATGATGGTTTATGCGAAGGACATTTCCTCAGCACTCTTTAATGATGTTGTCATTGACGAAGATAAACAGGCAACCTTTGATTTAAACGATGACCAGGGGAAATACAGGCTTGAGCCGTTTATGCGTGTTAGAACTTCTTGGTCAAGAAAGAACAAACCAAAATGTCATTATCCTATTTATGTAAGCAAAGATCTAAAAGACATAACCATAGATAAAAACCCCAACTATTATGAAGTGTTTCCAAAAACCGAAGATGGTAGAGAATGGGCATGGAAGAATGTTCCGGGAACTTTTGTTCGATTAAACAAAAACGGATATTTTGTGGCAGTCGCCCAAGGTAAACGAGTTGAGATACTTCATAAATACCGCGAGAAACAGGTCTTCAAGAATGTATGGACTAACAAAAAATACCAGTCCGAGTTTCACGGCACAAAGGTTCTCAAAAATATTCTCGGTGAAAATGCTTTTGAATATCCGAAATCAATACATCTAGTGGAAGACATAATAAAAATAACTTCAAAAAAAGATTCAATAATATTGGATTTTTTTGCAGGTTCTGGCACTACTGGCCAAGCAGTACTAGGCCTAAACAAACAAGATGGTGGAGCCAGGCAATTTATCCTTTGTACTAATAACGAAAACAGTATCTGCACTGAGGTTTGCTATCCACGGATACAAAAGGTAATAGAAGGATACGAGAATTCTAAAGGTCAGGATATCGCGGGACTTGGTGGCAATCTAAAGTATTACAGAACTGAATTTGTCCCTGCCTCCCCCACGGATAAAAACAAAGAATTGCTGACTAAACAATCAATAGAAATGCTTACGCTAAAAGAAGGCACTTTTGAAAAAGTAACTGAAAATCCTTCATACGTAATATTTAGAAATTCTGATAAGTATACTGGCATTATATTTGACCAGCTATCTTTTGCTGAATTCAAGAAGGCGGTAGCAAATGTAAATATACCTATTAGTCTTTACATTTTCTCACTTGCAGATGACGACTTCAGTGATGATTTTGCTGATATGAGAGGTTTAATAAAAATATGTGCTATCCCGGAATCAATCCTCAGGGTCTACAGAAGGATTTTCAGATGATTGTTTTAAGACCCTATCAGGATAAGGCTGTATCAGACCTTTATTCAGCCGCTACATATCTATTACAAAAGGCAGGCAACAAAGTCATTGTCTTCAAAGCGCCTACAGGTTCAGGCAAGACAATTATGATGGCTGAATTCCTGAGAAAACTGGTATCAGAGAATACTACCGGTTTCCTCTTGTCCTTTATCTGGGCAGCCCCACGCCAATTACATATACAGAGCCAAGAAAAGCTGGAACGCTATTACTATGAGAATAAAGCCCTCAAATGTTCGTTCTTTGAGGACATTGTGGATAAAAACATAGACGAAAACGAAATTCTATTCCTCAACTGGGAAAGTATTAATAAGCAGGACAACATTTATATCAGGGAAAATGAAAACGATTTTAATCTTTCCAGTGTTTTACAGAACACCAGAGACCAGGGACGACAAGTCATCCTAATCATCGATGAAAGCCATTTCTCGACCAACACAGAAATAGCTAGTGGTTTGAGAGATATGATTAATCCCAAATTGACCATAGAGGTATCTGCTACGCCAGTTTTTCAAGGGGACCAGCTAGTGTCGGTTGACCGTGAAGATGTTATCCACGATGAGATGATAAAGAAATATGTCGTTATCAATCAGGAATTTAAGAATGATATCTTAACGAAGTCTACAAATGAGATTTCGGTCAAGCCACAAGAAACGACCAACGAATTCATAATGAGTGAAGCATTAAAGAAACGTGAGCAACTGGCTAAGGAATTTGCCAGTCTTTATTCTAATGTTAACCCTCTTGTGCTTGTTCAACTACCCGATAGGTCACCTCGCACCGAAGATCTTAAAGACGAAATCATAGCCATCCTGAAAAATATACACGATATTACTGTTGAAAATGGGAAACTTGCCATTTACTTATCTGGAGATAAAAAGAACCTGGATACTATTAGCATTAATGACGATGAAGTCGACGTCATGATTTTCAAACAAGCAATTGCTATAGGTTGGGATTGTCCACGTGCTCATATTTTACTCATGCTCAGAGAAATGCACAGCTTTGTATTCACCGTACAGACTGTTGGCAGGATATTACGAATGCCAGAATTGCAACATTACACCTCTGATGCATTAAACGTTGGTTACATCTACACGAACATGCCAACATTCTCTATCCAGGGTGAGGAATCCTTCGGCTACATAGTTATCAACAGCGCCAAACGTAAGGATATTTATAGTGATATCAATCTGCCTTCTGTACACTCTAAGAGATTCCGAGAGGAAACACGTCTTTCGCCCCATTTCATCTCCTGTTTTTTGACCTCTTCTGGCGAACTCAAACTCAAAGGTAATATTGACCTTGATGTAAAAGAGATTTCCAAAACCCTGATGTCAGATGTGAAGGTTGAAGACATAGATAAAGACACATCCGCCAAAATCAAGGAGAGTGGAGCGGGCTATATTACCGACAAGGGTGCCATAGCGTCCTTGGTTCAACAAGAGACCGAGATACAGCATGATTTTGAACTATTCATTATTGAGTCTCTTAAACCGCTATTCCCGGAGTCACGTTCAATAGACCGTATGAAACAGGCTATTTATGCCTTTTTCAAGAAAGTTTACCCAAAAGAATATAAATCTATAGAAACGAAAATGCAGTTGATTGTTCTGAAGAACAGTAACACGCAGCATTTTGTTGATGTCATAAATAGGGCTAAAGAGCTTTACTTTGCCACGGTTAGGAAAGGTAAGTCAGAATTAATCTCAGATGCCGACTGGAATATACCGGCATATTTAAATTATCCCGATAACTACAGCAATGTGCCAGCTAGACTATCTATTCTTGACCGATTCTATCGAAGAAACGATGCCTCACAGGTTGAAAAGGATTTTACCAATTATCTTGAATCTAAAACTGACGAAATCGAGTGGTGGTATAAAAATGGCGAGAACGACGCCAAGCATTTTGCTATCCCTTATGACGATAAAGGTACCAATCGGGCATTCTATATTGATTGGATAGTCAAATATAAAAACGGCAAGGTTGGTCTATTTGATACCAAATCTGGAATCACGGCTGAGACGGCAAAATTAAAGGCAGAAGGTCTCTGCCAATACATAAAAGAGCAAAACGCTAAAGGTAAGAACCTATTCGGTGGCATAGTTATTAAGCATTTAGGTAGTTGGCGTTACAACGATAAAGAAATCTACGAATTCAATATCAATGACCTCAAATCATGGGAATTTCTATCGTAGTCTACTGAAACATTTTGGCTTTTCCGACGTCCTGTTAGTATGGTAGAACACCAGTTGCCTGCAAACAATCTCAAGTTGAAATAGGCTAACGGTCTACCAATCCTTTGTTCATTTTAGCTTTAGAATCACTGGGAGGTAAGGGAGATAGGAATCTGTAGTAATGGCATAACACTACACTAGGTTAGCGAGGTTTGAGGATAGCTTGAAGCTTTATCGGATGATTGGTATGGGCTGAACTATCTCTAAAGGCCTTGGGACTTTTGAGAAGGGATTTGGCCGAAAGAATTAAGCAGTTATTATTGCTGTTAGGAGCACAAGCACGAAGATATCGCTAGCGATGATAAGTGGCAATAACCAGCGGTTCGGTTTGGTTGACTGCTTTGTCTTCCTGTAGTAGAAAACCCCTGTGCCTATAAGATAAGCCACGAGCAAGTAGAAAAACGGATTTACCACGAACATAGGCATATGACTTTGATTATACCTACGACCAACCTCAAATGGAAGGTCTGCTAAGTTTGGGGATAGTTTGAAGCTTTAAGTCAGCAGAAAGAAAGGAAGTATGTTTGCTATTAAGCAGATACCAAGGATTACGCCAACAATGGTAGCGAACTTCGTCCAATTGCTTCGATTCATTGGGTGCTTTCTGCTTCTAAGGTAGAAAATCACAGAGGCTACGAAACAACCAAAAAATAGGTATGGAGTCAGCCCAATACCGAATAAGAGGAACCCTACTACTACCCCCAGCACAACAAGAGGTAAGAGAACGGGCAATCTTTTCATCTCAAAGCACATTATACCACCATCAACACGCAAACCTTAGGAATATCGTGTGAATACTTCGGTTCACTAAGTGATATAATCAGCATGTGGATGAGTCATACTGCCAAAGTGTGGTAAATTGGGCGTGCTGAGAATATGCCACTAATCAAAAAAGCAAGGACAGGTGTTGGTTGGGTGATGCAAATAATAGGCGGGATTCTATGGATAGGTTGCGGTATCCTGATGCTTATATGGGCACTCTATGTGCTATTTACTCTCTTCGGTTGGTGGACTATCTTTGTGGGGCTTCTACTCTTTCCAGTTACCTATATTGCTTCTATCTTTATTGTGTGGTTTGGCACTGGTAGCTTTCCACTAATCCTTCTTGCTCCATATATAGCTTCTTTCATCGGCATGCTTTTAGTAGGACTTGGTGGCAGTATAAAAGGAGAAGAGTAACGCTATCATTGGCTTCAGCAGTTAGATGAAAGCATCTATAATGAATAAATGAAGGCGGAAATGAAGACTAAAGGAAGGTACATTGTTCTAGTTGCTTGTGTTGTTCTTACCACCATATTGCTCGTGGGCTGTGCCGACCCAGTGAAAGTACATATGGACAAAGCTGGAACTTACTGGGGGCAAGGAAAATTTGATGAAGCCATTGGAGAGTTTACCGAGGCGATTGAGCTTAATCCTGATGTTGATGTTGCTGCCCTAGCTTACGTTGGGAGAGCAGCTTGTTATCATTCAAAAGGTGATAGAGTGGATAACCAAGGTGGTGAATATGACAAAGCTATCGCTGACTGCAATAAAGCGATTGAGCTTGGTAATAAAGTGATTAAACTTGACCCTGAAAGCAACACCCTTGCCCTAGCTTATTACCAGCGAGGGTGGGTTTATTCAGACAAGGATGAAGATGACAAAGCTATCGCTGACTTTGAGAATTGCATTGAGGTATCTGGGGTTTCCTCCCTCATTCAGATGGCGCAGGAAAGATTAGATGAGCTGAGGGCATAATCAAAAAGGGCTGAGGCTTAACGCAGTTTAGACTGCAGCTCTCTCTGGTATCACTCATCGGAACTCACCTTTCGACTGAGCCGTCCATACAATCGCTAGTATGCCTAAAATCAAAAATCCTGGCCAAAGTGCAAAGATTGCCCCAGTAAGTGCCAACCCCCACGCTCTCCTTCGTAGGGCACAAAGGCCACCAATGGTGGCGATTACACCGAACGCAAAGAATACGACACCGATAGCAACATCTTCCTCCCATAAGGGGAAAGTTACCAAATCCAAGCCACCTATGACACCAATGATCCCAGCAATAATGTCAAGGATTCCCGCAACCGTCGGCTTCCATGTGGAAGATGTTGCTACCCGTGCGCCACATTTCGGACATATCTGAGTTAGCAGAGTTACTGGTGCACCACAACTGGAGCAAAAACTGGTGCCACTCATCGGTTTCGCCCCACAGTCAGGACAAATTTCAGGACTTCCTATCAGTTCCTTACCACAATTCCTGCAAAACATAGTCTACCTCCTCATCATCGCTTCCAGTTATACCCCGAACTCCTAGGCTTACGTACTTCTAAGAAAAGCATCTATGCAGTATGTATTAGGTATTCGTGTGTGTTTTCCTTTGCTATATTATGCCTTACTTCGCACTCCGTCAATACCTCCATTAGTTTTTGCAGGCTTAGAGATGGTTTGGACGACCCAAAGACACCCCCCTCCTAATTATCCAGGAAAGGCGTCAGAAAATAAGCATTGTTATTAAAGGAATAAAATCGCTATGTTAATTTCCCTATAAAGAAGCCAAAGGCTTAGGAAACCGATGCTTATTTTAGCTGCAAAATGCTTATGCTATGCTAACCCGCGTCTCTAAATCCCGTATAGTAAAGGAACTAGGCGATGATTTTGGTGTCCTGGCTGGTTGGATAGTCATAGCCAGTATCATCACGGTCAGGTTTTTCCGGTGGGAGTAGCAGGACATCACCACGTGAAGACTATACCCAGAGTTCTATACACTGACCAACGTGGTCTACTTAGATGGCATCGAATTGGCACTACTAACAGGTCAAGGCTATGAAGCACTGCAGAGAGTCGGAGTACGGAATCAGAGTATGCTCTTTTAACCGGTCAGATCAGTGCCGAGCCTAGATAGTACGGCCAGATTACTATGGCAAGCAAAATCTTCCACCAAACCAGACTGGCGTAACCGATTGTAAATAGCCAGCCGATGAACCAAATAGGGAATACGAAACCCGGGGAGCCGCTGTGGTACCACCGTTTTACCCCATCTGTCATGTTTTCCTCCTTTTGCAGGATAATCTACTCTTGATTTGATGACTTTCCCTGCAATATCTTAATGATAAGTCGACCGGATAACAAGATCTAGTATAGGACCTGAGAAACTTTGAGTACAATTCACCACGTGCCAAAAAGTCTATGAAATCTGCATCTTAAACGTTTAGGGATATCGTGTGAAAATTTCGTTTCACCCCTTCGATTGTGCTATAATTATTTGTGATGGTACAGATATTTAGGAACGACGATGAGGGCTATTTGGAGTGGGTCACCAGCCATCCGGGAGGCTTTGTTGTGAATTGTGGCCGTGAGCCTTATCCTAGATACCTGAAACTTCATCGAGCAACTTGCCGTACAATTACAGGCACTCCCGTAAATGGACGAAGGTGGACGGCCCTATATGGTAAAGTGTGTTCCACAAGCTTTGGCGAGCTTCAAATATTGGCCAGGCAACAACCAAGGGGGCAACCAACTAACTGCCGACTCTGCAACCCCTAGTCAGGAAACACAGAGTAATGCTATCACGATAAGAATTCCAGAATTGTCTTGGTTCCTTCGTCCACTTCTTCCATGAGCATGTGACCTGAATTCTCCAGGTAAACAAGTTTAGACCGTGGTATTCCATCAGCCAGGATTTGAGCATTTTCAGGTGGAATGAAAACATCTCGCTTTCCCGCTAAAACCAAAGTTTGTGCTTTGACTTGAGGTAGCCTTTCGCATGCATCGAACTCCATTATCGCCTTTTGTTGATTTAGGAAACCCTCGATTTGAGTTGGAGCTTCAAGTATCAAAGCGACCACTATTTTTGGCAAACCTAGGTTAGTTTGGAGGAATTCTTCGGTAAACAGGATTGGCAGGAACTTTCGAACTGTTTGTTCATCCCATGAACCCTTTTCCACCACATCTTGAGCAATATCGACAAGGACTCCTTCAGCTGTGGCTGGCCACGGGACTGAGCGGCTCCCCTGATATTCCGAAGTGAGAGTAAGTTTATTGATCATCTTCTCAGCTATTTCTCTGACCCGCGGTCTATCAACCAGCTTTCCCAAAAGGCTGCTCATCCGGTTCAAATCAGCGGTATCGATGAGGATTGAATGTGGTCCGCCACAAAGGGTTGAAGACAGGATAAGCTTTTCAACCCTTTCCGGGTAATTCAAGGCGAGCTCTTGCGCTATCATCCCACCCATAGATATACCCAGCACGTGGGCCTTAGGGACATTAAGCACATCCATCAAACCAACGGTGTCCTCGGCGAATAGTCTCATTGAAAATTCCTTATCTGACACGTCGGTGCGACCGGCCCCACGGTTATCAAGCGTTATCACTTTGAATTTATCTGAAAGGACAGGCATCATCCGAGGGTCCCAGCAATTGGCGTTCCCCAGGATCCCCATTATCATCACCAGCGGGAAACCGTCGCCCTGAACATCATAATACATATTGATATCGTTTACCTTTGCCTTAGACATATAAAACCTCCTCTAATTTCTGCTGATTGAGTTACAATTTTATGACTGTATGTCTTATATATGCAACCACTCCAGTTTTGGGAATAACCAGGCTATTAGCGGCTGAGCGAACTCCTTTTCTATTATGCTTCCCTCCTTTGTAGCGTGTGAATCTACCGTTCACCGCTTGCCACTTCCACTTCAAGCAGAAGACATGCTAAGTTTGAGGATAGCTTGAAGCTGGAATGGCTTTTTGTATTGACTTTGCATGCTAGATAGTTAGCCTTCGCCGCATTGACAGGCTATGGCAACATCGTTGTAACATATAGTTACAGATATAGGATAGAAGCTTCACATTAAGAGGATTTGCTTATGGCGTGGCTGCTACTATTTGCCTAAAAAAGAAAACCCACCGTCGCCTTAGCGAGGGTGGGGAGTTAATACGCCTAATCTGAGTAAACCTCAGATTAGGGAGTTAATACACTTTAATATTATATTACTAATTAGTGGTTGTCAAGAAGGTGTTCTGGCTGACCACATAGGTAACACTGGGCTATGGATTTTAGCAAGTTGGTTTTCAATATACTCTATGGGGGAAAGATAGGCAAGGGATTGGTGCGGACGGTTGAAATTATACTCAATAAGCC
>Ga0315543_1003187_pt1 | contig 14978 bp, 28 predicted proteins | sample SalMarSW160210MG_2_FD_203098 | JGI IMG/M metagenome (GOLD analysis project Ga0315543, IMG submission 203098) | Salt marsh sediment microbial communities from the Plum Island Ecosystem LTER, Massachusetts, United States - Salt Marsh Sediment SW1601-210 ...
TATTTATCCTTTCTTTTGCTATTTCTTGTGTTCAGCGATTCTTGTAACTTAGCTTGAACCGCCTTAGCTTCTTGGTCGTATCTCCTCTTATTATAGGTTGTCATGCGTCCTCATCTGTCGCCTGAATAACCGCATTGATGTGCTTGCAGCAGCCGTCCGAATCGACGCCCCGCCCATGCTCGTATGCAGGGCAAGTGCAGCTCCAGAGGGCAACGTAATCCGGGTCAGCGTCGCCTGAGCCCCGGTATGTCACCCGATACTGAGAATTAGACTTGCCATTAGTCACCAGATAGGAGTCGCGGCCGCTCTTGAGATTGTCCTGAACAACCGTGAACGTGCCCTTTTTGTTGGTAACGATCGTCTCCATCTTCTTCGTCCTCCCTGTTAAGTGAAAGGTTACCCGTATGTCTTATCCTAGTGCTGGATTGTTAAGTGAGCGCTTGATAAACTCAGCCGCCTCGTCAATCTCCTCTTGTATTCCCGGGAGATTGTCCAACTCTTTGCTGAGCTCTGTCTGCTCTTGAGGTTTGTCCCAACCTAAAAGACTGCAAATGTCGTCTAAGTGCTTGTCCATGTTCTCTCCCTCTGTGCTATGCTGTTATCGGTACTCTTGACAAACGCTTGTGAAGCGTCTCTTGGTCCTCCAGCAACGCGTCAACGAGCGTCCAGTTCCTTATACTTGCCGCATCTACGATCTGCCCTTGTCGCTCAATACACGATGGGTAGACCCACTTAGCTTCTTGGTCGTATCTCCTCTTATTATAGGTTGTCATGCCTCTCACACTACTATAATGCTTTGGATTCAAATGTCAAGGTCGTATCTCCTCTTATTATAGGTTGTCATGCCTCTCACACTACTATAATGCTTTGGATTCAAATGTCAAGGTCGTATCTCCTCTTATTATAGGTTGTAGTGTCTGCTCTTGATCCATAAGTAATGCGTCTTGCGTGTCCAGTTCCCCGCGCCTGCCGCATCAAGTATCTGTCTTTGTCTCTCGATAGTGATCAACGTTTCTTTAGCAGGTTACATGCCAAGTGGAATTTGGTATGATGAATGCTGGGTTCAAAGTTTGTAACATGATTCAGGACCTAGAACGAGGTTCAGATTTCAGTGACCAATTCCAATCTCAGAATGAAATTCAAGGTCTAGAATCAAGAATCCAAAATTGCAGGCGGGCCGATTAGACTCTGCGGATGGTACCAGCGGGACTTCACAGTTGCGGCCATTTTTTGAGTGCGGACAAAATTTGAGCTTGACATTTTGGGCTTATGACCTATTGTAGGAGTTAGGATTTACTAGTGTTGACGAGAGGGAGAGAATATGAAAGGTCCTTATACTACTAGCGCGTTCACAACAGAAGGCATAGAGTGTTTTGAGCCAACACGGTTCACTTCATTAAGAACGGCTCGACAACACGCCATTCTATCCTTGCCATTCTTGATAGCTGACGAGAGCTGGCGGAATCAAGTGAACATTTATGCCGAAGATGGCCATATACAAATAATTAAAGAAGAGGATCTAGCTGATGACCAATGAATACACAGATCACGACCTTCGGCGCATGACACAGACACGAGTTATCTCAAAGCCTAATATGCGAAAGTTGAATGCCCTTGCGGAGCAAATAGGCTTAACTATCAAGAATGTGCCTACACAAATATGGAGGGTGGACGGCGGCAAGGAGTTACGCTCTGATATAGTGGCGTTCTATTATGATGGGAGGTTTATTAGTTGGGTTGCGGGCTATAAAAATGTAATAGCTCATCTTAAGGGAATTGTTCAAGATCGTGAGAAGGCGGCGCTTATGGCTAAGCAAATCCGGGTTCTGAAATCTCGTGGGTTGCGGCGGATGCACGATATATATTCACAGACTAGCTTGACATTTGAATCAAAGGGACTATAGTAGTGTGAGAGGCTTGAAACACTTAACAGATGAGAGGAGATTGACAGATGTATGACAACGAGACTCGCTTGTTTTTGTTTGACCAAGAGGACTTTGACTCACAGTGGTTTGATGATGGGGAAGGCTTAACCTACATAATAGGAGGGCCTAATAGTGAGATTGAAGGACCCGACAACAAGATACTAGATGCTCTGAATGCGGCCTGTCGAGAGAATGCTGGACACGTGCCAGAGGAGGTTGCCGATGCTCTAGGCTTGACACCTGTTGGGGATGGGCTGAAGCGTTGGAATGAAGTTGACGGTTACTACCACGCATAGAAAAGAGGATACTATGATTTATACAAAAGGCTCTAGATTGCAGTTCCTTATGGAGCTAGGATTCAAGTTGATTATCGGAGGGATATTTGGATTGATCGGGTATTATGTGTTTAATCACGTATCCCCTCCAGTTTTTGTAGGGATTTGTGTTGGTATGTTTGGTTTTACTGGGGCGTCCATATCGTTTCTTGTTGATCACGTAACAAATAAGTTCAAGTAATAAACGTATAAAGGGGCCTAGTGTTGACTATGGGATTCCTGTAGAAGGAATTAGTCAGATGTGTTAAACTGATCGTTTATGGTCAGGCATGTTTATCTAGGCCCCTTAATTATCGTCAATAAAAAGAAGAGGAGATAAATATAGGTTTCGATTAGGATGATTTCGATGCTATAGATCATGATGACCGTATCTATGAATCTGACCGAATGAAAGAGGTAGGAGCAGAAACACATGGGAATGAATATCTATCGACTTAATGGAGAACACATCGGTAAGCGATTTGCAGGTGGTGTGTGGTGTTGGGATTGTAAGGTAGAGGTAATCAACGATGACGCAACCAAGACCTATGCTTGTCCTAAATGTGGCCATACTATCGCCTATGGACAACTAGCGTTTAACCCGGCAATGCGAGAGCTTGGCTTCGATAAGAGCGAAGAGCATGAGCATACCGGGATTGATGGGGCGTCCGGCTTTACTTGGCATGGCAAAAATAGAGCAGACGCACTACATCGTATCGCGCGTATCAGAAAAGTTAAAACAGAGTATGGAGAGATATGGACTATTGACCGATTCCGGCGAATGTTCAAGGATGTAATAGTCGAGAAATATGTAGATGGTGAATTCTGTTAGGGATAGTGCCAGGAGACATAGAGGGGAGAGATATGGACGCAATTAGAGGAACCCACTCTCAACTAGAGAGGAGAGGATTCAAATTTGAATGGCCTGAGAGTGTTTATAGGGTTCATATTCATTATCATGGACGGCTAGTCGGGACATTTGATACCCTTCAGCCACTATCAATACCCCACGATGTGAGGATTGTTATGCTTAAAAAAGTGAGAACAGCTTGACATTTGAATCAAAGGGACTATAGTAGTAGTGAAAGGAGCAAGCAACATGAATCACAGAAGCGGCAAAATGAATCACCAAGAGCAACTAGATAATGCTCTTGACAAGTTAGCACTACTATCTAAGTGCAGGCTGTATAATCCAGATTGTTACGGGGACACTGGATTTAGAATGGCCAAAGATAGTTCGCTTGCAATCTACTATTGTTGCAATCCTCACGATCCTAACAAGATATGGATTGTGGGGGACGCTGCAACAGGTTATCGAGCATCTCTAGCTTTTAGCACAGTCGAAGATGCTGTTGATTACTTTGCTTTGAAGATAGGAGGGATCAATAATGTTAAGAATTGAACAATTGCCAGTTGGCAATTTCAGGGTATCTTTTGATAGCATATTCTACACAACTGTTTCAAGCACCGATTTGCTTCAAGTGGTTGCGCACTATTATGCTTTGCCGGAGCATAATCCTACAATATGTGTAATATGTAATCTAACACATAATAAGCCCATTTATGGGAAGGATAGACATGAATAAAAATAAGATAGAACATTTGAAGATGCAGGTGTCTGCGTTATTGACCGAGCAGGACAAGGCACGAGAGCCTTTACGTAATGAGGTAGATCGTTTGATATGTTCAATTCGGGAAGAGGAGGAAGTAGCATATAAGAAGCATCAACAGAGCGGACTGGTTGGAGATGAAATGGTATGGCTACGTTTAGGCAATCAAGAGGATGACTTGAGAGATATATCCGATAGGCTTAACGACATTCCACCCATTTGAGCTTGACATTTGAATCAAAGGGACTATAGTAGTGTGAGAACGCTTAACAGATGAGAGGAGGTGATATGCAATGACAAAGATCAAGACAGAAGGTAAAAGGACATATACAAGCAAGACAGGGATCGAGAGGATCAAGGCGACTTGCCGCTCTGAGGTTGCAAAGTGTGCTGTTGCCGGTAATTGGAAAGAGGCACAGGTAATCGCTTCGGTAATAGATTTTATAGAGAAGCCAGCCGCCCAATGAGGAATGTAGAATGGAGGGAGGCTCGTGAAAAGTGGCCTCCCTCCTTCGGGATCGACAGAGGAGTATTCAATATGAAAGAAAAGGAAATATCTACGTGTCATAAATGTGGGAAAGATATATCCCCTCCCTCTACTGCTGATTGGGTAGCAGGTACAGCGTTTAAGTATCATGGGGAAGTGTATTGTTCTGACTGTTTCATCGATGAATTCTCAAAATGTTTTCACTGCGGGGGAATTTTCCCTAAAAGTCAGATGACATTTGAGAAGGGGGGGAAATACTGCGGAACATGCTACAATGACTTATTTGGGGAATGCCCTGAATGTGCAAACATTTTCAAGAGAGATGACATGGTCAATGTCGATGGAAATTTATATTGTTCCCGATGCTACAATGACTTATTTTCACAGTGTGATCGCTGTCATAGAGACTTTCGTGAAGACGACTCTATATATGTTAATGGTGAAACTCTATGTCCCGACTGTGCTCACTCTTGCCCCAGCTGTGGCAAAAAAGTAGAGGCACCTGGGGAGTATTGTAGTTTACAATGTGCCATTTCACGAAATAAGGATTATCCTGCATATTGGCAAACAAGGTTTGTGCCATCATTTCAGGGAAGGAGCAAACGGGTTTTTGGGGTGGAGCTTGAAATAGATAAGGGATATGATGAAGATTTTACAATAGAAGCAATTTATACGCATGCAATAGATTCAAAAACTAAACAACCACTAGTATTATGCAAACATGACGGAAGCATCGATAATGGGTTTGAAATCGTTACAGAGCCGTGTTCTCTCCATTATCATCAAAATAAGTTCCCCTGGAAAACAATTATTAAAATTGTAAAGGATAGGGGATACAAAAGCCATGGTACTAAAACTTGTGGCTTACATGTCCATATAAATGAAACATCATTTGGGAAAACTCAACTCGAACAGGATGCAGCAATAGCACGATTGATTTTGATGTTTGATAGACTTTGGGCACAAATGGTTAAATTATCGAGACGAACAGGGTATCAAATAGATCAATGGGCAAGTCAATATCTCATAGATTTTGAGGGGGATACTGAAAATCAAAATGATCTAATTAAAAAGATAAAATCAAAAAGTGGCGAAAGCCGCTATTTATGTATCAACCTCGAACATCCAAATACGGTTGAGTTCAGGTTGTGGCGTGGAACTCTCCATGTTCCTACTATAATTGCCACAATTCAATTATGCAATCTACTGTCAAATATGGCATGTAGTAGTTCTGTTTTACAAGCTGCACAAATGAAATGGTCAACCCTAAAACGAAAAATATCAACCAGCAAATATCAAGAACTTAAACAATATGTCAGAGAAAGGAATCTGTAAATGTGTGTTATTATTTACAAGCCAAAGGGCGTAATGCTGCCTAGTTCTGAATCATTATATGATGCGTTTATTACTAATCCCGATGGTGCTGGTCTTATGATTAGACGTAAAAGGGGAATCACAATAAAAAAGGGACTAATGACATTTGAAGTCCTTATGGAGGCCATAGAAGAATATCAGGCTAATAGAAAAGAAGTGGAATTGGGAATACACTGTAGAATCGCAACTTCAGGAAGCAAATCAACAGGAATGACACACCCATTCCCCATATCTGAATCTCCCAAACTATTGAGAAAATTAGGAGTAAGGGTTCCAGCTGCGTTGATGTTTAACGGAATAATTCACAGCTTTGATTATTCCAATACTGCATCAGATATTGCATTGTATGTAAAACTTCTGTCCGGAGTATATTCTCAAGGTGCATTTGACGCTGCTGTCAATCTATTAGAACCACATGGAAAATTTCTGATATTTACGAAAATCAAAACTTATAGAATTGGAGAGTGGGAATTGATAAATGGTGTGTGGTATTCCAACCTACATCATTTAGAGGAAGATTTTCTTCCGATACAGTATCATAATTATCGTATTCAAGACGAAGATGAAAACGAAGATGGCGGTAACTGGGCAAATCAACTAAACATGAGGAGATATTGATGAATAATCTAAAACAAGCTATTCAGATGGTACGAAGGGATCGAAAAGCTACACAACCAGCAATCAAACGACTATGTAGAACTATTGATGCGATTGTAGGGAATGCACCTCAGACTATTAGGAATACCATTGCTGATGAGAAATGGATAATAGGAGATGGACATTTAATAAGGATTAGCCCAACTGAAACCAATAAAACTCTTTTCATACCCATCACAGAAAAGGAGAGTTCTATTTTGATTATGGATGCCGCTAACAGACTTTTGACCGTGCTTGGTAGATTATCGATAAACGATCCTATCTGACCGAACATTATATCAAGGAGCAAGTAATATGAGATTCACCTTTATACTCAATATAGAGGAAGTGGAAGAGGACAGGATACCTGGGTTCATCGTAGAAATGTTAGAGGATACAGCTAAGGATATTTCCAAACTATCATATAAAACCCTGTTGAACACTAAATATCTACTAGCTGGGGACAAGAGCTATGCCAAGCTCACCGGCAAGCCACCCAAGATTAAGCCCTAACATTTGGGACTTGTGGAACCATTACTTACTTTGATTGTTACAAATGATAGAGGTATAGTGAAATGAAGATAGATGAGCAGAAGATTTTGCAACCATTCAAAGTTACTTGTGCTAAATGTCATGGTGAAGCATGGGCAATTCCAATCCCACCACCAAATGGAATGACATTATGTCCCAAATGTACCTTTAAGGAACCTGAATTAACTTTAATACAAATGCTTGAAAATCTATATGGAGAACAGTAAAATGACACTTATTTGGGAGGCTGATGGAAAATCAGTTGACATAGACAATCTAAAAGAAGACATATATAATCGTGTGCGAATGCGAATAGCTCTACAGGGGCATCTAGACATAGATTCAACTAAAGAAGAGGGAAATGATCAAGAATTGAAGAAAGCGTGTGTAGTATTAGCAGAAGAATTTGCAAATAGTAATTTCATAGGCATTGATATATTAAATCACAGTATTTTACAAGGGGGAGCAACTATTTGTTTAGGACTCAGCAATAACAATGGTAAAATTTGGGGAACATTCGTCATCTACACTGCAGAAGAAGCCATATCATTTTAGAGGAGAATAGAGAAATGTTTAAGTGTAGCAAGTGTGGTAGCACAAAATTTATAGTTTTATTCACCGGAACTATTAAACTGCATCTTGACACGAAGAGAACAACTTGGAAAGAGGAAACGGAATACGATGTTGGTAATCCAGAAGTTATGATGTGTGAATCGTGTGGAGAATATATTAGCTTTGAGGAATTTGATATGATTTCGGAAGAATGCGATACTAAGGAGCAAGCAAAATGGTAACTTTCAATGAAAGATGAACGACCCAGCTGGGATGAATACTTTATGAAAATAACCTATCTTGTTGCTCAAAGAAGTCCTTGTTTAAGAGCACATCACGGAGCAGTGTTAGTTAGAGATAGACAAATAATAGCAACTGGATATAACGGGCCACCTTCAAACCTAAAACATTGTGGGGATTTACCAGGAGGATGTATCCGTGATCATTTGAAAATCCCACATGGACAAAAACATGAGCTATGCAGAGCAGTTCATGCAGAACAGAACGCAATTATTCAATGTGCCCTTCATGGAGTAAGTACAAAAGGCGCTACTCTCTACTGCACTGGAACCAGCTGTTCTATATGTGCAAAGATGCTGATAAATGCACAAATAAAAGACATATTCTATGGAGAAAATTACCCAGATGAATTAGCAATCAATTTACTAAAAGAAGCAGGAATTCCAATGATAGAATTAAAAGTAAAGGAAACATTATGAGCAAATTAAGCGTTGTAATAGATGAAATATGGAAGGTAGAGAAGCATCCCAACGCTGATAAACTAGATATAGTCAATTTCAGAGGGTGGAGGTGTATTGTCAGCAGAGACCAGTTCAAGAAAGGGGATTTAGCTGCCTATGCACCCATTGACAGCATAATACCAGAAGAATTAGCACAACGAATGGCCGTAACCAAATATCTAGATAAGGGGTGTAGAGTTAGAACAAGTAAGTTACGAGGTTTTATATCACAGGGACTTGTGATACCACTTGAATACTTACCTAATAATTCCCCACGAACTAAAGGAATTGACGTAGCATCAGTACTAGGAATAGGTAAATATGAACCGATAATAATGACTAGTATGGGCGGAGATTGCTTGCCTTCCCATCCCAAATTCCCAAACTATACAAATATAGAACACCTAGCTAATTATCCAAAAGTTCTACGGGATGGGGAGATTGTTTCAATAACGGAAAAAATACACGGCTGTTTACAAGTTAAAAGTAGAATAATGTTGCCAGATGAAACAAGTAGAACTATAAAGGAAATTGTTGACGACCCAACTATAACTCATGTTATGGGGGTTGATCAAGAACATAACTTAGTTTCCTCTTTAATTCTCAATAGATTCAATAATGGAGAAACCAATAAATGGCTACAAGTAAAACTATACAAACATGGACTTGGTCGTAGCAACAGATACAATATAGACAAAGCTTATATAAAAGTTGTATGCACAGAAAACCATTTGTTTTATACAACAAAGCATAACTCATATACCCCTTGCAAGGAACTTAAACAAGGTGACAAGATACTGTATTACAGGATAGATTTACCAATTGGTAATGTCAATAGAGGGTTGATGGTTCAGACTATTATGGGGGTTGAGGAATACCATCCTAGGGATAAAGATAATAACAAATATGATCTCGAAACCAAGACTCATAACTTCTTTGCTAATGGGGTTCTTGTTCACAACTCAAACATTAAGATTGGAATGATAGATGGTACTTTAATGGTGGGTTCACATAAAACTAATAAGAAGGAGGATCAAACTAATCTATACTGGAAAGCAGCCAGACAAATCAATGGAATTGAGGCATTGATACCAGAAGGTTATGTTTTGTATGGTGAGGTTTACGGATGGGTACAGAATTTACGATATGGATATACTCAAGGGAAATTCAGTGTTAGATTTTTTGATCTGATGATAGATGGTGTGTTCCAAGATTATGATATATTTAGAGATTTTTGTAAAGCAAGAAATCTTAGTTGTGTTCCAGAACTTTACAGAGGAGGGTGGGATCAAACATTAGAAGATCAATTTGCAGAAGGTCAATCTACAATAGCAGATCATATTAGAGAGGGGTGTGTAATTAAACCAGTAATCGAACGATATAATGACCAATGTGGAAGAATAATCCTTAAACATGTCAATAAAAAGTATTTATCCAAGAAACATTCAGGAGACCCAATAGCACATTGAAAGGAAAGGAAAATGAATTGCTTTGTATGCGACGAAGAAAGCGATACTACAATTTGCAAAAGATGCCAATATGAAATAGAGTATGGAGATGAATGCCCCAAGTGTGGAAAGCCAGGGAGAGGATTGTGTGTAGAATGTCAAAAAAAATTCAGTGAGTATATCTTAACACTATCAAGATCAAAATTAGAATTATCAAAAGAGAAGGGATAATGATAAGAATGGGAAGGTACCCAAATTGGATAAGGGAGCGGGCTGTAACCCCGTCGCCGCTGAGCTTGCAGGTTCGAGTCCTGCCCTTCCCATTTATACAGATGACGACTATAAAAGGAAGAGGGGAAATAGTGATCTTTACGGAGGATGAATATAAGTATATAGCACCATTGCAATATCAGCCCAACATCAAGAGGTTTTATAGAGTCGTCAGGTAAACATCAACTCAATGCTAACATCGAGGAGGTACAAAAGACATGAGTAGTTTGAAAAGCTCGATATACAGGGGATTAAGAGTGTGGAATGACATAGATGCGGTAAAGAATGGTAAAATATTAAAAAGAATAATCAGAAAAAAAGCTGGGGGGTTTATAGGTAAGCACGCACTTAGAAGGATTCGCTGAATATGGATATGTGGCACCAGGATCGATGGAGAGGCATCTTTATGTTCCTAGTGGTGTCAGATTGCTACTTACATCTAAAATCGATCCTGGTGCATCCTGATAAGAATTTGGGAGTGTTATGATATATGCCGCTGGTTCGAGTCCGGCCATTGGCAAGCAACAAAGAATTTTATTGATGTTAATGAGTATAATAGGAGCATGACAGTGATTGAATCAGACGAGATAACCCTTTTGGCAAAACAAGTTGCATCTGTGATAGAATCAATTTGTAGAGATGTTGGATTTCTAGCCTTTTATAGCACAATCGATGAAATGCCGGTAACAATGGAAGATATTATTGAAATTGTTAATAAACTATCCCTGGGATTCCAAGCATTTATTACACCATTAAAGTATATGGAAATTCCAATTTTAGATGGGGAGGAAAAAAGGACAGAAGAAGCAATGAAAAAGATTCATGATCTAACTGTTACATGTCAGGAGATAATTAAAAGTGGTATTCTAAATATGACAAAAGATAACTCACCAGTCAATTGAAGGAGGGGGATATTAAACCGCAACAGGAGCAAGGCCATATCCCAGATCTATTTAATACGCGCGCACGTGTACGCGCGTTAAGTACAGGAGCTTATTTATTAGATGTACCTTTTCTTTAGTAATATAATACTATCGTATTATATGTACACAGAAAAGAAAACTATATTACACCTCTTACTTCGTAAGAGTAATAATAGTAGTTTTGAGAGTACGCGTGCGCGCGTGAGGGAAAAACTTGAAAGGGAGACTAGATATGTTAAAAGTAGCGATCTACTTAATAGCTATATTTGCAACTATAGCTGTTGCAACAACAGTTGCTCTTGAAATTGAAAAGGCATGGGATACCAAACAAGATATTAAGATTATTACAGGGACAGTCAAAACAATTAGATATACCTATCAAATTTCAAATGTGCTTTACCTTGATTCCATTACTATTACCTGGGAAGATGATACAACATTGACCATAACAACTGCAGTTAAAGAGGCTAATAGTATCTTTGCAAAGGGGGGAAGATACATACTCTATCTCTCCAAACAAAAAGATGGAACCTTTGGGATAGTTGAGGTGTTTATAAGAGTGTATAAAACTGAAAATGAACAAGAAAGGTGCAATGACAGAAAACTTCGATCCCTTCAAGAAGGCAAGCCCAGTTAAGACTCCAGATGATTTTGCAGAGCGCCGAGCTGATTTATCAGATTTCTTTACTGAGGAGGAATTAAATGTCACCATAGATATAGAGCAAGACATAGATGAGCTAGACCGCCTTTGTAAGATAGGACATAGAAAAGTTCCAATAGAAAAGCGAGAGAGTCTAAATATAACAGGAGCATGGAAGTTTCAATGTATCATAACAGATTCGGATAACAATATAATCCACAATGAGCTTGCAGCCTTCAACTGGGATGGGAGGGGGAAAGGGGCTTGGATAATCCCGTTTGAAGCCTGGAAGGGGGATATGATAATAGGCAATATCATCGGCTATTTAGATATAGGTGAGGGTATGTATTTCAAGGTTAGGGATCTTTTGAGGAATATAGGAAATGGGGAGGATATAGAATCTAGAAATGAAAAATTGAGAGAATTCATAGCCAAATATAACAAGAGACACCTCAGTAGATTCATCAAACCGTGTAAAAGGACAGTAAATCCTAAGATTGATAGAATGAACCTAATAGGGGGCATTCTAGAACATCTATTTGGCAGGGATGTTTCTCAACCTATGGGAAGATGGCATCAGAGAGATACTAAGGGGAAGAGGAAATGACTAAAGTAGTAATAAACTTCAATAGGAATCTAGCAACCAGTAATACTTTCGTGCCACCAGAAGGGCCAGCAAATCCAAAGTTTATTTTCATCGGAGAGGCTCCTGGAGAGTTAGAAGATCAATATCAAAGACCTTTTATTGGTAGATCAGGTAAAATTTTAAGACAAACGATTCAAGAATTGGGCATTTCAATAGACCAATGCTATTTCACAAACCTATGCCCCTTCAGACCAGTTGGCAATAATCTAACCCCAAAAATGATCAGTTGGTATGCTCCACAGATGATAAAAGCACTTCCCTCAACCGGAAAGATAATATGTCTAGGAACCAAAGCTTCTTCTCAATTTAGAACTAGTAGATTCAAGATAACACATATAGCTGGTGAAACAGAGACACTACCGGATCATAGAATCGTTTGCTATACCGTCCACCCCAGGTATATCCTATCCAATCCTTCTTATGGAGTTTTATTCAAAGCACATATATCCAAGTTTACAAATCCAGTAGAATTTGAAGACATAGCATATAAAATAGCAAATCAACAAAATCTCGAAGAGCTTAATAATGATGTAGAGTCTTGTAATGCAATATCCTTTGACATTGAGACAAATAATCTTGATCCCTTTAGACCACAATCTAAAATACTTTTAGTTGGACTTACTTTGATTACTGAGGAAAATACTTTTCATAACTGGGCTATACCGGTAGATCATAAATACAGAACCCTACCCACAGCACTTGCATCACGAACTCTTGACACTATTCTTACAAATGACAAGCCTAAAATAGCACACAACGCAAAGTTTGATATGTTATGGTTGAAGAGACACCTGAATATCCTAGTCAAAAACCTTGTCTATGACACTATGATTGCTTCCTTTCTAATTGATGAAAACACACCAAATGGGCTTAAAGCTATTTGTGAGATAGAGTTTCCAGAATACAGCGGCTATGACAAAACATCAAAAAATGCAATTGCAAAAGGAACTTTGGAAGAGGAAGATTTAGATAAAACAGCCAAGTATTGTTGCACAGATAGCCTATTAACTGCAAAGTATTATTTCAAATCAAAGCATATCCTAGAGAATGTTAAAGTAGGCAAGCCAATGTGGTTGATGAATCACATCTATATTCCAGCAACTTATGCGTTTATGAACATGGAACTTGTTGGAACGGTGATAGATAAAGACAAATTAAATGAAATTGAAATAGAGATACAGAATGAAAAAACACAATTAGAAAGTTCATTTAGAGATGATTATAGAATACAACAATATGAAAAAGCAAAAACAGAAGAATTATTAAAATCCTATACAGATGCTGAAAGTAAACCAGAGAAAGCAAAAATAGCTAGACAATTAGAAGATGGCAGATTTATATTAAACTTAGATTCAACAAAACAAACACAAGATGTGTTCTTTTCCAAAGATGGACTTAATCTAACCCCAATATCTAGATCTGATAAAACAGGGGTTCCATCGTTAGGTAGAGAGGAACTAGAGTTTTTTAATGAGCATGGGGAGGAACTATCAAGTATTTTGCTGAAATATAGAGGGGATTCAAAACTTATTTCGGGATTTATGAAGCCTATTAAAACTTCAAGTGAAAGATGGCGAATAGAAAATAACATAATCCATTCCAATTTTAATTTGATAGGAGCAAGGACGGGGAGAACAAGCAGCTCTAATCCAAATCTCCAAAACCCAGCTCGTAGAAAAAATCCAAATATACGATCAATTTTTGTAAGCCGGTTCCCGAATGGCAGAATTGTAAAAGGTGATTATTCTGGCGCGGAATTGAGAGTAATGGCTATAATGGCAAGGGATAAAACAATGATTAGGGAATTCAAAGATGGAAAGGACTTACACCGGGCAATGGCGTCTGCCATTTTCAATATACCAGAACCGGAAGTATCCGATGAACAAAGACAAATAGGCAAAGCAATTAACTTTGGGGCTATCTATCAACAAACTCCTTATGGTCTAGCTAAGCGGCAGAGAATTTCAGTATCTAGAGCCGAGAAGATGCACAAGATATTCCAAGATAAATATGATGGTATTATGAAATTGTCTAGGAAACTGATTAAGTGTGGCAAGGAAAATGGATATGTTATGAGTATGATAGGTAGAGTGCGACATTTATCTACATTCATACCAGACAGAGATCAGTTCTTTGAGAGTGTATGTGTGAATACTCCAGACCAGAGCTTTACATCAGATATACTTATACTATCTGTTATTGCTATGCACGAGTGGTTGGAACAAAACAACATGAGGAGTGTTATTATACTAGTAGTCCATGATGAAGTGGATTTGGACTGTCCAGATGATGAATACGAAACAGTAGCAAAGAAGCTAAAAGAGATTATGGAGGAGGTCCCAATGCAGTTTGAACCAGTTAGAACTCAACTTCCCATGGTATCTGATATTTCCGTTGGCAAGAGCTGGGGGGAGACGGAGAAGGTATTTTAGGTGAACAATTTGCAAAGGAGCAAGAAGATGACTAAGACACTTTACAAGTTCTTGCGGAAAGGTAATAAATCTTATTTTGGAGATCATAAGTGGGAGCTAAATAAGTGGTATAAAGTTAAAACTCCATTAAAGATGTGCAATAATGGTTTCCATGCCAGTGAGCTTATACAAGATGCTTTATACTGGGTTAGGGGATGTATTCTAGCAAAAGTTGAAGTTAAAGGGGATAGTATAGTAGAAAGTGACAAGCAATGTTGGAGCCAAATGAGAGTTGTAAAGACCTGGCCCTGGAATAGTAAAGAGAGTGTTAAATTGGCTATCTCTGCAGCTAGATTGGTGTTGCATAAGTTTGAGGAAGCTTATCCTAATGATGCTAGGCCTAGGAAAGCTATTGAGGCAGCTGAAGCTTGGCTAGCAAACCCTTGTGAAGAAACTAGGGAAGCAGCTATG
>Ga0315543_1003188_pt1 | contig 14967 bp, 13 predicted proteins | sample SalMarSW160210MG_2_FD_203098 | JGI IMG/M metagenome (GOLD analysis project Ga0315543, IMG submission 203098) | Salt marsh sediment microbial communities from the Plum Island Ecosystem LTER, Massachusetts, United States - Salt Marsh Sediment SW1601-210 ...
GCGCGAGCCCCCTTATTCTAAAATAAAAATACACCAGCAACGCCAAGGATAGCGCCACTGGTGCATTTGCCAATCTCCTCAACTCCTCCAACCTGATTTATATTGGTTCTGGGCTTATTTCAGGTCTTCGACTTGAGTATAGTCCTAGTGTATGTGGCTGTCAATCACTCTGAAATAAGGAAATGGCCTTTTTGAATGCAGCTGCTATACGCCCCCCAAACTGTTCTCCATATTTACATCACATCGATTACACAATAAGCCAGAATGTATAGACGTAAACATTGAAAGGAAACGAGGAAAAGCTCAATCTCCAGAGTATGCTATCCAAAGGGCTGAAACAACCTTAAGCGTACCGCACATTTGAAGCAAAGTTACATAGGTATTTTGCCCTTTAACAGATAAACTTGCGCTCCTGCTATCTTAACCCAACTATCCATCCTTTACCATAGTGAAGAATTTAGTTCGTTCCCCGGGATTTATCTGCGTCAGGTTTATAGTAACCTCCAAGCTCACATCTAGGTTAGCTAGTGCTTGGCGGATGCTGTTCATAAGATAATCCTTAACTTCGGTCGGTATTCCCATTAAAGGAAGTGCGAGAGTAAGAGTAACCTTCTTACCCTCAACAATCATGTCTTTGAGCATTCCCAGATTAACCAGCGTGTGGTCAATTTCGGGATGCCTAACTTTTGCTAGTGCCTGGTGTATTTCTGGCTCTGAATTACTTTTGCCTATCATCTCTGCCTTGCCCTTGTATTTTCTTTCCTGAAATTCATTACTTGGCTTTTTTCAAGATTATTATCATGAACTATAAGCGTCCCAGAATATTCACATTCCAGATAGAAATTTGCCTCCTGTATTTCTCTCTCAACATCCTCTAGTTTTGGCTCCATATACGACTGAAGGTGCATTGGGCAAAGCGACAGGAGAGCACCTGACTTCAAAACTCTGTAAACTTCACGTAACAGCCGTCTTCTATCCTCTGCCCGAGGAAAATAGTAATGATGTAGAACATCACAAAGAAGAACTACATCAACGGATTCACTGTCCAAGGTAATCCCTGACTCCTTTGATGTATCTAATCTTATTATATTTTTCAAGCCCATTGATTCAGCTTTGCGTATCAATTCATCCAACTTTCTTTTATCTTTATCCAGTGCATACACTAAACCGTCTTCTCCAACTATCATTGCGGCAGGAATAGTGTAGTTGCCTGAACCACAGCCAAAATCTAATACCTTTTGGCCATTCCTGATACCAATATCTTTTAAAAAGTTTCCACCAGCCTCTTCTATCCATTCTTCTACAGGATTCTTCATCTAACATCTCCTGCAATGATGCTTTAAGCTATATTATAACCCTACCGGCTGATGATGTAACATTTCATCTTTAAGTTGGATATAAAAATCCGGTGGGAACGGGCGGATAATAGGCCATGCTCAGGGCGAAATCTAGAAAAGGTGAGTACCGGCAAGCCTCATAAAAGAGTCATAGATTAGAAGTCAGTTTTGTTGACAACTCAGGCGGGTAAAATCTTATCTCAGGGTGCCCCGACTTAACGGTCCGCTGACCCATCAACCAGCACAGTGATTTATCCTCCTAAAGATGGTAAGATTTGATGTGCAAGATCGTAGTCTGCTAGCGGAAGTGAATCGATGAACGATGACATGGGACCTGAGCTGGACGAACTCTGGCAAGAGGCTGACGAACATGTTAATCGCGGTGATTTCGATAATGCCGTTGAAATCTACAGGTACATCCTGATCAGATACGTTGACAACAGTCTTGCCAACGAAAGTGCCAACGCTCATCTTGGGGACGTATTGCTGACGCTTGGTCAGACCGACTTAGCAGAGAGCCACATCAGGAACGCGCTCAGCTATAATCCAGAGAACCCTAAATACCACTCCTTGCTCGGTTTCGTCTATTACACACGGTATGAATGGGAGAATGCCGTTAAACAGTACAAACTGGCGCTTGACAAGGAGCCGTGGAATCGGGACTACTTGCATGCCGTAGCGGTGGCCGCCTTCAATTCCGGCGATAGGAAAACGGGACTGGAATATCTTCATAGAGTTCTACCCCTTTATCCAGATAATTCAGGTATGTTGGCAGAACTGGCAACGGCATATATGTCTCTGGGTGATATTGAGAGCGCCAGAGAGTATGCGGAAAAAGCCGTTACGATTAGGCCGGACGATATCATGGCTTTGGCAGTACTTAAGAAAACATACGTATCTAAGAATGGGCCAGATAATGGCGCGACAAGCTGAGGCGCAACCAGGGAAAATAGCGAGTATGCTATGCCCTCTATACTCAGCAATTTCGTGAAGCCGGTTCAACTCTCCCGGGACGCACACTTTGGTTGACTTACTCGCTGGGCACAGAAGAATAAATATGTTAATATTATCCTCGGGAGAGTTGAATATTAAGTTGTGAGGCTGAAAGTTAGGCTAAAAGTTCTGCGTATTGTACACTGTGGCCCACCATTTGAAAAACAACAGCAGTTTGATTTTAACGAAGTCCTCTCACTGATTCTTTCTGCAAACGCTAACGCGGAAGAACAAAGTCTTGTTTTGTTAACTTAACTTTTATATAATTTAGAAGATGGGCTTTAGTGTTATAGAAAAGAAGTGACGACTATTATCACTCTGGTTAAAGCGTAGATATTGACCTTCCTCCGTTACGTGGAGATTCTGAAAGCAAGATATTAAAAACGGGTATTAAATAAAATTATATATATTAAATAAAATTAATAAGGTGGATAAAATGAAGAAAATCGCTATGTTGCTAGCTCTATTAGCCGTTACACTGTTCATTGTTTCTTCCTGTGCTCCAGCCATTTCCCAGGAGGAGTATGATAGGGTTAACGATGAACTGAGTACAATCCAGAGCCAGGTTGCATCACTGCAGAGTAAATTGGCTGAAGCAGAGATGCTAAAACCGGAAATTGAAGAGTTGAATAAGCAATATGAAGCCTTGAAAAGCGAGTATGATGAATTGCAGGATAAATATGAGGAATTAGGTTCGGAAAGTTTAGAACTGAATAACCAATATGATGCTATTATGATGGAGTATAGCATATTGGTAGCTAGCTATGAGGATTTAGAAAAACAATATTACGCCGCTATTGAGGAAACACCGGAAATTGTTAACGAGGAAGATTTGGAACAGGCTCTTTTTGAATTAATAAATCTGGAAAGAGATGCCATTGGATTAGATGAACTAGTACAGGGGGTGAATCTTTATAAGTCAGCAAGTAGTCACAGCAGAAATATGGCAACTAATCGGCGACTTGAAGAGCCAGATGAAGGCGCTTATCAAGAAGTTATCTGGGCTACTGGATACACTAATACACAAATAATGGCTGAATCAATCTTCTCGCTTTGGGAAAACACTGCGCGATATGAAATAGAATTTCTTAACAGTGCTACTCCCTATGGCGCGGTGGCAGTGTATAAATCTGGTGATATTTATTACATTACCTATATTTGCGATATTTATCGGTAAACGGTGCTCGATTTAAATACGCTGTAAATATAATATCGCGTAAATAAGGCAAGCGGCCTCTGATTCTCATATACTTTATATTTTAGATTTTTATTTGGAAGTCCTGTATCCTCTCTTCTTTGGGGCACTTAACGAACCCAGTCTTTTCTCTTCTAATCCCTTTTTCCCCTTCAGCTTAAACATCCGGTAATCCCGGTAAGAGATTTTCTCGTTAGGGCGTCCGTAATCCAGTTCTTTCAACGCCTCGACGACTTTCTGAAGCTTCGGTGCCATTTCCTGCATCCCCAGGCCCCTCAGGTGTGGCGGAAGCTCCTTCCGCTCTTCAGGTTCCATCCTTAATAAATCGCAGATTGCCTCTACTGCCCAGCGTGCACCTCTCACAGGTGGCGTCTGGTCGCGACCCCCCTCGAAATCAGGCGCGGTCATTCCGCATTTCTCCTTTTCATACAGAGCAAAAGTCATCTCCAGTATCCTGGCATCGGGGTCCATTAGGTCTAGAGCACGCTGAACTCGATTATAGCGCACTCTAAGACAATCTATGGCGCCGTAGTCCTCCTCGAATCTATCGATTACGTATTCCACAGCAGGAACGGATGCAGCATAATTGAGATTACCGTTTTTAGATAGTTCCTCGGTGGTAACGCCAACTACGTAGCTGATAAGAAAGGTAGAAGCGACAACAGCTCCACAGGTGCCAACTCCTGTCATGGATACACCGCCGTGGAGTCCTATCATTCCCTGGGTTAGCGCTTCTTGAATTTCGGGTGAAAATAACTCTATATCCTCAGACCTGAATGCATCGCATATCGCCCCGAAAGTGGCCGGGGCGCAGGCCATGTATTTTGCCCCGAGTTCATCCGCAAGATGACCGGCTTTATCAATTATTCTCTCCTTCTTTCCCTCATCAATGTCGATTTTTTTAATCATTTTACCTCCTTGCGTTTACATAAGTAATTTATACCAGCGTATAATACAAAGGTTTACCCGGTCGGTCTATATCCGTAAGTCGGGCAGGCCAGTTACTTACCATGCCAGAAGTTATTGCAACCAGGTAGATTTAACGGTAACTCTTTTGTATCCGGGGTTTGGGTAAGGGAAAACGCCTCGTCGACTCTTTTAATGCTTTCAGAATTTGTTCTTTTATCACTGGGATTGAAGTTTCTGGTGCAGTGATTCAATGGTTTCCCTGAACTTTCGGTCGTGTGCTTCTCTACCCTCGGTGTACATTGCAGGCTGCCACTCTATCTTCTGGAGACCTTCAATTATGTGAGAGAGCTGGTCATAGGGGATGGATATGAGTATCGTGCCGGGAGGAAACACCTGCTTTGCTTTCATACCATGAGAAACATCGGTGATTATATAGTTCAGTTCCCCGCTGATATAAGGGTAGGTAAGCAGCCATGAACACGCGATAACCGGTGTTCCCTTACTGGTCCACATCTTACCTGTCGAGTAGCACATCGCCCTCAGTATAATTTCCAGTTGAGTGGCGTCAGTAGACAGAATTAATACGTCTGGTTCGAATGTCAGCTTATCCAGTGGAGAAAAAACGACATAGTTGACGCTGTTCCTCTCCAGTGTTGTTATGTAGTGATAGAGTCTTCGGTTGGCACGTGCTTCCTCAAAAATATGCAGGCTTTGACCGATATGCCCGCTTTCAAAAACGGGGTCGCTATCGGCCATACCCGTAAGTATCGGCCCGACGCATGTGAAATTATCCAGCGTGGCATAAAAAGGGTCTGACTCCTGGGCTTCCCTGAGCATCTCGCAAATAGACAGGTTTTTATCAAGTTTCTCTATTTCGTCCGGTTTAAAAAGGAGAAATTTAATGCCTACAGGTTTCATCTTAAAATCGAATTTGTTGAATATGGATAGGTCTCGCACTGCTGAACTCATTTTTAACCTCCTGATTCTGACTCTCCTGTGGAAATTCCTGGTCTGGATACCTCCTGTGTTAAGCATTCTACACTGCCATCGGCTATTTTTCAACGTTCTGACCGTGATGAGTAAGATAATAAAGATAATAATAAGTATATTCGTTCAAAATAGAATATATGTAAAGTTATATATATCATAGCATTGTCTATTGGCTCTACTTCTTTGACAATAAAACAGAATATCGTTTATTCTATTTATAGATGAATATAATGGTCTAGGGATATATATACGTTGATATAAAAATACAGATTACAGAAAGGTGGACATGTTTAATAGAAGAATGAGGTTGATAGATATTGACGAGGTAGAAGAGCCTGATTCCATATTAAGGACATTTATACTCTTTTCACAGAGTGCGCGTGAGGTGCTCAAATATGTGGACGCACATCTGTATCGGGAGGCAGGTCTATCGATAGTGCAGTTAGTTGCGCTGCAAGCAATGAAGCACAATAATGGAGTCATGACGCCCTCCGGGATAGCAGAGTGGACGCAGACTGAACGGCATAATATCACGACTTTAATCAGGCGTATGAAGAAAGCCGGACTTGTTACCTCCGAACGCAGTATCTATAACAAAAAAGTTATTAATGTGACGCTAACGGATAAAGGGCGTGAGGTTCTCGATGGAGTTATGCCAGTGGCACGCAAGATTGTTGACCAGGTAATGCTATCGTTTACGGAAGATGATGCTACCCTATTGGAAAAGTTGCTGAAATTAATAAGGCTGAATGCCCACTCCGGCTTGGAAGCCCTTGCCACACGTACTTAATTTTCAACCTGATATTACCGAGGTTCCGAATATCCAGATAAGGACGTAACCTGTTTGTATCGATAATTGACAGGACGGCACGTCAATCTTCTGGCGGTGTGAGGATAAAGAAATCATCGTCCAGCTGTATGTTGGTCTCGATTGCCGTTTCCTCAACAATGGTCTGGCCGGTTTGCTCATTACTTGAGACCGAACGAAGAGGCGAACGAATGCCGTCTACCTCACGGAAATCTTCGGAGCGGGTGGTTACCGGGATACCGATACCACCTTCCTGGATTGCAATTACATAGGATAGAAGTATATCACCCGTTATGGCATCGACATATACGGTCATCGCCGGCAGGTCACCACTTTTCAACTCCACAACATAGACATCTTTATCATCAAGAGTATCGGCACGGAGAACGTTTATTGAGTCAAAGTAGTAACGCCAATCACCGGTCGTAACATAAGGGTGACCCTGCTTTGCCTGCGCCAGTAACTGGCCGTGCAGTTCCATAAACGGCGCGAAACTCGATTCTACCCAGGCGCGGTCGCCGTTTAATACTGTCCGACTGTAGCCGTATTTGCCATAGTCGGCATCAGCACGATACTTGTCAGGACCGGCAACATATAGCGAAACCGTACCCATGACTCCCGATTGGACACTATAAATAGTGCTATCAATCCGGTAGTTGCCCATGGCTTCCAGGGCAGCCTCGTTACCTTCGGCATTGCGCAGGGTCATGATTTCATCAACTGTCGGCAGTCGCTTGCTTTCAATCTGCGGCATTATGAACTCCGTACCGGCCTGGTACATGGTCAGCGACTCCACTTCTCCATCCGGCGTTTCATTGAACATTAAACTTATCTCCGGTGTTACCCGGAAGAACCACACGCCTTCGTCGTCGGGGGGATAGAGTTCATAAACCATCTGCCCCGGTATATCTATAGCGAGCCTGTTGTTCTGGATGAGCACCTGTGCCGTGACGCCCAAATCCTCGGAGCGGTAGCTGCCGAGATACTTCTGTAATTCGTCCAGAGGAATCTCCGCCGGAAGCTCGACTCCTTCCCTGGGGATATCAAAGACCATGCCCGCCTGGTGCAGCTTCATCATGATGACATTGTCATTTTCGTCGCGTTCAAAAGATATGGCGATTTCATTGGTGATAGAGAAGTACCATTTGCCTTCCTCATCAGGCTCTTTCAGCTCGAAAACCTGCTGCTCAGGTATATCGACAGCAAGATGGTCGTTCTGCACCAGCACCGTAAATACCGTATCCTGAAACTGGCCGAAGTTGGCGATGTAGTTGCCGAGATAAGGCTCGTAATCTGCGGCACTACCGTCCGCATCTACCTGTTCTTCTCCGAGCAGCGTATCCCAGACAATGTTGATAGCCAGCGACGGCAGGGGGCTGACGGAGGCGTTGGTGAGCAGGACGAAGCCGAGGTTGGACTCGGGCAGCATGGCTACCTGCGCCGAAAAGCCGTCGACATTACCACCGTGCTCGATGACCGGCTGGCCTTCCCATTCGTGTATCATCCAGCCCATACCGTAACCCACGCTCTCGGTAATATCAATCTGTTTCGTCCAGGTTTCCCGGAGGTTTGCTTCATTGATAAGGCGCTGGCCTTCATACCCGCCAAGACCAAGCTGCAATCGCAGCCATTGTGCCATGTCAAGCACGTTGGAATTGATAGAGCCGGCTGGGCCGATGTTGTCCACATTGCGCATAGGCTTATATTCATAGACCTGTAAATCCTCGTCCCACAGATAGCCAAATGATAGGCGAGGGTCATTTTCAACCTGGGTTACCGACGTGGTGGTACTGTCCATCCCCAGCGGTTTGAATATGCGTTCCTCGACAAGCGTATCCCAGTCGGTACCGGCTACCTGGCCGGCCGCCATACCTGCGGACATATACATCACATTGCTGTAATAGAATTTCTCTCTGAAGGGCACATATGGTTCGGCCTTGGTAGCATCAGCTAGTATTTCTTCGCGAGGGATTTGGCCGCTGGCAAAGAGCAGGCCCATACGGGTAAAGCCGGTTCGGTGTGAAAGTACATCGCGCAGTGTAACCTCAGCGCTTTCATTATCACTTTCGGCATTCATCTGAAAGTATGGTAGGAATTTGGTTACGGGGTCGTCCCAGTCCATCTTGCCTTCATCGACAAGCATACAGACAAGGGTAGAGGTGAAGGTTTTAGTAGATGAACCAATAGCGAAAATGGTCTCGGGCGTCACTGGTGTTTTCTTCTCGACATTGGCAATCCCGAAGCCATGAGTGAGGATCACTTCATCGTCCTTGACTACCGCGATGGCCATACCGGGTACGTGCAGTGTCTGGCGCTGCTGTTCAAGTTGTTCCACCAGAATGTCAAGTTTCTGCTGCAATTCCGGGGTTACAGCCGGAGTAGCTGGAGCGGAACAACCCGCCAATAGAATAATAGTGAGGAGTAGGATTAATATTAGTTTTTTCATATTTAACCTCTGTTATTACCCGTGATATATAACAGTGTCACAGTTAAATTTTAACCTCTTTATTCCTCTGGATATTTTTCCAGTTCAGCCAGGCAAGCTACAATTCTTGGCATCACGTACGCGGTTGCATGAGGAGGAGCGTTGCAGCAGGTCTTAACGATTAGTCTCCCCCGGCAATACTCGTCGGCAGCTTTTTTGATGATTTTAGCCAGTCTGGGATAGCATTTTTCGGTTAAGGCTGCCGTGCCGTAGCTGTCGCGGTGAGTATCCATGCCGCAAAGCCAGTAAATTAACTCCGGCTTAAATTCTCTAATTCTTTCCGGGACCTCTCTTTCAACATTCCTGATTTCTTCTTCATCCGAATAACCGTGAGGAAAGCAGAGTTTCGTTTTGCTTTCCATCCTGTCCTCAGAGTCATATACCCAGGAGTGACTATCGCAGAAGCAGATATGTAAAACATCCTCATCTCTTTTAAAGAGGTCTCTAACACCATCGGCATGATGGGTGTCGGTATCTACTATGGCAAACCTCTCAGCCAGAGATTTTTCCCGGGCGTGAGGAATCCCGAGACTGATAACGCTGAAATAGCAGCCGCCCCAGGCATTATCACGATGCGCATGGTGACCCCCCACCCCGGCGATTACCAGGGCATTGTCTATTTCTCCTCTTAATACTTTTTCCGTCGCCCCCAGCATTCCGCCAACTGAATAGAGTGAGACTCGCCACCATTGCGTCTGCTTCACATGGTCTATCCATTCCTGACTGTGGAGTCTGGCAATCTCCTCTTCCGTAGCTGGCTCGGATGCGTACCAGGTCACATTCGGCTCGGAAAGAATCCCCTCTTTTTCTATGCCCTGAAATCCTTCCTCAACACCCATAGCCAGACTATCGTAAGCTTCTTTACCACAAATATCATGATAGAATACACCAGTTTTTCTCATGTTAAGCCCTCCTCGTACCGGAACTCGCGGTGAAGTCAGCCTGCTCTAACGATTGAAATTCGCTTACCGGGAGAAGACCTCCCTTACCTAATATTAGCTCACTTACGGGCATTCTGCCAAGTTTAATGTGAGGTTCTTAGAGTGTCGATACATAGCCATGTAGATATGAAGATTTGCCCGGATTTGATATAATTCCAGTGACCGGAGATATCCGGTAAAAGGAGGGTGAGCATGAAAGGCGGACTGGTTTTGGCAGCAGTGATTGCGGTTACCATTCTGATAATCCCGATATTTCCAGCCTGTAAGGAGCCTGAACCAGCGGTAACGCCTTTGAGCGTCCAGGAGGTTATTGAGCGTTCGGCAGAAAGTATGAAGGCAGTTAATTCATTCCACTTTGAGATTATGCATACGGGTGGAGGAACGCCGATAGCCATGGGCCTGGAGATGAATGAAGCTGTAGGTGATGTTGCCAAACCTGGCAGACTTAAAACAGCCATCACTGCGGCCATGGGCAGCATGCTGGTTGAAGTTGAAGTTATTACCATTGGAACAACAACGTACATGACCAACCCACTTACCAGGAAGTGGGAACTGCTACCTAACGAGTTCAGCGCCATAAATATCTTCGACCTTAATACCGGCATCATAGCTATTCTGGAAGACGTGAGGAATCCGGCTAAGCTTGATGATGAAGAGGTCGAAGCGATTAGCTGTTATCATCTTAAAGGGGAAGTACCCTGTGAAAGCTTACGCCCGATTACGTTAAGCTCCATCGAAGGAGTCATGGTCTCTGTTGAAGTCTGGATTGATAAAGAGGAGTTCCTGATACGCCAGGTAAAACTCGATGGAAGAATCACCGAGACAGAGAAAGACGGGATTATCAGAGAGCTAAAATTGTCTAAATTTAACCAAGAAATAGAAATTGAACCACCTGGATAGATATAGAGATGCGATTTGCCCTCAAAAGGCCCTCACAGCGTAATGTATCCCCCTCTGTAATTCTGGCAGTAGCCTGCGTTGGCATTTTTATCGCCGCTCTTGACCAGACCGTGATATATGGTGCTCTGGCTGATATGATGCCGGACCTGCATCTTACGGTGCTGGAACTGGACCGGGCGGCGTGGATTGTCATCGGTTACCTGATAGGTTATACCTTTGCCATGCCCTTAATGGCTCGTGTTTCAGATGTCTATGGCCATTGTCAAATATACATCGCGTCTTTACTGCTTTTCATGATGGGCTCGGTATTTGTAGCTCTTGCCCCCAACTTCGAATGGATAGTTGCGGCGCGTGTCGTGCAGGCTATCGGCGGCGGTGCACTGGTGCCCATCGCCATGGCCATTGTTGGTGATACCTTCCCCGAGGGGGCCAGGGCAATCCCTCTGGGCATCATTGGGGGGGTCGTAGAGGGGGGAGGTGCGCTCGGGCCATTTTATGGAGGCGCTATTGTCGAAGTGCTTGACTGGCGCTGGATATTCTGGATAAACCTGCCGATAAGCATCATAGCTATTTTGCTTATCTTTTTCCTTCTTGGCCCCAGTCCCCGGGCTAGGGTTAATGTTGACTACATCGGGGGGATTCTACTTGCCGGGGGGCTCGCCTTTCTCAGTATAGCTCTGTGTCAAAGACCGGAGCAATTTAACTCAGTTATATTTACTGCTTCCCTCTCGGTTATTTCAGTACTATTTTTTGCGTTTTTCATATTGCGAGAGCTGAAGGCCTCCGAGCCGTTAATCACACTCTCCGTATTCAAGAACGTTACCTTTTCCAGTGCCAATATAACCAGTTTGTTCGCTGGCGCCGCTCTTATCATGGCCCTGGTTAATGTCCCTCTAATGAGCGAGACCATTATGGGTTGCTCACCCCTGGAGGGAGGGCTGAGATTGTTTCGGCTTACCATTATGATGTGCATCGGCGCTGTTATCGGCGGCTTTCTCTGTCGCCAGTTCGGTTACCGCTTACCTACGATAGCGGGACTGGTCTTGAGCGCTGCCGGCTTCTTTTTCATGAGCCGGTGGACTCTTGACATCGCTGACCCCGAGATGACACTGCATCTCGTTACATGTGGATTGGGCTTCGGCCTGGTTATTGCTCCGCTGGCTACGGCGGTCGTAGACTCAATCGGGGAGAAGCAGAGAGCTATAGGCTCATCACTGGTGGTAATGACGCGTATGATAGGGATGATAATAGGACTCTCGGCGCTGTCGTCATGGGGTATGGGTCACTTCCAGGGCATGACCGCCGGGTTGTCTCTGGAGGAGATACTGGGTGCTCCGGAAGAGGTCGTCCGGCTGGCTCTGGAGCTGTTTCACGACTTTTTCGTAGCGTCAATAGGAATATGCCTGGTCGGGATAGTACCGGCGTTGTGGCTGCGAAGGAAAAAGCCCGTGGTTTAGTTTAATCTCCATTAAGGACTCGTCAAGAAGTGCTATAATCGGTTCGGTTGCTTTTAGTAATGAAGCTAAGGAGGCGGAGCATGAATATACTGGTTGTCGGCGGCAGCGGGCTTTTCGGACGCAAGACATGCGCCTATCTACTTAAAGATACAGATATATCCAGTGTGGTATCCATGGATTTGACTCCTCCAAACGAGTGGTTTATGAAGTCAATTGAAAGATATAAAGATAAGTTCCACTTCCTGCGGGGGGACGTGTCTCGGATTGAAGACATTTTGAACGCGATGAAGCTGTATTCCATCGACAGAGTTATCAACTGGGCTTTTATCATGGTGGGCCGTGATTCTCAGGTCGCCCCCCGACTGGTTATGAAGGTAAATGCACTCGGTATGAACAACTCCTTCGAAGCCGCCAGAATTATGGGGGTGGAACGTGTCGTCTATGCCAGTTCTGAGACGGTCTACGGACCGCAGAGCATGTACGGAGACCGGGACGTAACGGAGGACGACCGGACGAATCCCACGCACTCTTACGCTGTATGCAAACTGCTTGCCGAAATTATGGCGGGGGAGTATTCCCGGCAGTACGGTATGAACTTTACCGGCGTGCGGCCCACCATAGGTTACGGGCATGGCGGAAGGTCACCGGCGCAGTTCTGGTCGGACATGCCCTCGAAGGCTGCTGTCGGCCAACCTTTCTCCATGGAAGGTGACGGCAACGGTCTTTCCTCGCTGGTCTCCGCGGACGACCTCGCCGAATTCACCAGAATCCTGATAAAGGCTCCTTCCTCCCCGCACCCGGTATATAACGTGGGCGGACCCGCCGCCAGTCCCGGGGATATGGCAGATATAGTGCGTAAATATATACCGGAAGCTGATATTACCTTCGGCGACCGCCCGATGATGGACCCCAGCGGCAAATTCGGCCTACCGTGGCGCGTTAGCATGAAGCGGGCTATCGAAGACTTCGGGTTTACCTGTATGCCTCTGGAGGAAGCGGTGCTGATACATATTAATGACGCCAGGCTGGAGGCAGGACTGGAGCCGATAATCAGATAAATTGCCTAGCTGTTCTTTTTATTAAATTTTTCCCGTTTGGCTATACACTCTTTAACGGATAGCGCTATGTCCTCGGCGCCGAGTCCGAAGTGAGCCTTTAACTCGTCTTTCTCCGGAGTGATTCTGCCGGACTGGCTGAACTCATCCTCGATTCCAACCCTTATCAGCGGTGCCGGTGAATATTCGGAAAGCGCTGTCGCCACGGCTTCTCCCAGTCCGCCGATGATGCTGGCGTTTTCGGCGGTAACGATAGCCCCGGTCTCCTCGGCGGCCTTAATTACCGCCTCGTTATCCAGGGGCTTTAACGTGCTCATGTTGATTATCCTGGCATCAATGCCTTCCTTCTCTAGGAGCTCGGCGGCCAGGATAGATTCCGTCAGCATATAGCCGCAGGCGATAATGGTGGCGTCCTTGCCATCTTTCACCGTATAGGCCTTACCCAGATTAAAAGGATAGTCTTCGGTAAATATCTTCAGTGGCGGCGGGCTGGCCTCAATTTTCAGGAAAACCGGCCCGATGTAGTCGGCAATAGCCATGATAGCTTTCTCCGCCTCGATGATATCCGCCGGATTGACGATGACGAGATTCGGCATGACGCGTGTAATGCCGATTATTTCTATGTGATTATGGGATATGCCCGGCTCTCCCCAGGCCCCCTCTCTGCCCAGTATCTTCACATTGAAACGGTCTTGCAGGATACTTTGCCTTATCTGGTTACACGCACGGCTGACCGCCGCGAAGGCGAAGCTATGGATAAACGGCACGAACCCTTCCGCCGCCAGGGCGGCGGCAACGCCTGCCCCATTAGCCTCGGCGATACCGCACTCAATGACCCTCTCCGGGGCATTCTGTGTGAACCAGCCGATTCCGGGGAATCCCATGTCCTCCAGTACGGCGATTATCCTGTCGTCCTTTTCGGCTGCCTTTATCATCCCACTGTTAATCCCCTCGGCGGCCATAACCCTGTCGCCTATTTGTACGTGTTTGTTATAGGTGGCCATATTTAGCTCTCCCTTCTTCAACACCGCGGCTGATATCCTCACCCCGGCCGATATGAACATGAGTCGCCTCCCAGTGGGGGATGCCGTGGCCCTTGACGGTGTGGGCGATGATGCACTTCGGTTTGAGGTCGCCGTAGAGGTTGCAGGCTAAGTCAAGCGCATCAACCAGTTGCCTCAGATTGTGGCCGTCAACCTCAATAACATACCATCCGAAGGACTTCCACTTTTCCACGAACGGCTCCAGCAGCATTACCTCATTAGTCGGGCCATCGAGAGAGAATTTATTATAGTCGACTATATTGATGAGATTGTCCAGTTTATATTTCGCGGCGAACATGGCGGCCTCCCACACCTGGCCTTCGTGGCACTCGCCGTCGCCCAGGATGCAGTAAGTCCGGTAAAGAGGATTATCTTTTCTGATATACCTCGGCATGGAAGATTGCACTGAGGGTGGCCGGAGCGATGCTTTCAACTTTTCGGCGTAGGCTAAGCCGTTGGCGAAGGATAGTCCCTGCCCCAGCGAACCACCCGAGTAATCAATGCCCGGCGTGCACCATCGGTCGGCGTGCCCCTGCAACGGCGAGCCAAAGCGGTAATATGTGCTGAGTATCTCTTTGGGGAGTACACCCAGTTCCACCAGGACAGCGTAGATGGCCTCACAGCAGTGCGCCTTGGAAAGTACCAGCCTGTCTCTCTCCAGCCAGTCGCAGTTCTGGCAATCAAACTTGAGGTGGTGGAAGTAAAGAGCGGTGACTATTTCTATCAGCGACATCGTCCCTCCGGCATGCCCCATCTGACTGGATTCAAAGATGGTAAAGATGTTCCTGCGGACGTTGTCGGCCTTTGCCTCCAGGTCTCTTATTAGCTCTTCGTCGTGTGCCATTTTTTGCGTC
>Ga0315543_1003190_pt1 | contig 14960 bp, 7 predicted proteins | sample SalMarSW160210MG_2_FD_203098 | JGI IMG/M metagenome (GOLD analysis project Ga0315543, IMG submission 203098) | Salt marsh sediment microbial communities from the Plum Island Ecosystem LTER, Massachusetts, United States - Salt Marsh Sediment SW1601-210 ...
GTGTACGGCGTAGCAGTTGGCACTCCGGTCGCCCTTCGGGCTCCCTCTGTGCCAACTGCTTTAATACACGGTGACGGATCCACCTTAAGTAAGCCTGTTTTGTGTCTTGACAATGGGTAGGGGTATACTCTACGTTTGGCACCAGAAAGAATATCAGTTATATTTAAGCCACTCCAACCCGGATATCCTATTTCCTTAAAACAATTAATTACATCTACTGTTTTGATTTTTTCCTTATTTTGTATCTTTTGGAGGTAATAAACAAAGAAAACAGCAATTGTTGAGCGGGACTTAATTTTTGAAATATATTTACGATAAAACTCATTAAGAGTCATTTTGTGAGGAAGAACTTGTCGGGTTGGCTCCGTTTCTCTTTTTCCTTGATGCTTAGGTGCACCTTCCTTAAAGAATCTATCTAAATACTCTTTTTCTTTTTTGCCGATCCAATCTGCATCCGTACTTTCAATTTCGAAACTTGATTCTCCAATCTTCAATAATATTCTATAATTGTTTTCCATTTTTCTCTCCTATATTTGTTAATTTCTGTTCTTTTTGTTATTTGGACCTTGTAATTAAAAGTTGTATATTGCTTTATTATCTCATACTAACCGTTTGAGTAGAAATTATACATAGATTTTCAGAGATTTGGCAAGGACAATTCGTCGATCGCAACTCATTGGTATAAAGGCAAAATCAATGTCATTTTTGTCGAGTTTTTGGTATTGTAGCTATGTAGAAAAATGGAGAATGTCATTCCTGCCCCGTATATTAGTACGGGATGAACTCCAGCAGGAATCCAGTCCTGTATGGGATTATGGATTCCGCATCAAGTGCGGAATGACAAATCCTCAAATCATAGATGAAACTGAGCAATATATACTGTGAATAAAGGTTTCGTATATCTAATTGGTGCAGGACCAGGCAGAGCTGATTTGATAACTGTCCGCGGGGCGGAGGTTCTGAAAACTGCGGATTGCATAATCTACGATAAACTCGCTAACCCGGCTCTACTGGCCTACGCGCGCAAGGACGCTGAAATAATCCACGTGCCCAAGCGAATCGGCAAAGACTCGTTTACGCAGGACCAGATCAATAAACTTCTAATAGAAAAGGCATTGGCTGGTAAAAAAGTTGTGCGATTAAAAGGCGGTGATCCATGCATCTTCGGCAGATGCTCAGAAGAAATTGCATTGTTGACTGAAGCTGGCGTCGATTTTGAAATTGTGCCGGGCGTCACTGCGGCTATCGCGGCTGCTGAGTATACCGGAATTATCCTGACAGACAGAGATTACAGCTCACAGGTTGTTTTCGTCACAGGCAGGGAGGCCGAAGGTAAGCAGGACAGCAACATCGACTGGCATTGGCTGGCTAAATTCAGCGGCACGATAGTCTTCTATATGGGAATGGGCAATCTCGGTTTAATTGCAGAAAAGCTCATGGCCAATGGAAAGGACAAAAATACACCCACTGCAGTTATCGCTGACGCGACTTTTCCGACCCAGCGGGTTGTAAAGGCATCGCTTGAGCAGATAAGCCGGAAATGCAAGACTGAGCAAATCGAACCACCCGCGATTGTCGTGATTGGCGCTGCAGCCGACAGCAATGAGAGATTTAACTGGTTTATGAAAAAGCCACTCTTCGGCAAGAATATCGTGATGACTCGCGACCAGCGAGGCAATGCTGAATTTGCAGCCAAAATCATAAGCAGAGGCGGCAATCCGATTGAACTGGCCACATTTGAGATAAAACCGCTGACGCAGACAAATCAATTCCTTGAGGCACTTAGCAAGTTCTCGAAGCACGACTGGATAATCTTTACCAGCCGCAACGGCGTGTCCTTGTTCTTTGAGGCTCTACAAAAACTTGGCAAAGACGCGAGGGTATTTGGCTCAACTAAAGTTGCAGTCATAGGAGACGAGACTGCTGCCACTCTGACCGGCTTCGGCATAAGACCGGACTTTGTGCCCGGAATTTTTACCAGTAAAGAACTTGCCAAGCAGTTGGCGGCTACTACAAATCTACATGGAAAGAAGATTCTACTTTTGCGGTCACAGCTTGCCTCAAAAGAGCTTGTTGAGCTTCTGCAACAGGTGGGGGCACAAATTGAAGATGTGGCTGTTTACACCGCTATGCCGCAACAGGGCGATTACGACTCGTTGGCTGATAAGATTCGAGCAGGATATGTTCACTGGCTAACATTTGCCAGCCCATCATCAGCAAAGATATTCTTTGAACAAGTATCGATCGAAACAGTAAATTCAAGTAATGCCAGAGTCGCATCGATCGGGCCGGTGACTTCTGAGCAACTGACAAGCCTCTCTGTCAAAGTCGATATAACAGCGGCAAAGCATACTATTGATGGATTGCTCGATGCGATAGAGAACATGTACCAATGATAAACATCTCAAAGCTTTATTGCGGATTGGCGGGCCAATCCGACGATTTGCGATATCACAGGGCAGATTCGTTCGGCCCAGTTGTCGTTTACAACTGCACGCAACAGTGCAATCTGCATTGTCTGCACTGTTACAGTTTCTCAGGTACGGATTGTGCTCGTAGTCAATTGACTACAAGCCAGTCGAAAGATTTACTTTCTCAGCTTGCAGAGGTCCAGTGTCCGGTAGTGTTATTTAGCGGCGGTGAGCCATTATTGCGCGAGGACCTTTTTGAATTGCTGGCGAAAGCGAAACGACTGAGCCTGCGAACGGTCATTTCCACCAACGGGACCTTGATTGACTCCGAGACTGCGGAAGAATTAGAGGAGGCCGGCGTTGACTATGTAGGGATTTCTATCGATGGCGTTGAGCAATTCCACGACCAGTTCAGGCAATGTAAAGGCTGCTTCAAGGCAGCATTAAATGGCATCAAGAACTGTCAACAAGCCGGCATAAGAACAGGACTCCGCTTTACTATAACAAAAGCGAACGCAGAGCAGGTGTCGGACGTGTTTGATATAGCAACCTCAGCTAATGTGCGAAGAATATGCTTTTATCATTTAATCCGCACAGGCAGAGCAGAGACACTTAGTGAGCAAGTCCCAGAACAAGAACAAACAAGATATGTCGTCGATACAATCATACAGAAGACTGCCGAGTTCACGGAAAAAGGACTTGTTGATGAGGTGCTCACCGTTGATAATCATGCTGATGGGCCGTATTTGCTGTCGCGGATGAAAAGAGAAAATAACTCGCACTATAAGCAGGCTAAAAAGCTCTTGCTTGCCAATGGTGGAAACAAAGTGGGCGAAAAAATCGCGTGTGTCGGCTGGGACGGCAATGTGTATCCGGACCAATTCTGGCGAAATTATTCGCTCGGAAATATTAAAGACAAACCTTTTGCACAGATTTGGCAAGACACAACCGAGCCGGTGCTGAATAAATTGCGCGACAAGGAGCACTTTGCTGACAAGAGATGTCTGAGCTGCCGATGGTTTAAGCTATGCAAAGGTAACTTTAGATTCCTGGTCGATGATTCGGACGACAAATACTGGCTCAATGAGCCGGCGTGTTATCTTACGGATGAAGAGATAGCAAAAAATAAAATTTCGAAATACGAAACTCTAAATCCAAAACAATAATTTAATGTCTAAAATTCTACTCTGTAGAAAAGAGTTCAAGATGTCATTTCGAGCGAGCCGAAAGAGCCTGCCCTGAGCGTAGTCGAAGGGCGAGTCGAGAAATCTGTTTTTGATTAGATTTCTCCACTTCGCCCCAGTGCTTTCTTGCGAAAGCAAGAACGGGGGCTTCGGTCGAAATGACGGTGGGTATTTTCTACAAAAAAATTTAAATTTTGCGTTTGTTTCGTAATTCGGATTTAGATATTTGAATTTCTCCGAAGGAGTATGTTATGAGTTTTCCGAATATCAGGATGCGTCGTCTGCGCAGTAGCGATGCAAGGCGCAGGCTTGTGCGAGAAACAACCTTGAGCATTGATGACCTGGTATACCCGATATTCGTCCGTGAAGGCACAGGTCTGAAAGAACCAATCAAATCGATGACGGACTGTTTTCATTTTTCGCCGGACACCATCGCCGATGAAGCAAAGGACGTTGCCTCACTGGGGATTCCTGCGGTTCTTCTCTTTGGCTTGCCAAGTAAAAAAGATGAAAAAGGCTCAGAAGCCTGGGCAGAAGACGGCGTTGTGCATCGCTCCATAAAAGAAATAAAGGACCGCGTACCAGACCTGTTGGTGATTACTGATGTATGTCTTTGCGCATACACCGACCACGGCCATTGTGGCGTGATTCAAAAGAGCACAGGAGCGCAAGGGCAGAAGAGCACAATTGACAATGACGCAACATGTGAGTTGCTAGCAAAAGTGGCTTTGTCGCACGCCCAGGCTGGTACGGATATGGTGGCACCGTCAGATATGATGGATGGCCGCGTGCGGTATATCCGTGAAGCTCTTGAGGAAAACAAATTCCAGGATGTAGCTATCATGTCGTATTCTGCCAAATACGCGTCAGCCTTCTATGGACCATTTCGAGATGCGGCTGAATCCGCACCTTCGTTTGGGGACCGCAAAACATATCAGATGGACTCTGCGAATGTAAGCCAGGCCATGGCGGAGATCGCACTGGATATTGAAGAAGGGGCCGACATTGTAATGATAAAGCCCGCACTTTGCTACCTCGATATTATCTATCGCGCAAAGCAGCGCTTTGATTGCCCCATCGCCGCGTACAACGTCAGCGGTGAATATATGATGGCCAACTGCGCCGCTGACTCAGGTCTTCTTGATAAACAAGCTGCGATGACGGAAATGCTGTATTCTATCAAGCGGGCCGGCGCGGATATTATTATCACTTACTTCGCCAAGGATGTAGCTAAACTGCTATCAGGATAAATTTGCAGTTGAAATTTATCGGATGTTCAGAATCACTCTGGTTGGTTCTCAACGTGGTGTGATATCTAATTAAATACCTGAAACCTTCGTTATCGCTAAAACCGTCAACAGTGCAAGGACGAGCAGCGTCGCTCTTACCAAGCGCCTGGCCTGGTTCTTAGGCTGCACAAACCGCCAGACGAAAGCACAGACCACTACGATAAGTGAAAGGCGTAAAATAAATAAAATAAAATCAAAAAACATAATCCTATAATACTCTATCTTAACAGCCAGGTCAAGCCTAAACCGCTCTATTTTATCACGCCTTTTCATTTTCCCTTATGTAGTCTGCAGGCATCATAATATGTAGCTCCCAAGTCAAGAGGAGCGAATCCAGCCTGCAAAAAAAATTTTCACCAACCAAGTTCCGCATCGTTTGATCAAGAAATTACGGCTTGTGGATAGAAAAAATAGACAATCTGCATATATCTACTATTAGTCTGTCAAGGGGCAAATGAGCTGTACAATGACGATTAAGAGTGCTTTTCAGTACTGAAATGATGGATTCGCCGGTCGTTGTTCTTCGAACCTGTCTGATAACCGATATTTTTTGCAGTGATTGTGCGTGGCATATTTCTAAAGTACTAAAGTAATTGAAGCCGATAAACCAAACTTGATAGCAAGGTACTTATAAACTGATTGTATTGTTAACCGTTTATTAGGAGAGCAAAACAATGCATTTTCTTGAGGAAACAAAAAGATGGCTTAGTGAGATCACCGAAATCGCACTACTACTGGTCGCGCTGGGGATCGTCGTTGAGATTCTCTTTGGCCGGAACGTGCCCTTCTTTGGCGGCGTTATCACTAATCTGACCGGCCTGCTCAACACGCTAGGCCAGAATGGATTGATCGGTCTGATTGCTCTGGGTATTATTATATTCGTATTCCGGAGAAGACAGCCCGCCACATAAGCTCGCACCACTGTAGGGTTCTGGGGGTAGCGAGACGACTATTTTGATATGAAGGTTTCTTTGCTTGCTGTAGAGCAGTAAGGGGCAGTCCGCGTAATACTTGGATTGCCCCTTTGTCATCTACAATGTTAGCAGCAAAAATATAATATTTACCTTCACTGCTGTCATAGCCTCTCCGGGCATAAATGCAGCAGTGAAAAAAACGACTCTTCACCTCATTAAACGCCCTGTCGCGGATATCGTCATCACATACTCGCCTAAAGAACCGTCCAAGAACCCTGTAATAAATTACAGGGCTAAATATTTGCGGATATACACCATACTAATATAATCTCAACATTGTCAAGACTTTTAGATATATGATTACGTGAACGACGCAGAAGGTATGGCCACAAGGTTATATGTGAGCTTGAAAGAATGAGCCTTGTGAGCAAGATTATGACCAAATGATTCGACAACGGTATTCAACCCTTTATTTTATTGTTGGGTTAATTATAAAGACCACACGAACCATTTTTTTGGAAATAGTCGATGGAAAAACCACGGTTGATAGCGTTTGAGGTCACTCGGCGATGCCGATTCAACTGTCTGCACTGCCGGGCAAATGCCGGCTCAGATGTTCAGGATGAATTAAGCACCGAACAGTGCAAAAAGATTCTCGCGTCGGTAGCACGGTTCAACAAATGTGTAATCATTCTGACTGGCGGTGAGCCTATGGAACGCAGTGACATTTATAACCTGATTCGCTACGGTCGGAAGCTAAGTTTGCGGATGGTGATGGCCTCTTGTGGATACCTGATTGATGAGTCATCCATTGCCCAACTCAAGGAAGCTAGGATACTCGCCCTATCGCTTTCGCTGGATGGTGCTTCAGCCGAAACTCACGACAAGATCAGACAGACTAAGGGTGCTTTTGATGCGGCGATGCAAGCTGCTGAAATTGCTCACCGGGCCGGCATACGCTTTCAAATCAACACCACGATTAGTAAAGTCAATATCGACGAAGTGCCGGGCATAATCGAATTGGCGAAAAGACTTGGTGCGTATTGCTTCAATGCGTTTATTCTCGTGCCGACCGGACGGGGACAGAAGATGGCTAACGAACTTCTCGACCCAGTACGATACGAGGTCTTGCTGAATGAACTGCTGCGTTTGAAACTTGAATCAGATATCGAAGTCAGGGTCACATGTGGGCCACAATTTGCACGCTTATGCCAGCAATCCAGAGCACAAAGGCTGCTCGATAGCGTCAACGGCTGCATGGGCGGCAGAGGATTCGGCTTTATCAGCTATCGTGGCGATGTACAAACCTGTGGCTTTCTGGATATATCGGCGGGCAACCTAATCGAAAACGGATTTGACTTTCGAAAGATTTGGGTTAAGTCAAAATTTCTAAATGAGGTTCGCGATTTGTCCGGCTACTCAGGTAAATGTAAAACCTGCGAATATCTAACCCTTTGCGGAGGCTGTAGAGCAAGAGCTTACGCGATAAGCGGCGATTACTTAGCTACAGATCCGCTCTGTGATTACCAGCCGGGAGGAAAAACTTGAAACTGCATCTGACAGACTTTCAGAAAAAATTAGTCAATGCCCTTCAGGATGGTCTTCCAGTTTGCTGGCGACCCTTCGCCGAAATAGCAAAACGCCTGGGCAGTAACGAAAAAGACGTGTTACAGCAGATAGACAATCTGTATAAGAACGGAGTTATTCGCCGAATTTCTGTTTTAATAAACCATCGTGCAATTGGTTTGACAAGTACGTTGGTGGCGGCACATATTCCGCAAGAAGACATACAACAAGTTACCGCAGCAATTAACGTTCTGGAAGGTGTTTCGCACAATTATTTACGTAATCACTATTACAACCTATGGTTCACACTACTTGCCCGATCAGATACCGAGATAAACGTGACGCTTACCGACCTATCAGCGCGTTTCGGTATTGACTTTCACAGCCTGCCTGCGAAGCGTGTTTTTAAGCTCGATGTTCGCTTTGATGCAGAACATAAAAAGCAAATTCTTCTGCACGATGTTGAAGAGGTTCCAAAGAGCGAAGCCGTCGAACTTACTCGAGAGCAAAAGCTGATACTTCAAAATCTGCCAACGGAGCTGCAAATCGTTGCGGAACCTTTCGGCGTGCTCTGCAGTGAGAGCCTGCAAAGACAAGATGTTCTCAGGGTTCTGAAGGAGCTGATTGACAAGGGTGTTATCCGCCGCATAGCGACTGTTGTTGATCATCGAAAGCTCGGATTCTCCGCAAATGCACTGTTTGCTTGCAAAGTCCAGGAGAATAGAGTCGCTCAAGCAGGCAGTAGCTTGGCCAAATTCAGGACAGTCAGTCATTGTTACGAGAGAGAAACTTTCGAAGGCTGGCCATACAATCTTTTTGCGATGATGCACGGCAGGACTATGGGTGACATTCAACAGGTTGTCAGTAGATTCACTGAATCTAAACAAATCGATTCATTCAAACTTCTGCCGACAGTAGCTGATCTCAAAAAACAACCCGTCAAACATTAGTTCTACTAATCCAGCCTGGGCGCCCCGAGACAGGCAAAAAGAAAAAGGCTGTGAGAGTTGACCTTTTCACAGCCATTTCTTCTGATAGCTACGGCCAGTCCGGACAGTTCGGATCGATACCCGGTCCTTTCGGCGGTTCTCTGACCAACCAGTTTGCGACCAAGACGTTCAAATCTGACGGCCCAACCCGGTACAATCCTGTCTTCTCGCTGCCGCCAGCGTCATGCGCGAAGTCTGCACAAACACCATTGGGTATCGACGCAATCCCCGGCCCGTGCGGCAGCTCCTTCACGAGCCAGGCCGACACCAGAATATTCAAGTCGCTGGGCCCAACATAGTACAGACCTGTTTTGGGGCTGCCATGTGCTTTGTCATCGGCGTCGCCATGGCATTGCCGTAGGTTGCACCAGCAGTCAGGCTCGCCAGTCTCCACCCAGTTTTGAGAAAACGGAGTCACAGCATTGACGAGTTCGATGCCCGGATTGTTCTCAACTATCCTCTCAAGGATGCCGAGACAGTACGTTGTTTTGCTGAGCGGATTGGGCCCAATGACGAGCCACGTCAGGCTTGTCAGGCCCGTCAGGGTAGAAATGTCCCTGATCTGGTTGCGCCCCAGATCAACTGCTCTTAGTTCTGTCAGGGTGGCGAGAGCAGAGACGTCCCTGATATGATTAGTGGACAGACCGAGCCCCGTCAGGTTCGTCAAGCTCGCCAGCGGAGAAACATCGACGATCTGATTGTCAGACAAGTCGAGATTCGGCAAGTTGATCAGGCCCGCAAGGGGCGAGACATCAGCGATTTGATTGCCCCACAGACTCAGCATCGCCAGATTCGTCATACCCGCCAGCGGCGAGACATCGGCAATTTGATTGACCCACAGAGCCAGCCACGTCAGATTCGTCAGTCCCGCCAGCGGAGAGACGTCGACGATATGATTGTATCCGAGGTTGAGCCAGGTGAGGTTCGTCAGTCCCGCCAGCGGAGAGATGTCGCTGAACAGATTTTCGCTGATCGCGAGATATATCAGTTTTGTCATGCCCGCAAGCGAAGAGATATCGCTAATCTGATTGTGCTCCAGGCTGAGATCCGTCAGCTTCGTCATGCCGGCCAGGGCAGAGATATCGACAATCTGATTGTAACCTAGACCCAGCCACGTCAGGTTCGTAAGATCCTCTAATAGGGAGACATCGACAATCTGATTGGACCGCAGGTCGAGCCCTGCCAGATTCGCAAGAGCGCCTATAGGCGAAATGTCGACAATCTGATTTTGACTCAGGTCCAGCTCCTCCAGTCCTGTCAAGGACGCCAACGGAGAGATGTCGCTAATCTGGTTGTTCCCCAGCCAAAGTTCGGTCAGATTCGTCAAGCTGATGATCGGCGAAATGTCGGTGATCTGACATCCGTGGAGATCAAGGACTTCCAGCCCCGTCAGGCCCCAGACGATAGAGAAATCCACGACCTGGTTGTTGCCGACCCACACGCGTCTCAGATTTGTCAGACCCGTGATCGGAGATATGTCCACGATCTGGTTCTCGTTCAGATCAAGATCCCTAAGATTTATAAGACCCGCGACCGCAGAAATGTCCACGATCTGATTCCACCCCAAACGGAGACTCTCCAATTTGGTCAGGCCCGCCAATGGAGAGATGTCAATAACCTGGTTCTCCAACATATCGAGGTCAGTCAGTTTGATCAGGCCTGCCAGAGGCGATATATCAACGATCTGATTACGGCGCAGGTCGGCATACTGCAGGTTAACGGCGTACTCTATGCCGCCGAGATCCTGAATCCCTCTGCTATCCGCGCTCAGGCTCGTCAAGCTGAGCATATCAGTTGGCGTGGGATCTGCTATTCCCAAGGCTTTTTCAACGGCAGTTTTTAGATTTGGGTCGGCAAAGACAACGGGTTCTTCGGCTTTTGTCGGGGCGGCCATCATCAGTACGACTGCTATTACCAATATAGTAACAATCTTTTGCACTTTCATAATTCTACCCTCCAAAAAAGGACGATGTTGAAACGGAAAGACTGATTCATGAGCAATTGCCCGTACTACTACCTATACTAATACGCTCAAATCAATATCGCTCGTCCCTGACACATTTGCTCGCTACTAAATGCATTATACTTGCTGCATGGCTCCAGTGTCAAGGGTGAAACCTACATATTTAGGGATGGAAAGGGAACATCGTATCCCCTGGCAGGAGCACTGTCTATGACGAATAAATACCATGAGTAAGGTAAGGTAGGGTGCTCTAGGGGATTGGGCGAGAACACGTGATGTGCCTGCAGAGAAACAAAAAAGGGCTGTGAGTGATACTCGCTCACAGCCCTCTTGGCTGTACAAATCAAACATTCGAAAATCCGAACTATGGACAGTCCAAGCAATCCGCTGGGACACCCGGACCGGCTGTCGGCTCCCTTTCCAGCCAGTTGCTGACCAGAATATTCAGGTCGGTTGTGCCAACACGGTAGACACCGGTTTTGGTACTGCCGCTAACATCGTGTGCAAAGTCGGCACAAATACCGTTGGGTACTGATGCAATACCGGGGCCGTGCGGCGGCTCCTTCTTCAGCCAGCCAGCTACCAAAATGTTCAGATCAGCAGGCCCAACATAGTAAACGCCTGTCTTCGAACTGCCATAACTCAGACCATCCGCATCTCCATGACATTGTCTCGGATAACACCAGCAATCAGGCTTGCCAACAGAAAGCCACTCGAAATAATCCTCGTGGCAGCATGGGAAACATCCAGGCTCAGTGAACAGAATAAATGACATATCCTCACTCATGCCGACCTGGTCGTACAGCTCAACCCAGCTCCATCTTGGTTCTATGTCGCTGATGTCGAGACTTCCGGCAACGGCGTCATCGTTTCTGGTCATTTTAGCTAAAGCCTGAATCTCGTCGTCACTGAGGACACGGTCGTAGATGCGCACGTCGTCAATGAGGCCATCGAAGTATTCGCCATCCTCCGAGCCACGAACACCAATGGTGAGCTTGGCAACGTTGGAAGCCGCAAACCCATCGCTATGGATTCCTGAACTATCATATTGACCATCTATGTACAGACTCATTTTTTTGCTCACTGAGTCATAGGTAGCCGTCAGCAAATACCACTGGTTTGGACTAAGCGTCTGGCTTGAGTCGTGGGTGTCTTTTCCAACTCTAAAGTGAAATTTACTCAGATTACTCAGCCAAAATCCAAATCGGTTCATCAGATGGCCGGACCGGTCGTATTCTAAGATAGTTCTCCAGCCATCGGTGGTTTCTCTTGTATTTATCCTTACTGATACGGAGAATGAACCCGGCGCAAAGTCCAGGCCGGTTGTAGTATCTGCGGTTTTGACATAGTCGCCGTCACCATCCAAATCAATTGCGCCGCAGAGACTGCCGCAGCAGGGCACCCAACTCGCATCGCCGACGAGGGTCCCATGGTTAACATTGCCGGAACTATCGTGCGCAGTAATACCACTTGCCTCATCCATCTGCCAGTGCGCGACTTCTACCAAGCCCGGAGGCTCCCAAGGCGAACACTTATGGTTCGTCCAGCCCCATGGATATTGCGGCTCGTTCTGGTCTTGGTATACAGCCACAACGCTGAACCAGTAGATATCATTCACGTCCTCCTGACAGAACCATTTGTCTTTTGGTAGCCGCACTGAGTAACGATACACCGGCTCATGAGGAGCCGGAGGAGGCGGGTAAATCGTTATTATGGGTCCGGTGTGCTTATCGTGGCCGACAAGCACCTCATCATAATGGTAAGCCTCGTACTCCCATATCTTTTCACCCGGATGGCTGTAATCCTCTGGATCATCTATATTGGGATCCGGCACATCCGTCCATATCGACAACAGGAAATAATCCGGCTTGACAGGCGGCGGTCCCTGCTGACAACTACAGGCCTCGTATTCATAGCCTTTATATGAGCCCCACCACACAGCGGCTGTTATTGGTGTTTTATAACGACATTTCCAATCGTCAGCCACAAGCCGGCGAACTGTTAGCTCTGTTTTTTCCTGTCTTGTTCCAATCTCAAAGGCCAAATCAATCGACTCTGGGTGCATAGGATGCCTTGATGGGTATCTAAGTTCATCCCAGGGACGTGAAATCGGCATAACATCTGTCCGCCAGACTGCATCATCGTTCCAGTGATCCTGCGAGGTCTTCCAGCCAAAACGCGCCAGTGCTATACCAGGATTTGATATTGGCTGAGCCTGAACACTCAGCCAGTAAACGATGGGTTTATCCTTTGAGCCATTCTGCATAAACGCTTCGGAAGGATCGATGTTAAAGTCGTATCTAAACACCGTCTGGTGATCCGCCGGTTCGTATCGTTCCATACAAGGATTGTAATAGCTCTCAGGTGCATCTGTGGGCACTCGCTCAACGTTAAACTCACCAAGGCTGAATTGCCTTTGCCATAGCAGCTCCCCAGGCATACTATAGCCTGCTAAATTCTGGCTGGCTGGAACATCAGAGTAAATACTCAACGTGAATGCCACAGCCGCGGAATTTTGCTCAGGGAGATTATCTCCCCGCCAAGAGCCCCAAATATGAATGTCGGTCAGCGGACTGGTATCTGTGCAAAGGAAATCATCCGCAAGCGTCTGCGACAGCCAGTCTCCCTGCTGAGTTGTTGCATCTATATCTATACCCAGCTCGGTCAAATCAGGATGCTGTATCCACTTGGTTTTTGGCTCTATGATTGTCTGCTCAAGAGCAATAGACTCCTCATCTTCGTAATGAGGCCAACAACGTAGAGATGTGAATGGCTGTTCCCATTTGACATAATTCGGATCCGTGTCCAGTTCAAAGGTCATATCGTAACTGCGAGTCTGGTCACAAAGCGATGCGTTTTCTATTGGAGTAACCTGTGATGGATTAAGCTCCAGGTCCGGCTTAAGCTCATCGTACACCAAGTCCCTTATAACGACGGCATCATCCATCCAGTGCCTCGGACGGGTCTTCCATCCCCACGGAAATGCGTTCTCTGCAATGTCGTCATATATAGCTGCGATGCTAATCCAGTAGACATTATCTTGTGTCTGGTCGAGGAAGTCTCCCTGCCTGAAGTACTCGTTCGGATCAAACTTCGCATAATACTGGAAGCAAGCCTCCTGGTCCGCCTCCGCCCACAGTGTTACCTCGCCGTTAGCAGCAACTGTTCCGTTAGCATTCGTGGTTGCGACATGTATGTGAACAGTGTGCGCATCGTCAAAGTCGTAACAACCCGTCGGCACGGTAGGCGGCACTGTGGAAGTATCTATAGGCTGATTTGTAGAGACGGGCGCTGCCGGCAGGGTATCCTTCACATCTCTATTTCTATGAACTTTGATTGTCAAAATTCCGCCTTGGATGTAACTTTTGTGAACCAGGATGCTCGCAGTAGTCTCGTATGTTCCGCCTGTCCCCATGGCATAAACATGATTTGCCGCGTCAAGGTTATCAAATAGTACATCCTTAACAGTATATGTCCAGCCGACCAGACCGGGATTGATGGTAACATCAACCAAGCCATCCAAACCTTCTTCACCATTGAGGTGGTTGGTGACTCCGAGGTTGAACTTCACAAGGACATGGGAGCCGGATATTGCTGCTGGGTCGAGTCCTGTAAACATGAATTCTACATCTGTGCTGTCACCTCTAATCCACCAGCCATTGAAGCCTGCCCAGTTGAAGTCCTCGTTGCCCTGCACCGTGACATAAGGATTGTCAGCTATCAGTTGCTCAAGCATCGGGAATCTATCGTATCCGACAAAGTTGCAGTCGTAATTATAGCTATAAACTTCCCAGAGCAGCTTGCCTGGATGGCTGAATGGCACCACATGGGGATTATATCCCGCAGCTACATTAGTCCAGAATCCGATATGGAAAGCCTTGGGCAAATGTGGCGGCTCAGACCCATCCCAACCAAGATGCGAGCCCCACCAATGAACTGAGGCTATTGGCATGCTGCCGAGACATCTGAAATCGTCGGCAACGAGCTTCCACAAACCGACACCTGTGGTCATGGGACCTGAGAAAGAAGATAGCTCATCCCAGCCACAATACACCGGTATGCTCGACGTTGGGTCAATCTCAATAGGAGGTTGAGACCACTTCAAATGCTCAACCGGAGGCTTACACTCGGGTTTGCATGGCTCCTTGATGCCGACAGGATAATCTTCAACCTCTCCATCGAAGGCTAAGCCTTTATATGACAGGCCCCCTTGGCTGCTGAATCGGAATCGCGCAAAGGTTGTAATGTTCGGTGTCGCCGTTGGCGGTACAGGGAACGTTAGCAAATTAGGCCCAATAACCAACGGCCGAACCGCGAATATCTGATCGCCAGCATCGGCCCAACTGCCATCGCCATTAAAATCAACCCAGGCATCCAAGAATCCTTGAGCATTGGCGGTGACATTAACTATTGCCAGTTGGCCGGGTATCAATAGGCTGGTGAAAACAACGCCATCTTCATCGTCGTTGCCATCGTTGTCGTCGCCTGTTGCCGTTGCATCGGGCTGACCATCCGGTTCAGGATCTACGCCGTTGCCCAGGAATATTCCCGGTATTACCGGTATAATGACATGCCGCGCTCCATCGGCTGCAAGGGTTGTTGGGTAAGGCCGCTCCGGCGCATCACCAAAGTCCATCTCAGGCA
>Ga0315543_1003191_pt1 | contig 14954 bp, 9 predicted proteins | sample SalMarSW160210MG_2_FD_203098 | JGI IMG/M metagenome (GOLD analysis project Ga0315543, IMG submission 203098) | Salt marsh sediment microbial communities from the Plum Island Ecosystem LTER, Massachusetts, United States - Salt Marsh Sediment SW1601-210 ...
AAAGAGAAAGAGCGATTGTGTCTTCTAAGATACCCTCTTTTTATTTACAATTGGTAAAGAAAATTTCCTTTGAAATAAACAAAGCAAGTGATAAAAAGGTGGTAGACTTTTATTTGTCATACAACCGCTAATTAGTCAATTGATTAACATACTCCGCACCCCGTACAATCCTCAAAACGGCAATCGGGAGTCGTTTCTCCTCTTAAAGCTTTCTCCCTCTCTTCAAGTAAATATTCTTTCTTTACTCTACAGGAGATATGGTCCCAGGGCAGAACCTCATCTTCTTCCCTCACTCTGTTAGCATAAAATTCCATATTAAGCCCACAATCACTAAAGGCCTGCTGCCAGGCTTCAAAATTAAACTGTTCTCTCCAGGCATCAAATTTACATTCCAGATAGTGAGCTCTCTCTAATACTTCACCTAACCTTCTATCTCCTCGGGCAAAAACTGCCTCCAGATAACTACGGTCAATATCCGGGTAACTAAAGGAAATATTCCTCCAATTTAATCTGTTCTTTAAATACCTTATTTTTTTAGATAAGGACTCTCTCTCCTCCTGGGTCTCCCATTGAAAAGGAGTATGGGGTTTGGGCACAAAAGCAGACACGCTAACATTTATACTGACCTTTCTTCCGGTTATTTCTTTCCCCATGCGATCAACTTTATTAACCAGTCTCACTATCCCTTCCACATCTTCTTCGGTCTCGGTAGGCAAGCCAACCATAAAATAAAGTTTTATCTTCCTCCACCCTCTCTCAAAAGCTGCTCTTATCGAAGAATATAGATCCTCTTCCTGAACATTCTTATTTATCACGTCTCTTAACCTTTGAGTTCCTACTTCCGGGGCAAGGGTGAGACCAGTCTTTCTTACTCTTTGAACCTGTTGGGCTAAAGCAACAGAAAAGGAATCTATTCTTAAAGAAGGCAGGGAAACTCCAACTCCTTTTTCTTCAAATCGGTTCACCAATTTAGTAATCAAGCTCTCTATTTCGCTATAATCACTTGAACTTAAAGATGACAAGGATATCTCCTCGTATCCGGTATGGGCAAGAATTTCATCAGCCAATCCAATTAAAGTATCGACCGATTTTTCCCTTACCGGACGGTAAATCATCCCTGCCTGACAAAAGCGGCATCCCCGGGTACACCCCCGAAAAATTTCCAGGGTAATTCTATCGTGAACTACATCAATATTAGGAACAATGGGAAAAAGAGGATATGCTACTTTATCAAAATCAGAAATAATTTGCTTTTTAATTACTGAATAATAGGTTTCTTTTTTAGGATTAACCGATTTAACCCTTCCGTCTTTAAAATAAGTTACCTCATAAAAAGATGGAACATAAATACCTTCTATGTGCGCTAATTCTTCTAAAAGTTTGTCTCTACTCTGTTTTTTTTCTTTCCATCTTTTGTAAACTTTTATAATCTCCCCGACAATCTCCTCCCCTTCTCCGATTACAAATAAATCAATAAAAGCCGATAAGGGTTCAGCATTAAAAGCCCCTGGCCCGCCGGCAATAACCAGAGGGTCATCTTCTTTCCTCTCTTCCGACCTTAAAGGTATATGCCCAAGTTCGAGAAGATTTAGGATATTGGAATAACATAATTCATGTTGAATGGTAAACCCAACTATGTCAAAAGAATTCAAAGGCCTATAGGTCTCTAAAGAAAAAACGGGCATCTGTCGTTCTCTTAGCAGTTTTTCCATATCCACAGCAGGCGAAAAGACTCGCTCAATCAGAGCATCGTCTCTCTTATTTATAATTTCGTACAATATTTTAAATCCTAAATAACTCATCCCGATCTCGTATAAATCAGGAAAGGCTAAGGTTATTTTAACTGTGGAGGTATCTTCTTTTTTTACTATCTCATTAAATTCTTTACCGGTATATCTCCCCGGTTTTTGCACCTTATCTAATAGTTCTTCAAATAATATTTTTTTAATATTTACACTATTCAAATTTTTCTCCTTGATGGTTAATAAATGAATAAAAAATGACTATTTTATTAAAACGCTCTGCGCTAATTCTATACTAACGACTATTCACTAACGACTAACGACTAAGCAATTAGCCAATCGGCTAATTGCTTTACCACTTTACCTTATGCAAATGCACATTTAGCAATATCCCTATCACCATTAAATTAGATATCATAAAACTTCCCCCGTAACTTAAAAAAGGCAGGGGTAGTCCGGTAGCTGGTAACATCCCCATGGCCATTCCAATATTCACTACTATATGAAAAAATAAAAACGATACGGCACCGGCAGCCAATAAACTTCCTAATAAATCTCTGGCCTCTAAAGCGATCTTTATTCCCCGCCATAAAATAATGGCATATAATCCTAATAATAAAATGGTTCCGACAAAACCTAACTCTTCTCCTACTACTGAAAAAACAAAATCAGTGTGTTGAGCAGGTAGAAAATTTAACTGACTTTGTAGGCCGCTAAAGATTCCATTCCCTAAAAATCCTCCTGAACCAATGGCAATCCTCGATTGGATAACATTATAGCCGCCCCCCAAGGGATCCAGGTTAGGATTTAAAAATAAAATTAATCTATTTTTCTGATAATCTTTTAGAAAAGTCCACAAAACTGGGATAGAAGACAGAGCTGCTAAAAAAGTAAAAACTAAATATTTTATCTTAACCCCTACTGCAAACAACATTATTATAAGAATAGCTAAATATACTAAAGAAGTGCCCAAATCTGGCTGCATAAACACCAATAAAATTAACAACCCAGTATAAGCAAATGGCAATAAATAATAGAAAAAATTATCCATTTTTTGTTTGTTTTTAGATAAAAAATCCGCCAAAAAGGCAATTAAGGCGATTTTAGCAAACTCGGAGGGCTGAAAATCAAAAGGTCCTAGAGCCAGCCAGCGCCTTGCCCCATAAGTTGATCTACCGGTAAATATAACCATTATCAGTAAAACAACAGCCCCAAAATAAATCACCTTAGAATATCTTTCCAATTTATGATAATCGATAAAAATTGTTATAGTCAAAAATATGAATCCTAACAACATCCATAAGGATTGCCGCTTTACGAAGAAATAGGGGTCGCTTCCCTCTGTGGTCGCCAAGCGTGTTGAACTGTATAATACTAAAAGTCCATAAAAACAGAGAAACACTACCGCAGAAAGAAGACTAAAATCTAAATTTTCAGTTAATCTATCTAATTTTTCTTTCAACTTTTTTCCTCCAAAATTAGGATCACGGCACAAAACTTTACCAAAAGGGAAACAAAAGTGCCAGGCACTTTTGTTTCCCTTTTTTTAATTTTTAATATTAAAATATTTTTCCAGCATAGCTCGGGCTATGGGGGCGGCTGCCTCTCCCCCTTCTCCTCCATTTTCTATAAAAACGGTAATACAAACTTCTGGATTCTCATATGGGGCAAACCCGATAAACCAGGCATGAGTCTCCCCCTGGGGGTTTTGAGCTGTCCCGGTCTTCCCGGCTACCGCTAACTCTTTAATATTCGCTCTCCAGCCCGTTCCCTTTAATATGGTCTGCCTTAATCCTTCTTTAACGATCTTAAATGTATCTGGAGAAAAATTCAGTTTCTTATAAATTTCCGGTTTAATTTCTTTTACTATTTTACCATCGGCTGAAATTATCTTTTTTACCAAATGCAACTTGTAAATTTCACCTTCCCCAACAATAGCAGTAATGATATTGTGCACCTGTAAAGGGGTTAATAAAAGGTATCCCTGACCGATAGAGAGATTTATGGTATCACCGGGGAACCAGATCTCGTTAACTTCTCTCTCTTTCCATTGGGCAGAAGGAATTATCCCTGTAGCTTCTGCTGGCAGATCAATGCCCGTTTTTTCCCCTAATCCAAATTTCTGCATATATTTATTAAACCTTTCAATCCCCAGGTCTTTTCCTAAGGTATAAAAATAGATATTACAGGAATGAGCAATTGCATCTACAATACTCAAACTCCCGTGTCCGGTCTCTTCCCAGCAAGTAAAGACCTGGCCAGCTAATTCGAAACTTCCCGAACAATAAATCTTCCTTTTTCTATCGGTAACTCCTTCTTCCAGAGCGGCTATCGCTGTAACTACTTTAAATATTGAACCAGGAGAATAAAGACCCTGAACACTTCGGTTAGTCAGAGGGTAATCGGCATCAGAAGAAAGCCTTTGCCAATTAGAACTGGAAATTCCATTAGCAAATAGGTTGGGGCTAAAAGAAGGTCTGTTAACCAGAGCTAATATTTCCCCGCTGTTAGGGTCACTTACCACAATAGAGCCTTTTTTATTAAAAAGTAAATTTTCTCCGCAAAGCTGTAAATCTCTATCGATAGTTAATACCAAATCTTCACCTGGTACCGGTTTCTGATACAATAAAGTAGCTATCTCCTGACCCAAGGCATCAACTTCGACTTCCTTCCCTCCTTTTTCTCCTCTCAAAATATCATCATAATATTTTTCCAGTCCGGCTTTTCCTATGATGTCCCCTCCCTGGAATTTCGGATTGCCAAATCGCTGCAACTCTTCTTTATCTATTTCCCCCACATAACCTAAACTATGAGCTGCAAAATCATGGTAAAGATAATCCCTCCGAGGTTTAACCTCTAAAACTACTCCTTTTAATTCATCTTTTCTCTCTTCAATCTCGATTATCTTATTTGTCTTACAGTCATCAAGGATTTTTACCGGCTTAAAAGGGTTTTCTCGGTAATTTTTTACTATCTGCGAAATTTCTTTCGTAGAAATACCTATTATTTTACTTAGCCTTTCACTCAGTTTTTCTAAATCATCAACCTCTGCCGGGATTATAGAAACTACTACTGCCGGACGATTGGTAACTAATAATTCCTCCTGACGGTCATAAATCCTGCCCCGTGGCGCATCTTCTACCAGAGAACGGATACAATTCTCTACCGCTCTTTCCTTAAATTCCTCCCCCTTAATCATCTGCAAATACCACAAACTGATAACTAATATTGCAAAACAGATGACCACAAATATCAATAACCAATTTAGCCGTTGTTTCACATCTTCTGGAATTGTAGAAGATTCCCTCATAATTACTCCTCAATTTAATGGCAAAAGTTAACCAAAGGTGCCTGGCACCTTTGGTTAACTTTTTAATTTTTATTCTTTAATCATCTGGAAAAGTTTATTTATTGCTAAAAAAACAAAAGGTGATATCAGACTGCTATACAAAGCTTCGGGGAGGGCTACCTGTTTTAAACTCCAGGCCAGGCCATATTCTATTCCGAAAGCACGTAATAGCAAAAATATTAAAATACTTTGCGTAATTGATGCAAAAAAAGTTATTACCGGAATAAGAAATAATATATGTTCGTAAAATATTTTTTCTTTTAAAATTCCACAGATAAAACCTACCACTGTCTTTGCCAGGGCGTTTATTCCTAAGAGGCCGGTAGAAAATATATCCTGTAGAAGACCGGAAGCAAATCCGGAGATAGTCCCTTCTTTTTCTCCCTTCAGCAAGGAAAAAACTACTACTACCACCATTATCAAATCAGGTTTTAATCCCAGAATAGTAATCGAATTAATAAGAGTAAGTTGAATTAGTAAAGCAACTACAATTATTGCACTTTTAAGTAATATTTTCATCAGCTATCTCCTTATTTAATTGATTAATCAGAAAAACGGATCGTGATATAAAATAAAGGGTGATACTTGTCTAAGATATATTGAGAGGGATTTAATATTTTAACATTTAGCACTTTAAGAATGAGCAAATAGAGCGATCGGCAATGTTATAATTCTATTATCTATCGCCATTAAGAACCATTAAAATAATGCATTAATACTAAAATACTGAATTAATTAACATTTTTACTTCTATTGTTTCGTATTTTGGGTTATTTCAACTAATTATCATATACTTATTACGCATTATCTATTAGCGATCATTAATCCATTTCTTTTAGAGAAGAAACCATTTTCCCTAAAATTACCAACCAGATAAAGTAAAAAAGGGCTAAAACTCGAAAAGCCCTGTTTGGCTGCTTAATCGATCTATAAATCCATTCCATTCCGTGTCTTTGCATCCATAGTGGTGCCCGCGGTATCCTGCCGGAAAGGACATCAAAACTTCCGCCTACCCCCATACAGACCGGAATATTTAAGCTTTTTAAATTTTTATTAATCCATTTTTCCTGTTTTGGTACACCCATACCCACCAGTAATACATCAGGTTTATTTTCTTTAATCTCGGCAATAATCATTTCTTCTTCTTTGCTCTTATCGTTATTGCCATTTTTAACATTTTCATTATTTTCACTATTTTCACGACCCTCACAACCAAAATAACCATGATGAGTTCCGGCTATTTTTATTCCCGGATATTTCCTGGTTAAATTTAGGGCAGCTTCCCCGGCTACTCCAGGATAAGAGCCTAATAAATATATAGAATACCCTTTCTTGGCAGCCAATCGGCATATGTTATGTATTATATCTATACCGGTTACCCTTTCAGGCAAAGGATGATTTAGAGTTGTGGCAGCCCATAAAATACCTGCTCCATCAGGGGTAACCAAATCTGCAGATTTTAAAATAGCGTGATATTCAGGGTCTTTCCTTGCCCGCAATACAGCTAATGTATCCGGCGTAACAATCTGATGAGGTTTTTTAGATACTATAAATTCCTCTATTCTTTGAATAGTTTCTTGATTATCTACCTGGTCAATACCCACCTGAAAAAGTTTTATGCGGCTGGTCAAAATATCCCTTTCGATAATCAATTCCTCTGACCTAACCTTGTTTTTCAATAATTCAAAAGCCATCCAGCCAAAAGCAGTCAAAGTTAATAGTAGATATAAGTTCTGGTATATAGAAATAATAAAAGCCGATAAACTTAAGTAGAGGGAAACCCCAATAATAGTTAAATTCGCTCCTTGAACCGAAAATCCGTAAGATTGCAGTTTTTGGCGTAACCTGCTTCTGCTTCCCGAAAACAAAGGATATTTTTCTACAGTTGGATTTTCCTGACTGGCATAATTAGCCACAATAGAATAAGAGCTGTCTATAATCGGTACGCCTAAAATTAAAAGAGGAATCAATAAAGTTAAAGCTGCTGTACTCTTGGATACACCCACGATAGCAATTACTGCTAATATAAATCCAAAAGACATATAGTAGGAAGAAAATTTTCCCCGAGGAAGATATTTGATAAAAATAAATGAAATCGCCGCCATAATCAAAGATAGCGCTTCTGCCAAAATCAATCCCTGCCTTTGGATAAGGGAGACCACTAAAAAAGTTAGGGAAGCGATAAAGACAATATAAGGAGTGATGTCTCCCAGTTCATCTGTCTGGCAGATAGAATTAGTAATGCTTATCAGCCAGATTACGGTTAGAGGGATAGATAAATAGCTAAGATAAAGATACCCTTCCGATGAGGAGGAAGGAACTCGTAAAAATTCTATTTTAACTCCAAAATAAATTATAATTAAAGAAATTAAAACTTGAAATATCAATTTGACCCCTGTGGGAAGCTTTTTCTTTCTATCTGCTCTCCCCAGGATGACCATCAGTACACTGCATATAATAATACCTGCAATTTTAAGCATCATTCCGCTTTCTAACATATAAATATATTTTCCTTCATTATTTCTTTTTATATTTTTATTTTTTTCTTTGTCTTATCTTTCCGTTTTTTCCGTTTTTAACCTTTTTTCTGCTCAATCCAATTATCTTAATACGACAAAAGTATCTTAAATTCCTTCTTTTTAGGATAAATTTTTAAAATTAAAACTAATTATTAAATATCCTCTTTAAACCAATTAACTGTCTTTTCTAAACCCGCTGAAAAGTCAAACTTTGGCTGCCATCCTAAAACCTCTTTGATTAAGCGACAATCCAGAATATTCTTCCTTAAATCCCCTGCCCTGGGAGGTCCATAATGCGCCGGATGGGGGAATTTTATAATCTCCTTTAAAAGGAAGAAGATTTCATTTACCGAAATCCCTCTTCCGGTCCCCAGATTGAAGCCGTTAAATTTAATTTCAGGTTCAGTTTTGCTTTTAGTTTTGGTTTTAGTTTTGTCTTCTTTTTCCTTAGCTTTTTCTATTTCCTGAACAACTTTAGATAATTTTACCACATTTTGAAGAGCGAGTAAATTGGCCTGGGCTACATCTTCTACATAAACATAATCTCTGATATATTCTCCATCACCATTTATAGTAGGAATCTCGCCTTTTAGCATCTTTTCTATAAATATAGCGATAACTCCGGCCTCACCATAAGGGTCCTGCCGGGGTCCATAGACATTTCCGTATCTTAGTGCTACATATGGAAGATGGTAATTTTTCTGATAGAAATCAAGATAATGCTCCACTGCAACCTTACTGATTCCATAAGGTGATTGGGGCATGAAAGGATAATCTTCGGTAATGGGGAAATGCTCTGGTTCTCCATAAATAGTCCCACCACTGGAGGCAAAAACTATTCCTTTGACCTGGTGGCTAACGCAGCACTGTAATAGATTTAGAGAACCTAAGATATTGGTTTTCGCATCAAATAAAGGGTCCCTCACCGAAAAAGATACACTAATCTGAGCGGCTTCATGGCATACATAATCAGGTTTTTCCTTTTTAAATACCTCAGCCAAACCGTTTTGGTCGGTAATATCTAATTTATAAAATCGGGCTTTTTTGTTGGCATTCTCTTCTCTGCCGGAAGATAAATCATCAACTATCACAACTTCATAATTATTCTTGATAAGCAAATCCACAATATGTGAACCGATAAAGCCCACCCCACCGCTAACTAAAACGGTGGTCTTCTCATTTTCATTTACTTGTTCTTTTCTCTTTTCTAATTTCATACTTCTTTTCCTTTCTTAAGCTAGATAGCTAAAACAAGGGCGATTACGCTGCAGATAACGCTTATTCCCCACAAGATAAGCACAACATTTTTATGAGATATCCCTCGGGCTAAAAGCCGATGATGAAGATGTCCTTTATCGGCCTGAAATATAGGACGATGTCCCCGGTATCTCCTCCAGATGGCAAACAGGGTATCAAAAATAGGGAGAGCCAGAACAATAATAGGAATTAAAATAAAAAAGGCATTCCCACTGTTTAATACCCACAAAGCTCCTATAGAGGCTAACATAAAACCGGCAAAGGTACTGCCGGAATCTCCCAAAAAAATTTTTGCCGGGTAAAAATTAAATCTTAAAAAAGCCAACATACTCCCTGCCAGGGCAATAGATATAAAACTGAGAGCCTCCAAATTTTGTCTTAAGCCTAAAATAAGAAAAGTTACTAAGGCAATAAGGGAAACTCCGCAGGCCAGTCCATCCAATCCATCTATTATATTGATGGAATTAGTAACTCCGACTATCCAAAAAATTAAGATGGGATAAAGAAAATAACCTAACAGATCAAAAATTTTTAATTGATTAACTATAAAACTATTTATTAAATCACTGTTATATATAATCACTATTAAGGCAGGAACCATTTGAATAATGAATTTATGCTTGGGAGAAAGGTCTACTATGTCATCTACCACTCCTAATAACAAAATGATTATCCCACCTATCAAGAGGGCTTTAACATGTCCTTCTATCTGCACCACAAATAGCAGACTCAGTAAAAATCCAAAAAAAATAACTATCCCTCCCAAATTAGGGATAGCTTCCTCGTGTATTTTACGATGACCGGGCATGTCCATCATATTCTGTTTTTTCCCTACACGAGCCATATAGGGAGTTAAAATATAAGAAACTATAAAGGCAATAACGCCAACTTCTATATATTTCAAATAGATATTCTCCTGTTTATTATTAATTCACCAATTTGCCTATGTACAAATTTACCGACTGGCCGATTGACCAATTCTCCAATTTATCGATCAATCAATTTAATCAATTCATTGATTCGTTAATTTACTAATTTGATAATTTATTTGGCTAATTCTTTCTTTAAATCTTCTATGCAGGCTACCGGCGAAGGGTCAACCTGATTTAATATTGCTAAATAATAGCTCACCAGATCGCCTAAGAAAATTAGTGAAAACATGCGGGCCATTTTCCCTTTACCTTTGGTAGGGCAAACTATAAACTCGGCTACTTTGTCTTCGATAATCTTGCGTGTAATTTTTCGTCTCTGCTCTACCCTCAAAAGCCCTTCTTTGTCTTGCAGGTAAACAATTTTAACCTGTCGGTTTATAGTATTTCCTATCTCATAGCCCACTATTTCGTTATGGTCAAGTTCAGGAAATACATTCCAAAAACAGGGCCATTTACTATTTTCATTTATTTGGGTCTTCCAGCGCATCGCCACTGCCTTCAATAATCCTTCAGAACCGTAAACCAGGGGCAAATGCTGATAGAGGCTCATGGCTACTTTTTTAGCAAAATTGTTTTTAAGCGGAGATTTAGCACCATATTCTTTAGAAAGTTCCTGTAAAATATTGAGTGTTTCTTCTGTCTCGCCATTTTTTTCCTTTATTAAACCCAGCCTCTCTATTGCTTTTAATACTGGAAAGAATAGATAAGAAATAGCCGCTCGAGGTTGAATCCCTGCGGGAACTTTAATCACCGGGAAGTTATTCTCTCGGGCAAGGACCGATAATTTGCCCCCTGAAGTTAAAGCGATAACTCTGGCTTTGACTTCCAAGCATCTCTTTAAGGCAGAGAGAGTCTCTTCGGTGTTTCCCGAATAACTGACTGCGAAAACCAAAGAATTTTCATCTACAAATTTAGGAATATCATAACCGCGGATAACCACGATGGGGATTGCTAATTCATCGGTTAAATAATCAGATAGTAGATCCCCGCCGATGGCTGAGCCACCCATTCCTAATACCACGATATTTTTAAAACTCTGGGTAGTGTCAGGGGCAGAAACAGAATTTAAGGTAGGAGCAGGTAAAAAATTAGCAGGAATAGAAAATTCTTCCCCCAAACGCAAAGCATCTCTCATCTTCTGCGGAAATTCCTCTAACAGCTCTATCATCTTATCCTGATCCAGCTCAGAAAAATCTCTATCTAAATCTAATATATTTATATCGTTTTTATTTTTTCTTATCTCGACCATAATTCCTCTCCCCTCCCCATATTTTAGCCTATCTTTCTATATTTTATAACATACCACACAACCATCATATACTCAAGCACTAAAAATGAAAATTCTATGTCATAAAAGTTAACCAAAGGTGCCAGGCACCTTTGGTTAACTTTTGGTAAAATTGGTGCCAGGATCCCCTGGAAATCTTTAATTATAAGGTTAGGGCTCGGCAGTTAAATGAGGGGTGAAGATAATATCGCCACCTGTTTCACTCCAATAAGCCCAGTCACTTAAAAGATCGGTATTACCATCTGGGTTGTTAGGATATTTAGGTCCATCGGTATCTCCCCACCAGCTATATTTCGCGTAAATGTTATGAGTAGATTTGTTACTAACCCCGTGAATATAGTTTCCTGTTATTTTATTCTGACCATTGCTTTGCCCATCTCCACCCCCGATATCCGGATTTACTGAATTCCCTAAAATATTATCAATAAGAATTCCATAACCAGAATTACTACTAATAGTATTGTAAGAAATAATCGGAGCAGCACTTTCTCGACAATAGATTCCCGTATGGCTATTATTACTAATATTATTTTGAATAATCTCAGGGGAAGAATTACCACAGGCTCTTATCCCATACTGATTAAAAATTAGGGAATTATTCCTTATTATTCCTGTTCCTCCTGTACCAGCATCTATTCCACTATAGTTGTTGTTTTTAATATTATTATTTTCAATAGTGGGGCTAGAATTGCTATAATTTATACCATAACTAATATTGTTTTGTATTATGTTATTGTTTATGTTTATAGAGGAATAACTGTTAAAATATATCCCTTTTGCAGTACTACTTGCACCATCAATAGTAAAACCAGTTATAGTTACACAATCAGCTTCAATAGTAATTAAATTTCCAGTTAAGCCACTCCCGATTATAAAAGTATTGTCCTGACTTGCTCCCTGAAGAGCAATACTTTTATTTATTATCAGCTGTTCATTATAAGTCCCTGCGGCCACCACAACCGATTTTCCAGAGGTAACTGCCTCTATTCCCTCGGTTATGGTATTAAAGGGGTGAGTCTTGGTTCCGTCTTCTATTCCGCTGATATTGGCTACATCTACATAAATATTAGGGTCGTATTCGATTGTTGCAGTTATTGCAGAGCTTTCGTTACCGGCGGCATCACGAGAGGTTATTGAAATGCTATTATTTCCTTCAAACAAATCAAAAGTATATGACCAAGCAATATCAGAATTTATCGATATAACCTCTGTTCCATTGATCCAAATTGAAGAATTGGTCTCTTTATTACCGGAAAGAATCTGTGGTGAAATGTTAGTTGGAGAAACTACATTATCTAAAGTTGGTATTGCTGGATTAATTGTATCTAAAATAATAGTAGTATTTATTTCGTTGCTCTCGTTTCCTACGGTATCTTTTGAAATAATTGAAATACTATTTTCTCCTTCAGTAAGTTCAAAATCATAAGACCAGGTGGTTTCAGAATTTACAGATATTACTTCTACTCCGTTAACCCAGATAGAAGAATTAATTTCTTTATTACCACTTAATAACTGCGTGCAAATATTAGTGGGTGAAATAATATCGCGCAAAGTAGGAGTTGTGGGAGAAATCATATCTAAAGTAATGCTATTGTTAACTGCTGCGCTTTCATTGCCAACAGCATCACATGAAGTGATTGAAATATTGTTCTCGCCTTCAATAAGCGTGAAGGGATAGGACCATTTATTTGATGAATCAAGGGGTACAACTTCTGTCCCGTTAATCCATATAGAAGTATTAGCTTCCTTAGTGCCAGAAAGAATCTGTGGAGAAATATTAGTAGGAGTAATAACCTCATTTAAAGCAGGAACTGTTGGAGAAATAGTATCTAAAATAATTTTTACAGTAGCTTCGCCACTTTCATTCCCTGCTGAATCTTGAGAAGTAATAGAAATATTGTTCTCGCCTTCAGAGAGGTTAAAATCATAAGTCCAGTTAGTGCTAGAATTTATATGAATTGTTTCTATATTATTAATCCAGACAGAAGTATTAGGTTCTTTGGTACCAGAAAGAGTTTGAGGTGAAATGTTCGTCGGAGAAACTACATCATCTAAAGTTGGTGCTGCTGGTGCATCTGTATCTAATATAATAGTAGTAATGACTAATAAACTTTCATTTCCAACAGAGTCGCGAGAAGTAATTGAGATATTGTTGGTTCCTTCACAAAGATTATAAGAATAAGACCAATCTGTAGATGAATCAAGGGGAACAACTTCTGTATCGTTAATTAAAATCGAAGAATTAGCCTCTTTGGTACCGGATAAAGTTTGAGAAGAAATGTTAGTTGGTGAACTTACAGCTTCTAAATTGGGAATGGCTGGCGCAATGGTATCTAAAATAATAGTAGTATTTATTTCGTTGCTCTCGTTTCCTACGGTATCTTTTGAAATAATTGAAATACTATTTTCTCCTTCAGTAAGTTCAAAATCATAAGACCAGGTGGTTTCAGAATTTACAGATATTACTTCTACTCCGTTAACCCAGATAGAAGAATTAATTTCTTTATTACCACTTAATAACTGCGTGCAAATATTAGTGGGTGAAATAATATCGCGCAAAGTAGGAGTTGTGGGAGAAATCATATCTAAAGTAATGCTATTGTTAACTGCTGCGCTTTCATTGCCAACAGCATCACATGAAGTGATTGAAATATTGTTCTCGCCTTCAATAAGCGTGAAGGGATAGGACCATTTATTTGATGAATCAAGGGGTACAACTTCTGTCCCGTTAATCCATATAGAAGTATTAGCTTCCTTAGTTCCTGATAAAATTTGAGGAGAGATATTGGTTGGAGAAGTTATAGTATTTAAGGTAGGCTGAGTAGGAGGAGAAGTGTCATTTATTGCTATGTTCCACTGCATATAATCTTCCAATTCTCCATCACTTACTGATACTTTTACTATTTTCTGACTGTAATCTCCATAACTGGCAGAATAAATCCAGCTGCTTTTTGAACCATCTCCTGAAACGGTAAAGCTTGATACTTTCTTTCCGCTCAATAACCATTGATAACTTAATGTTGTGTTTAAGTCAATATCGTGGGCTTGGACTTCGAATTTAACCGAATTTCCCTCATTGATTTTGATATCTATATTAGCAGGGGAATAAGAAAAAATTTGTGGAGGATTATTCACGTTGGAAACTTCAATTTCAAAGCTTTGAGTGACGCTCTGCTTGCTGTCAGAAATTTCTACGATTATCTGATGAATTCCTACCTGATTATTGGTCGGTGTCCAGGATATTAAACCATTTTTGCTATTAATGTTCATCCCCTCTGGGCTGAGGACAAGAAAATAGGTTAGGCTATCCCCATTGGGATCGTTTACTTCTAACTGATAAGAATATTGATTGTTTTCTGTAGCAGTGATAGTAGGTTCAGAAATAATAACCGGTGCTCCATTTAAAATAGGGAAAATACTTGCCAAGTTTAGGCAACCTCCCATTATTGTTGCCATAATTAATACAAATAATACTATAAAAAATTTCTTCATTCTTTAGTATATATCTTTCTTCAAATATTTTTTAATTCTCGTTCTCAGAAGAAATTAACTTTGTGACCTAGAATAACAAATTACACTTTTCTTTTTTCATAGTTTCTTTAGTTTTTATTTTTTTAAACAATTAAAATTAATTATACATCACTTCTTTCTAAAACTCCAACAATATTTTATTTAAAAAAGTTAACCAAAGGTGCCTGGCACCTTTGGTTAACTTTTGAGCATCTTTTATGCTAAGACCCCCCGTTGCCTCACATAAAAATATAAAGGAAAGCTGATACGATGCCTCAAGTAGAAATATACTCGAACCTACTTGAAGGTTTCATACTTTTTTCTAGATCTTCTCTTACTTTTTGCTTTAAAGCATTT
>Ga0315543_1003192_pt1 | contig 14952 bp, 7 predicted proteins | sample SalMarSW160210MG_2_FD_203098 | JGI IMG/M metagenome (GOLD analysis project Ga0315543, IMG submission 203098) | Salt marsh sediment microbial communities from the Plum Island Ecosystem LTER, Massachusetts, United States - Salt Marsh Sediment SW1601-210 ...
TGCTCTCGACTGAAAACCGGGGCATTCCAAAAGGACTTGACAATTAAAGTAGAGCCCATGAGTACAGGATGGGTGTCACTCGCGGGGGCACACGCGACAGTTTCCTTGAGCAAGACGAATAACCTATCGGGGTCGTAAGACACGCGCATGTGCGGGATCTTTGGCTGCATTTCGACCGATAAAGTTCTCATCGAAGAGAACATCCTCCCTCATCGTGGGCCGGATGACTGGGGTGTGAAGTACTTTCACACCCCCGTTGGGCATTTGACTCTGTTCCAATCGCGTTTGAGTATCATCGGTCTCGGCAAACAGGGGCATCAACCCTTCGAGAAGCATCCGGGCAAGGTCCTTACGTACAACGGGGAAATATACAATTTCAAGGATCTGCGCGAAGAATTGCGCCAAGGCCACGGCGTGGATTTCTCCACGCAAACCGATACAGAGGTCCTTTACGAAGCGCTCATCTGTTGGGGATGGCGACGCACGCTGGAAAAGGTTAACGGAATCTTCGCCTTCTCTTTCTATGACGCCGACCAACAGACCATCGTGCTCGTCAGGGATCATTTAGGTGTCAAGCCCATCTATTACTCCTTCGCCGATAACGTGATGACGTGGAGTTCAGAGGCCAAGACGTTCTTTGCACTGGGCCTTGTCTCGCCGGTGCTGAACAAACCTCTGCTTGGCGAATACTTCGCCAACGGATGGATCTACGAGCCCGACACGCTTTTTGCCGGCGTTTTCAAGCTCGAGGCCGGTCATTGCGTGGAAATCAACGTCGCCGACCGCACATGGACGAAAACTCGTTACTGGGACGTTGCCAACGCCTCCCACGACGCAAACGTCGATATAGCGACCATCGTGAAGGATCAAACGGTTGCCGACGTCCCGATCGGAACGTATTTCAGCGGTGGCGTCGATTCATCCATCGTCGTTTGCTTGCTGAAGGATAAGAACCTCACCAACTTCAATCTGGCCATGGGTGATTCCGAATCAAAGCGCGTCTCGATCATGGCCAAAAAGTATTGCCTGCAAATGGAATACATCCATTATGAACCGAGTAATCTGTCGGTTTATGACCGGTTGGTGTATTACATGGATGAACCCATCGCCGACGCGGCGATTCTTCCCGCGTACTTGTTGGCGCAGAAGTCCAGGCAAGCGGGTCGCGTTGTGATGCTCTCAGGCATGGGCGGCGACGAGATCGATGCCGGCTACACGCGCCACAAGATTCTCGCTAGACTCGGGTGTTTTAGGATGCTGCGATGGGTCCCCGCCTTCTTGATCGAGACCGTGGCACGAGGGCGTATCAAGCGCGACCTTCTGCGATTGAAACGTTTCGTTGATGCTCCGGTTCCCGAAAACTACTTCAGCCTGACCAGTTATTTCTCGCGAGAGGAAATCGAGAATCTCGTCGGTGAGGGTTGGTTTTCGTCCTATCAGGACAAGATCGCAGGCTTGACGAAATCAGTGGACGCCACCCATGTGTTTCATTACCTCGATTTCAAAGGGTTTCTGAGCAGCCACAATCTGATCTATATGGACAAGGCATCCATGGCCGCGTCCATCGAGGTGCGAGTGCCGCTGTTGGATAAGAATCTGGCCGCGAAGTTCTTCAAGACCATTCACCTTCGGTCCCACGCAAACAAATCTCGCCTGAAGGCGTATTTGAAAACGTTGCTCGGAGATGATTATGTCGACGTTAAAAAAGCGGGCTTCCGATACGACATCGACAAATGGTTATTGCACCACATCGATTGGGCTGAGGTCTGCGACTTCTTCGAACGCGAAAAAGTGCTGAATACTCAGCCTTTGCGATCCTATTTGGCCCAAGCGGGCAAGAGTATTGTTGAAATGTCAGCAAAACTGTGGCACTTCTACACACTCTATATTTGGATCAGGACTTTCCACGTCAAATGTCACTGATCTGCCAGCAGCAAGTTTCGAGGGACACTTTGTATGAAACAAATGCTCCAAAACCTGAAGTCCGGCAAGATCAGTGCGGCCGACGTCCCGCGGCCTTTGCTCTTGCCCGACGGAATCCTCGTCCGCACCCGCAAGTCGCTCATCTCCGCCGGCACCGAGCGGATGATGCTCCAGCTGGGTAAGAAGAGCCTGCTGGGCAAAGCCAAGCAACGGCCCGACCTGGTCAAAAAAGTGCTCGAGAAAGTCCGCCGCGACGGACTGCTGGCCACCTTCAAGACCGTGCGCGACAAGCTCGACAGCGACATGCCCCTGGGCTACAGCAACGCCGGCGACGTGCTCGAGGTCGGCGCCCACGCGAGACGGTTTGAAGTCGGCCAGCGCGTCGCCTGCGCGGGTGCTGGTTACGCGAATCATGCCGACGTCAATTACATCCCCCGGCTGTTGGCCGTACCGCTGCCTGAAGGCGTCTCCTACGAAGCGGCCGCCTATTCCACGGTCGGCACGATTGCCCTGCAGGGCATCCGCCTGGCCGATCTCCGCGTGGGCGAAACCGTGGTCGTGCTCGGGCTCGGGCTGATCGGACAACTGAGCGTGCAGATACTCAAAGCCTCGGGTTGCCGCACCGCGGCGCTCGACTTGGCGCCCGACCGCGTCAGGTTGGCCGCCGGGCACGGGGCCGATTTGGCCCTGGTCATCGAGGGCGAACCGACCGAGAAACAGGTGCTCGATTTCACTCGCCGACGCGGCGCCGACGCGATCCTCATCACGGCCGCCACCAGTAGCAACGAGCCGGTCCAACAGGCGGCCCGACTGGCCCGGGACCGCGCCCGGGTCATCATGGTCGGCGTGACCGGCATGGACATTCCGCGAAGAGACTACTTCGAGAAGGAGCTGACCTTCATGGTGTCGCGCAGCTACGGCCCAGGCCGCTACGACACCGACTACGAAGAACACGGCCGCGACTACCCGGTCGGCTACGTCCGCTGGACGGAGAACCGAAACATCGAAGCGTTTCTCGACATGGTTGCCGCCGGCACGGTTCGGCCCGAGGTGCTCACCACCCATCGGTTCCCGATTGCCGAGGCCGAAAAGGCGTTTGAATTGATCCTCGCTGGCAGCGAGCCCCATCTGGGCGTGGTCCTCGACTATCCCGAATCCGATGGTGGGGCGGAGGCCGCTGAAGCCACACGAATCGAGCTTGCCGGGCCAACCACTCCCAAGGCGACCGAAAAGGTGGGGGTCTCTTGTGTCGGCGCCGGTTCGTTCGCGCGATCATTCCACCTTCCCAACTTGGCCAAGCTGCCGACGGTGCAGCTACGGGGGATTGCCGACGCATCGGGTGCCGCCGCCCGGGGCGCCGGCGATAAGTTTGGTTTCGCGTTTTGCACCTCGACCGTAGAAGAAGTGCTCGGCGACGCCCAGACCGACGTCGTCCTGCTGACCACGCCCCACTCGCAACACGCCGACGGCGTTTGTCGGGCCCTGGCCGCCGGCAAGTCCGTCTTCGTCGAGAAGCCGCTGGCGATCGACATCGAGGGACTTCGGAAGGTCTACGGGGCGCTTGCGGCCCAATCGGGCAGTCTGATGGTCGGCTACAACCGCCGCTTCTCGCCACTGGCCGTTTCGCTGGGGGAGTTTCTTTCCGGCCGGGGACCGCTTTGCGTTCAATACCGGTGCAACGCGGGCCCATTGCCCGAGAAACACTGGATCGCCGACCCGGCCGAAGGCGGCCGGATTATCGGCGAGGCGTGCCATTTCTTCGATTTTTTTGCGTTTTTGACCGGCAGCCGGCCCTCGCGCGTGTATGCCTCGGCCCCGTCGGTCGACTCCGCCGACGACGCGGCGGTGACGATCGACTACGAGGACGGCTCGGTCTGTCAACTCGTCTATACGACAACCGGCCCTACATCTTACAGCAAGGAACGGATCGAGGCGTTCGCCGGAGGCGCGGCCGGCGTGATCGAGGATTATCGAGTCCTACGTCTCGACGGTGGCCCGCGCCGGATCAAGCCTCGCAAACTGATGCAGGCCAACAAGGGACATCTCGAGGAGATCGCGTCGTTTCTCGATTCCGTCAGGCAGGGCCGGCCGGCACCCATCGACGTCGAGTCGCTTTTGGACACCACGCTGGTCAGCTTCGCGGCACTGGCCAGCATCCAGGGCGGCGAGCCGATCGCCCTGGATGACTTGAGAAAGCTCTTGATCGCCGAAGACAGGCAGAGTCCGCCGCCGGAAGGCACATGACCAACACTCCCCTTCTCCGAGCATGTCCAATCTGGCTAAAACCTTTCGCACGATCCGCCACCTACGGCTCTCGCAGCTCTATTGGCGGCTGCGCTACCGGTACCAGAGCGGTCGACCGGTCGTGACACCGGGCGTGCCGGGTACCCCGGTTGCGCGAGAGGATTTTCCCCAGGGTGCCACTGGCGTCCCGCCAGTGCTCATGGAACAAGGGTACGGGCAGGATGCCCGTGGCACCGACACCGACGAGCAACTCGTCGAACAACTTGAGCACGGACGATTTGTCCATCTCAATGAGGCGCGCGAGCTGGGGACCGATCCGGTCGACTGGCGCTTGGGTCGGCGAGATTCGGACCGACTGTGGATCATCACGCTCCACTATCACGCCTGGGCCTGGCGGCTTGCCCGGCTGGTGCGCGACGGCGGAGAACTGGGCCGCCGGGCCGATCGGCTGTTGCGACGCTACCTGGGCGACTGGATCACGCGATGCGATCTCACGGTCGACGCAGCCCGCCCCTTGGCATGGAACGCCTATGCGGTGGCCACGCGCATCGGCTGGTGGTGCCGCTTGTACCATCTGCTGGGCCGGCAGGGTCGCCAAAGCTGGGCTGCGCTCGAGCCGGTCTTTCTCGAAAGCCTCTGGAGCCAGGCGTCCTACCTGGAAAACCACTTGGAGCGAGACGTCCGGGCGAACCACCTGCTTCGCGACGCCGTGGGGCTGGCCTGGGCCGGACGGTTCTTCGAGGGACCGCGACCCAGACGGTGGCTGCAAACCGCCGCCGGCCTGGCCGCCGGGCAAGCCGATGAACAGGTGCTCCCCGACGGAGGACACTTTGAACGCTCGCCCATGTATCACGTCGAGGTGATGGAAGACCTTCTCACCCTGAGCGCGTTGCTCGAAGACAACGACGCGCAGCAACACATGAAGGAAACCTGGCGGCGCATGGCCGAGTTTCTGGTCTGGGTCCGTCATCCCGACGGCCGGGTGCCGCTGCTGGGCGACGGCGGATTCAACGGCACGTGCACCCCGGCGGCCATGTTCGCCAAGGGAAAAGAATTGCTCGGCATCGACATCGATACGTCGCTGCCGTCCGGCGGGCGGTGGTTCGAGGATTTCGGCCTGGCCGTCTGGCACGGACGGCCCTGGAGCGTCTTTTTCGACGTGGGACCGGTAGGGGTTGACTATCAGCCGGGCCATGCCCACGCCGACACGCTCACCTTTGAGGCCTCATACAATGGACACCGCGTATTCGTCGATCCAGGCACCTTGCGTTATGACAATGATGACTCGCGTCGCTACGATCGCGCAACCGCCTCGCACAACACGGTCTGCCTCGACGAAACCGATTCGAGCGAGGTCTGGCACATCTTTCGCGTCGGCCGCCGGGCGCGGCCCGTCGACGTACGCTTCGAGGGCCGAGCCGACGGCATGACCGCCGCGGCCGGTCATACCGGCTACGACCATCTTCGGGGACGCCCTCGCCACCGGCGAGAGCTCCAAGTCGACAACCTGGGCGTACTGGTCATCACGGATCGGTTCGAAGGTCGAGGGCGACACTACATCAAGGGCGGGCTGCTCCTTGCTCCCGAGTGGGAAGCCGTCGAAGTGCACAACGGCTGGCAACTGCGCCGTGAAAGGAATATGATCGAAGTGGCGATCGACGCGCCCAAGGCCATCCGGCCGGGGCTTCAGGAGGTTGCCTATCACCCTGAATACGGGTTGGAGAAGCCGACGCGGCGCATTTGCTGGGAGGGCGAGCTAGAGTTTCCCAATGAGACGATCCTTCGTGTTGTGCCACGAGAACCCGCATAATCCTGAAAATAAGTTCATGCACATCCTGTATGTGTCCCAGTATTTTCCGCCGGAGATGGGTGCCCCGTCGGCCCGAGTCTACGACTTGGCCAAACAATGGGTCCGGCAAGGCCATGAAGTGACGGTACTCACGGCCTTTCCCCACCACCCGGTAGGCATCAAGCGGCCGAAAGATCGGGGCGTCATTACCCGACGCGAAACCGTCGACGGAATCGACGTCGTTCGCTCCTATGTCTTTGCGGTTCCCAACCGGGGCACGGTGAAACGGATGATCTCCTATGCATCGTTCATGATCTCCGCTATCGTCATCGGGCTGTTCCGCACCGGTCAACCGGACATCGTCATTGCGACCTCGCCTCAACTGCTCTGCGGGGCGGCCGGCTACGTTCTTGCACGCTTGAAACGTCGTCCCTTTGTCCTCGAGGTCCGCGATCTTTGGCCCGAATCGATGTTGGCCACCGAGGTTGTCAAGTCCGAAAATGCCATTGTTCGCGGCCTGAAATGGTTGGCTCGTCATCTCTACGTGCACAGTGATCGGATCGTTACGGTGGGCGAGGGCTACGCAGCCGGTATCCATGAACTCTACGGAATCAGCCGTAAAAAGATGAGTGTCGTCCACAACGGAATCGACGTTGAACTGTTCGTGCCGGGCAATCGCGACAACGACCTCCGCCGGGAATACGGGTGGGACGACAAGTTTATTGCGCTTTACCTGGGCACGCACGGCATGGCCCACGCGCTGGAAACCGTTCTGGAAGTCGCCCGGACGTTTCGCGACGATCCCACCAAACTGTTCGTGCTCGTGGGCGAGGGTGCCGAAAAGGACAAGTTGAAGGCGCTGGCCGCCGAGTGGGAGTTACCCAACGTGCAATTCATCGACCAACAACCCCGTGATCGGGTGATCCGCCTGTACGCGGCCTGCGATGTGGGTATCGTCTGCCTGCGAAACAGCCCACGATTCCAAGAGGTGTTGCCGTCGAAGATTTTCGAGTATCTTGGAATGGAACGACCGATTGTGCTGAGCGTCGAGGGAGAAGCGGCTAGGCTGGTTCGTGACGCCGGCGCGGGCGTATGCATTCCCCCCGAGGATGCCGACGCGATGGCCGAAGCGATCGAGCATTTGGCCGGGCAACCCGAGAAACTCGCCGCAATGGGCCGAAGCGGCCGGGACTATGTCCGAGAACACTTCGATCGGCGGAACCTGGCCAAAAAGTATTTGGACATCCTTGAGACAGTCCGAGCAGGAAAAACGGTTGAGGACGGCGCGCCCCACGACCATCGTATTGCCGCCGGATAGAAAACCATGTAACACTCCAGCTGTGTAGGCAGCAACCGCGGTTGAAAAGCGGCCGTTTCTCGCGACGAGAACACTTGGTCGCCGTCCCGGCACGGCGACAGGACAGTACTCAGGGAAGACGTCGAGCAGGCTCGACGGCTGACGACGCCATACGGCTAACGTGTTGCCAAAACAGAAATCGTTATCTTATCGGAGCCTCTCCGTGGCCAAACTGCGTCTTGCCTGTATCGTAGGAGCACGTCCCAATCTCATGAAAATGGCGCCGCTCTTGCGCGCGCTGGGACCCTACTCCGACGTCGAGGCGGTGTTGATCCACACGGGCCAACACTACGACAAAAACCTCTCCGACGTCTTCTTCGAGCAGCTCGAAATGCCGCGGCCCGACGTTACGTTGGAAGTCGGCTCCGGCTCCCACGCCGTGCAGACGGCCCGGGTCCTCGAACGATTCGAGGGCGTGCTGGTCGAAGCGGACCGGCAGGGGCGACCGTTCGACCGGGTAATTGTCGTCGGCGACGTGAATTCGACCATGGCCGCCACGTTGGCCGCGGCCAAGCTGAACGTTCCGGTCGCCCACGTCGAGGCCGGGCTGCGAAGCTTCGACCGGACCATGCCCGAGGAAATCAACCGCATCGTCACCGACGCGATCGCCGATCTGCTGTTGGTCTCCGAACCGGCTGGTATGGAAAACCTGCGCCGGGAAGGCCACCCGGAAGAACATCTGCGGCTGGTCGGCAACGTCATGATCGATACGCTGAAGTTCATGTTACCCAAGGCCCGGCAGTGCGACACGCTGGCCAAGATGGGCCTTGAGCCAGGCAAATATGGCGTCGTCACGCTGCACCGGCCGTCGAACGTCGATGCGGCCGAAACGCTCCGGCCGATCCTCGACGTGTTGGTCGACGTCTCGGAGAGTCTGCCGGTTGTCTTTCCGATTCATCCACGCACGCAAGAGCGGATCAAACGCTTCGGGCTGGCCGAGAAGATGGACTCCGCCGGAGGTATGATCCAGACCGAGCCGCTGGGCTACCTCGAATTCCTGGCCCTGACGAGCCAGGCCAAAGTCATCGTGACCGACTCGGGCGGACTGCAGGAGGAATCGACCGTGCTGGGAATCCCTTGCCTGACCGCGCGGCCGAACACCGAGCGGCCCATCACCGTAGGGCAGGGCACCAGCACACTGGTCGGCAACGACGCCGGGAAGCTGCGATCGTGCCTCGCCAGCGTGCTCGACGGCACGTATAAGCAGGGGACGTGTCCGGAACTCTGGGACGGACAGGCCGCCGAGCGAATCGCGCGGGTCTTGGTTGAAGGAAGCTAATGCCATAGTTGCAGGATGTCTGGCGCCGAGCGGGATGGACTTTCTGCGACGCTGTGGTAAGATGAGTGCCGTCATTTCCAGGAAGAAACCTTATGAGCCCCTCTCACTACTTTCCCAAAGGCATCATTCTGGCAGGCGGTACGGGAAGCCGGTTGCATCCGATTACCCTCGGGGCAAGCAAGCAACTCCTGCCGGTCTACGACAAACCGATGGTCTACTACCCGCTGTCGGTGCTCATGCTGGCCGGCATACGAGACATTCTGCTGATTTCGACGCCCCAGGATCTCGACGGCTTTCAACGTCTCTTGAAGGACGGCGGCCATTTGGGCATCTTGATTCGTTACGCCGTCCAACCTAAACCCGAAGGTTTGGCCCAGGCCTTTCTCATCGGGCGGGAGTTCATCGACCGTGATCACGTCGCCCTGATCTTGGGCGACAACATCTTCTACGGTCAGGGCTTTCAGCCCAAGCTCGATCTGGCCACGAGCCGTTCCCTTGGTGCAACCACGTTCGCCTACAGCGTCAAGGACCCGCAGCGATATGGCGTGGTCGAACTGGACCGGCACGGTCGTGCGGTCTCGATCGAAGAGAAACCGGCGGCGCCGCGTTCGAACTACGCCGTGACGGGACTTTACTTCTACGATAATCAAGTCGTCGATTTGGCGGCCGACCTGCGGCCCTCGGCACGAGGTGAGTTGGAGATCACCGATATCAATCGGGCCTATCTCCAGCGGTCGCAGCTCCACGTGGAATTATTCGGACGGGGATTCGCCTGGCTCGACACGGGCACGGAATCCTCGCTTCTGGAAGCCGCCAACTTCGTCCGCACGATCGAGGAGCGGCAAGGCCTCAAGATCGCTTGTATCGAAGAGGTGGCCCATCGAAAAGGCTTTATCACCGACGAACAACTGGAGAAGCTTGCCCAGCGGTTCGGCAACAGCTACGGCGACTACCTTAGCAGGTTGCTGGCCAAATGAGCCGGGCACGCTCCGGTTGCCACCGGGCCGCCGGGCTTCGAGAAGACACCCGGCTCTCGCTGGATGGACTTCCCGCTCGCACGGAGAGCGGACAATTATGACGGTTTTGCTGGCAGATGGTGCGGTTGACGCGCCGTCTTGGAAGGCAGGTTTTAACTTCCCCCCCAGGATAGGCGGCCCCCATGCTCGAAACCACAAATCCGTGGTAAAATACAACAGTCAGTAGTTCCAAATTCCATCGAGACCCGGCATTGTCATTCTGAGCGTAGCGAAGAATCTCCTTGGACAATCGAGATCCTTCGCTACGCTCAGGATGACCTGCCGCGGTATCAGCCAGCCAAACTTGGAACTACAGACAGCATATATAGTGCCCTCTCGCAGACCAGTCCGGGACACCGGGTCTGGCAACCTGGCTCGCCGAGGCGCCGCGGGCTCCAACAAAACGTTTGAAGGTGCGTTCATGAAGAAACTGAATGTCCGTCTGCTTGCTATTCTCTTGGGAATCGTCGGAGTATTGGCAGTTATCCTCATTGCCGTGCATTACTTTCAACAACGTCAACACGCCGACTTCTTTAAGAAGAAGGCAGAGGTGGCAAGCAACACGGAGGATCTTGAGCAACTCATCGAGGCCCAGAAATACTATGATCGCTATCTGTCACTAGCGCCTAACGATAACGAAGCGCGAGCCGAGCTGGGATTGCTCTACATCCGGATGGCCGAGCACGATGGACGCTTCCTATACCCGGCGTTCAGGACGCTTGAAAAAGTCGTGCGTGAGAAGGCTTCGCGACATGACATTCGCCGCAAGCTGGTCGACGTGGCCATGAGGATGTATCAGTTCGGCGACGCGAAGGAACACCTCGAGGTGCTTCAGAACCATGATCCCACCAACGGCGAGATTCTCGAGTTGCTGGCGCGATGTCAAGCCGTGGACCAGGATTACCGCGAGGCCGGCAAATCCTATGAAGCCGCGATCCAACTCTCTCCCGACAGACTGGAATCCTACGTGAATCTGGCCTACCTGATTCGTTTTCATGGGGATGAGGTTCTGGCATCTTCGGGTGTCGATGAGGATGATACTGACCCGAACGAAGTGGCCGATGGTTGGATCAACCAGATGGTCGAGAAGAATCCCAAAACGGCCAAAGCGTACGTCTCGCGCGGGGCGTATTTCCAAAGGACCGATCGTCTCGAGGAAGCGCAAAAGGACGTCACCGAGGCGCTGCGGCTGGCCCCCGACGACGAGGGAGCATTGCTGCTGGCAGTTCAAATCTGCCTCAGAAAGGGTGATTTTGACAAGGCGCGCGAACATGCCGAGTCGGCGGCCAAGCTGTTTCCCGATTCGCCCGGCGTCTATGAAGTGCTTAGCGATATTGAGCGTCGGGCGGGTAATCCCAAGGGAGCTCGGGACTGGCTCGACAAGGGCCTGGCTGCTACCGACGACGATCCTCAACTGGTCTGGCAGAAAGCCAACATGTTGATCAGCGACGGGGAGCTCGAATCGGTCGAGCCGTTGATTGAGCAGCTCCGCGGCTCGAATTCGCCGTACCGTCAGCAAGTGTACATCAGCTTTCTCCAGGGCCGATTGGCCCTTGCCCAGAAGGAATGGGCCAAGGCGCGATCGCTCTTCGAGCAGATTCACACGGACTTGGCGCAGTCTTCGCCCCACTTGGGCCGTCAGGTCGGGCGCTTCCTGGTCGAATGCTACCTTAAACTGGGGCGTCGTGACTTGGCCGATTCGCTCACCCGCGAACTCCAGAAAGCCGGCTCCGGTCGGTCAACCACACAGTCCATGCCGTTGCGGGAATTGCTCGCCCGGGGCCAGCTTCCCGCGGCCATTGCCGAATGTCGAGAATTGCTCAAACGTAACGATGCCCCACCGACCGCCTGGATTGATTTGGCGAAGTTGCTGATTCTCCAGAACGCCCAGAACGCACGGCTGCCGGAACCCCAATACAATTGGACGGAAGTCGAGCAGGTTCTCGACAAAGCGGCCGAATTGACTCCCGATCGCGTCGAAGTGCCCCTCCTTCGGGCCAGCATGCGGTTGGGCCAGAACCGTCGCGACGAGGCCGTGAAATTGCTTGAAGATGCCACGCGCCAAGACCCGACCCGTTGGGCGATCTGGGACCGCCTGGCTCGCCTGGCACAGGAAGATAAAGACTGGGACCGCGTGGTCGAGCTCTTGGACAAGGCGGAAAAGAACGTCGCGGTCAAAACCTCGATCTACCTCGCCCGAGGTCGTTTGGCCGTCCTTCGGGATGGCCAGCAGGCGGTGGACACGTTGAAGCAGTTGGGTGAAAACGTCGCGGGGATGGCCGATTCCGAGAAGGCCTTTTTCTGGAGCGTTCTGGCCCAATACTGCCTGCAATCGAAAAACCTGGAGCAAGCGAAAGTGTTCTGCCGGAAATCGGCCGACATCGACCCTAGTAATCTACAGATTCGCTTGTTGCTCTTCGAGGTTGCCCGTTACACTACCGACCAGGCGGCCATGAAACACGCGGTCGACGAGATCGGCAGAATCGAAGGAAACGGGCCCCATTGGCATTATACCTCTGCCACGCTGTTGGCCATGTTCAACAACGATGGCGAAGACAAGACCCAGGATTACAAGAAGGCGATTGCTCATCTGGTTCAAGCTCGCCGTTTGCGGCCGGGGTGGTCTGCCGTTCCCATGCTCCGCGCGAAGATCCAGGAAGAGATGGGTGAGGAGGAGAAAGCCATCGACAGTTACCTTGAAGCCGTCGATCAGGGATCGCGCGAGCGGATCGGCATGGTTCGCCTGGTCCAGCTTCTGATGAAACACGGGCGCGAGGACGAAGCCGCGCGGATTATCGACTTGCGAGCGCAACAAAAGGCCGGCCTGTCACTCAAGGAACTGCTGATTACGGGAACGCGTCACCTTCGTGAAGGAGACATCGAGCAAGGCGTGGCCGACTTCAGCCGCGTGGCCGAGGAGCTTCACAAGATGGCCGAGGAATCGAAAGATTATCGCCGCTTCTTCAGCCTCTCCCGAATTCTCCGCCGGCTGGGTCTGTTGGCCAAGCTCCGAAAGCAAGAAGCCGAGGCGAAGCAGCGCTTCGACGATGCCGAGAAGGCGCTTCGGCGAGCCACCGAACTCTCGCCGGAAACCGGTCAGCTCTGGATCGACCTGGTCTCGCTCCTTTCCCAAGCGGACAGGAGTCACGAGATCAGCAACGTCCTTGACGAAGCCAAGAAGAAAATGCCCCCCGACCAGGTCGCCTTGACGCTGGCCAAGTGCTACCACGTGCTCGGCCGGTTGGCCGAAGCCGAGGGACACTATCTCAACGTCTATCAGAACGACAAAAACAACAAAGCCCTGGCACGTCTGATGGCCGGGCTCTATCTCCAAGCCAGAAAAGTGAAGAACCCCAAGAAGGCTGAAGAGAATCGCAAAAAGGGTAAAACGATCCTTCGCGAAATGATCGACGGGAAACGGCCGACAAACGAAAATGATATCCCCTGGGCCCGACGTCAACTCGCCGCGCTTCTGTCGGAACAGCGTAGTCATCGGAGTTATCACGAAGCCATGAAGCTGATCGAGGCGAATCTCAGGGAAGACCCGGAATCGGTTCCCGATAAACGGCGCAAAGCGAGGCTCCTGTCGCGCCGTCCCAGCCGAACGGACAGAAGAAAGGCACAGGCGATTCTCGAAGAGTTGGTGCGGCTTCCCCAACCGTCGCACCACGACCGGTATGAATTGGCCAGGCTCTACTACACAGAGGAGCAGTGGAACAAAGCGAGTCGGCAGATGCAGCCGGTGTTGGCTGCCAAGCGGATTGAACCCAAATGGCTCGATTTCTACATTCGTGCCCTGATTCGCGCCAAGGAGTTCAGCGGAGCGGAGGGCAGCCTTGCCCGCTACGAAAAAATGGGAGCCGATCCCTACCGCGTCGCCCTTCTACGGGCGCAGATTCTCTCCGGGCGAAAACGACACAACGAAGCCATTCGCGTTCTCAGAGACTATGTCAACAACGCTTCGTCGACTTTCACTACGCGGCCGACGCGACTCTTCCGTGCGGCCGATGCGTTGGAATACCTGGCCAAGCACACGCCCAGTCCGGGACGCGAGGCGGCGGTCGAACAGTATCTCAAACAAGCCGAAGCGTACTTCCGCGAGTATGTCCAGCTAGTCCCTTCCGAAACCATGTATCTGGTGAGCTTCCTCGGACGGTACGGCCAATTCAAGGACGCGCTGAAGATTGCCGAAGAAACCTCCCGGGAAAACAAGCCCGTGAACATCGCCATCAGCGCCGTGGGGTTGCTCGTACGCGGCAATCCGTCGCCCGAGGACATCAAACGTGTCGAAAACATCCTCATGGGCGCAATCGATGAACACGGCGAAAGCATCCCGTTGCTCTTGGCGCTGGCCGAGCAGAGGTCGATTCAAAAACGCTACGACGACGCGGAGAAGCTCTATCGCACCGTGCTGGCCGAGGACCCCGATCACATCGTCGCACTGAATAACCTGGCCGTCTTTCTCGCGCTTCGTGGTCTCAAACTCGACGAGGCAATGCGGATGATCCAGAGGACGATTGAACTGCGAGGGTCCGCGGCTACGCTCATCGATTCGCGCGCAACCGTCCATCTCGCCAAAGGTCAGTGGCAAAAGGCGATCGATGATCTCAGCTTGGCAATCTCCGACGAGCCGTCGGGCACTCGCTATTTCCATCAAGCCCAGGCGTACTTCCAGGGTGGTAAGAAGAAGGAAGCCCGCGACTCGCTGAAAACCGCAGACAATTACGGTCTGAAAGTGGAGCATCTCCAGCCGCTCGAACGTCCCGCCTATCGACAGCTCAAGGAGGAGCTGCAATAATCGAGGGCAAGCCCCCGCAACGCTCGGCCCCTCCGACGGACTCTCGCTGCAAAGCCCGAAAACGCATGAGCACGCCAGCCGACCAACCCGGCGACGTCCCGCCCGAAGGCGACCTCTCCGGACGTCAGTTGGGTGATTATCGCTTGTTGCGGCGGTTGGGAATGGGAGCCATGGCCGTCGTCTATCTGGCCGAGCAATGTTCGCTGAACCGACAAGTCGCCTTCAAAGTCCTCCGCAGCGATCTGGTCGACGACGAAACCTACGTGCGACGGTTCCAGCGCGAAGCCAGGGCCGCCGCCGCCCTGATCCACGCCAACATCGTCCAAATCCATGAAGTCGGCCGCCTTGGTCGCGTCTATTTCATCGCCCAGGAATACGTCGAAGGACTAAACCTTTGCTCCTGGATCAATCGAAACGAGAAGCCCGACCTGCCCCACATTCTCAGCATCATGGGCCAGGTCAGCGCCGCGTTGGCCAAGGCCGGCGGGCGCGGAATCGTCCACCGTGACATCAAACCCGAGAACATCCTGCTGACCCGCTTCGGCG
>Ga0315543_1003193_pt1 | contig 14951 bp, 13 predicted proteins | sample SalMarSW160210MG_2_FD_203098 | JGI IMG/M metagenome (GOLD analysis project Ga0315543, IMG submission 203098) | Salt marsh sediment microbial communities from the Plum Island Ecosystem LTER, Massachusetts, United States - Salt Marsh Sediment SW1601-210 ...
AGCAGCCAGACCACACCTACATGCCGCAGGTTCTCTCGTCCCATGCGATAGGCGTCACGGATGCAGTCCAGGACGCCCTTCCTCTCCAGGACGCATTGCCGGTAGGCGAGCTCGCGCACCACTGAAAGCACTAGCCCTACGACAAGCAGTATGCCGAACACCAGCATAAGCAGCACGGTCAGCACGATGGCCAGTATGGCCAGTATACGCCTCTGAGCGAGCAAAAGCAGCAACGGCGAGAGTCCCAGGACAATCAGGACAAAGGCCGCAATAGCCACCGGGATGTTGATGACCAGGTCAATGGCGAACAAGGGCAGGAAGCGCGACCAGCCCATACGCCACCCGCTGCGCACGCTGGTGTTGCCAGTCTCTTCTACCTCGCGTACCATGCCAATCAGGGCAGCGCGGCTGAGATGGGCAACAATCACGCTCACAACGACCAATACCAGCACAATGATCAACAGCAGGAGCACGGTGACCAGAATCCAGCCTGGTCGCAGCTGGTCGCCAGCGCCCGTAACATACTGGGCACCTCGGCCGCCGCCTCCACCTCCTCCACCGCCGACGAGAGCCAGCAGAAAGCCGAAGAGCCACAGTGCTTTGTGGCGCCAGGTGATCTCCCACGCTCTCTTCAGAATCTTGGTGTAGTCCATGCTTCCTCCTTGTGATATACGTCTTGTGGATGCAGCATCACACTCATCTGCTTCGATCTTAGGACGCCTTATAGGACGCTGCAGACATCGGCTCTATTCGGTTTGGGGTCCGCGGGGGATCGTAGCTGTCCGATCCCCCGCTAGAGGTTTAGGAGACGCCGCCGCGTACCATGAAAGCGATTTTGATGTTGGCGCGAAACTCCTTGATGACACCGTCCTCAACTACCGCCGTTTGCCCGACCACGTCAACACCAGTGATGTTACGAATTGTCTTTGTCGCCTCGGCCACGGCATTCTTCGCGGCATCTTCCCAACTAACCGTTGAATTGCCCACCAACTCGATAACCTTGACTACCGCCACTTCCTTCACCTCCTTTCTTTGAGAGAGTTCAGCCATTCAGCCTGACCGTTTGCTCGTACATGGCTCTTGTCCTTACAATGATAGCATATTCTGGGTCTCCTGGCAACTGGATACACACGGGGGTGAAAAGCTCCGATCTCGTCAACCCAGTCCACAGCATATGGCGGGTACTGACTCTTATATCACAAGATGTAGTAATTGCTTCCAGAAACGGCCATGTTTTCAATACTTGATGCCTTTCGCTTGACAGTAGGCTGTAGTTGACGGTATACTATAGTGGATCGTTCAGAAGCGGGGTGTTATGTTCTCCAGAGGCACACCGTATCTTTCGTTGTTTCGTAACGTCTTAGAGAGAGGAGAGCGGCCCTACAATGCAGCCGAACCAGGAATCGGCACTGCTAAGAAGGGCTAGAGAGTACGACCAGGCAGCTATTGCCGAGCTCTATGATCGGTACTCACTACGCATCTACAATTACGTCTACCATCGGCTTGGCAACGTGCACCTAGCTGAGGATCTGACGGCTAGCGTATTTCTACGCATGCTTGAAGCCATCCGCTCGTCCAAGGCGTGGCGCACTTCATTCTCGGGATGGCTCTTTCGCATTGCACATAACCTGGTAGTGGACTATTTTCGCGCCTCTCGGCTGGACACGGATGTGCTGCTGGACGACCGCCCTATTGCTTCGGACGAGCATCCGGCTGACACCGCCGAACGCTTGCTGACTCGGCAGCGGTTGCGCAGGGCGATCAACCAGTTGACGGAGGAGCAGGGCCTGGTTATCATGCTCAAATTCGTGGAGGGCATGGGCAATGCCGAGGTCGCTGCGCTGCTTGGCAAGTCGGAAGGGGCAGTCAAATCGCTGCAGTTCAGGGCGCTGGCTGCGCTGCGTCGCCTCATTGGCGGAGAAGAGCTATGAGCAGGAACCTTGAGGCCGTTTTTGATGAATGCCTCAATCAAGTGAATAAGGGGAAATCTCTCAAGGCCTGCGTTCACCAATACCCAGCGCTGGCGGCGGAACTCGAGCCTTTGCTGCGCATTGCATTCCAGCTTAAGGCCCTGCGGCAGGGCGGGGAGCCATCGCCCGCAGCACTACAGGCCGGCAAGGAGAAGCTCTTGCGCGAGGCGGCTCGTCTAAAACGCGCCAAGGAGAGGGAGTCTCGTACGGGGCACGTTCCGTTGTGGCTGAACTTGCAGTCGCTGATGCGTAGAAGCGTGGCGACCGTTGTGCTCGCAACATTGCTGCTGGTTGCCGTATTGGGTGGAGGTGCAATGGCCGCCTCGGCAAAGAGCTTGCCTGGCGACGCTCTGTACCCCGTGAAACGTATGACAGAAGAGTTCCGACTCTTGGTAACGTTTGACCGGCAGGCCAAGGCTCAGTTGCTGCAAAAGTTTGATGAACGCCGTCGTGAAGAGGCAAGGGCTGTTGCCAGCAGCCAGCGGATAGCTGAGATGTCCTTCCGTGGCCGGGTTGAGAGCATGGATGACAGCGATTGGACAATTGGGGGCGTCCCAGTCAGCACATCGGATGAAACCGTTACAGAGGGAGAGATCGAGGTAGGCACGCTGGTTCGTGTGCGCATTCGCTCTCTGAGCGATGGTACACTGTTGGCCATACGCGTCTCAGCCGAACCAGAGGAAGCCATCCCTGAACCAACTGCTTCTCCTACACCAACCCTTGCACCAACAGCAGTACCTACGCCCACGAAGATAGCGGCGACAACGGCGCTAGTTCAACCGCCTCCATCAACGCCAACGGCGAGTCCGACGACTACGCTGCAGCCTAGTGCAACTCCGTCGGCCACAGCGACAGCAATTCCGGCAACGCGGACTCCTCCACGTGAAGTCAAGATCAGGTTCAAGGGCATCATAGAGGCTATCACGGCTGATGCCTGGACGATAGGTGGGCAGCTGGTCAGAATAGGTGCGAATACCCGCATTGATGAGCGGGAAGAGAAGGCTGCAGTGGGCGTCATGGCCAGAGTGCTCGCTATCCGCCATGAGGATGACACTCTGCTCGCCATTGAGATCGCTATTGAGCGTGCTGCGCAAGCGCCTGAGCAACCCTTCGAGTTCCAAGGCCTGATTGAGAGCTTTGGCCCAACACAGTGGATCATAGGCGGGTACACTGTGCTCATCACTGCTGATACCCTCATAGAAGGCAGCCCACAGGAAGGACTCCTCGCTGAGGTCAAGGCTCTGCGGCAGAGCGACGGCTCCGTCCGTGCCACACATATCGTCGTCAGGTTGCCCAGCGAGGAAGTACAATTCGAGGGTCTTATTGAGATTCTGGACGCTGAAGAATGGATCGTGGATGGCATCACGGTTCGTATTGATGCCCAGACGATCATTATTGGAACGCCTGCTGTCGGTTACCCCGTGGAGATTCAGGGGCTGCTCCTACCGGATGGGGCAGTGTTGGGGCGTAGGATTGTGGTACAACAACCACAAACAGCTACTCTGACACCAGGGCCCTCGCCTCTTGCGTCCCCATCGCTTAGTACACAGGCCTTGCCAACTGAGGAACCGGACAGTCTCCGGGAGGAGAAAAGCTATGGATAAGCGCGTACGAAGCCGCTACTTCCATGCTATGACGGTCTCGTCTCTTGCCATTGTGTTGCTCGTCTCGCTGAACGGCATGGCCAGACAACAACCAGCCATCGCCGATAGCGGATCCAAACTGAAACAGTCAATCAGCACCAGACGGCGTCCGCGTGTCAAGTTGACGGGTTGGATCAACGAGACTGCGTCTACTCATTGGCTGATTGGTGATCACGAGCTGCACATTGACCCCGCATCCCCAACTATCAGCGGTGTAGAGACAGGTATGTACGCTGTGGCAATAGCAAGGACAGATGACGAAGGCAATCTGCACGCTGAAAGCATCTCCTTGCAGCCACCTGGACCACCGCTTGGCTATCCTGTTGAGTTCAGGGGCCTCATACAAGAGATGGATGCCCGTTACTGGGTCGTGGACGACCGGCTAGTGTTCATCACGAAGAGCACTTCCATCCAGGGCCAGCCTGAGATTGGCGCTCTGGCAGAGGTCAAAGGCACGTGTCTTTTCAGTGAGGTAGTGCTGGCCAGAAGCATCAAAGTAGCTGTGCCCGGCGCCCATGCCGAAGTCGAATTCGAAGGCGTCATCGAAAGCATGTCTGAGGATACCTGGATCGTCAGTGGGGTTACAGTGACAATCAGTCCTGTTACCGTTATCGAGGGAACTCCTGCTCTGGGTCTGACTGCCGAAGTGCAAGGAGTGCTCGAGCCTGATGGCTCGGTCTTGGCCCAGCAGATTGCTATCAAGGATGCGATCCCCTCGCCAGAGGTTGACATAGAGGGCCTGGTGGAAAGCATTGAAGCCACGCACTGGGTCGTTGCTGGAATGACAGTGCTCGTTGATGCCGAGACATTCATAGATGACAGTCGCGCCCCGGCGGAAGTGGGCATGTGGGCCCAAGTTCGGGCACTCCGCCGCCAGGACGGCTCTTTGTTGGCCCTGCGCATCCGCCTTTCACGTCCGAATTGAGCGGCAAGACTCTCCAAGAGTGAATCATACCCCCGCCTTGCTGCTATCTCAGCTTGTGGGCCAGTGACACTCGGACTACTGCATACAACAGCCATTCACATCATCACCGTGTGCCAGGCAAGGAAGCCCCGGCAGCATTCAGGAGAGCGTTTTGAACACAAAGACCAACAAAGCCAGAACTCTGCTGCTTCTGGCTATCCTGCTTTGCATCAACAGCCATGTTGGTGCTGCTTCAGCCAGTAATGACGCTGAGAGCACACCGAGCGGCCTGCGGCTATTCTCCCTCGAAGAGGAGCCTATCAACGTCTCAATGTCACTGGCCGATTCCCGTTCGCCCAGGCTGGCTGTGTCAGGCTTCGCCCTGGAGGGCTCAGGCCCGAAGGGTGATGAAGTGCACATTGTTTGGGAGGAAAGCAATCGGATCTATCATCGGTTTTGCCACGGGAACACCTGGTCGCTGACACGAAGTGTCGCTACTGGCGAGCAACCCGCTATCGTCATGGATGCTGCAGGTATGGCTCATGCAGTCTTTGTTAATGAATTCGGTGGAAACTATGAGATTTACCATTGCCGTTGGAACGGCACTTCGTGGAGCCTGCCACGAAATGTCTCAAACACCAGCGGCATTTCGTCTGCGCCCAGCCTTGCCATTGCTCCTGATGGTACGCTTCACGTTGTCTGGGCCGACAACACACCTGGCTACAACGTAATCTACCACGCCTATTGGAATGGCATGTATTGGATCAATGGGCCTATTGCCCACGCTATGGGAGGTGCACCAGCAGTCTCTGCAAGCACGGATACGCACGTGCATGTGGTATGGCAAGACCGAGATGCGCCAGGCGCTCCATACGAGATATACTACAGCCGATGGAATGGGACGGTTTGGTCGTTGCCAGAGAACCTGTCCGATAGCGCGGCAGACCAATCAGTTATCTCCAGCGTCGCTACGGACCAGGATAACGAAGCTCACGTCGTGTGGCAGGAAAAGGTAGATGGCAGATATGCTATCTACAATACGTGGGGCAGAGTGGGCTTTTGGTCTGTACCAGAAAGGGTCTCGGACAGTGAGGCAGATGCCTACCTGCCGAGCATCGCCGTGGGCCGTGGCAGCACCGTGTACGTTGGCTGGGACGAGAACACACTTGCCCTTTATCGGCAGAGGTGGATAGACGATGCCAGGTGGTCGCAGCTTACTCTAGTGATGAGCGACCCTATGGGAGTAGCTGATCTGCAACTTGCAGTTGACGTCAATGGCCAGCTCCACGCAGTGTGGGCCAGACGAGTCGCCGCCGATAACTGGGACGTGTTTTATCAAAGCCTTTCTCTCAAGGTAGTCTTGCCCGTCATCTTCAGGAACTCTCTGTATTAGCTCAACCCCCTGGTCTTCAGGTATTCTGCTGCTGCCCGGCGGACCGCCGCAAGTGAACCAGCAGTATGGAAATGTCGGCCGGATTGACACCCTCAATGCGCGCTGCCTGCCCGACAGTTGCTGGCCGAAAGCGCCTGAGCTTTTCCAATGCTTCGCTGCGCATGCCGGTAATTTGCGCATAGTCCAGTTCTGCCGGGATACGCCACTCCTCGAGGCGGCGCATGCGCTCCACGTCCCGCCGCTGCCTTTCAATGTATCCTGCGTATTTAGTCTCTATGATGACCTGTTCGATAGCCTCTGGCGGGAGGTCAGCAGGACCCGGTGAAAGGGCTGCGATCAAATCGTAGCTGACCTCCGGACGACGCAGGAGTTGCAGGGCGTTGACACCCTTGCTCAACGGTTCGAGGCCAAAGCTTTCAATTGCGACATTCACCTGCTGCGAGGGGGCCAGCCACGTGTCTGCCAGGCGTTGCAGTTCCTCCCTGACTTGCCGACGCTTCTGCTCAACTTGCCGGTACCTTTCCTGGCCGATCAAGCCCAGTTCATAGCCCAGAGAGCTGAGCCGCAGGTCTGCATTGTCGTGGCGCAGGAGGAGCCGGTATTCCGCACGCGAAGTGAAAAGGCGGTAGGGCTCTGTGACTTCCTTGGTCACGATGTCATCAATAAGCACGCCAATGTAAGCCTGGTCACGGCGCAGAATCACGGCCTCTTTGCCCTGCACTTTTCTGGCAGCGTTAATGCCTGCCAGCAGACCCTGTGCAGCAGCCTCTTCGTAGCCCGACGTGCCGTTGATTTGGCCAGCGTGGAACAACCCACTGACGCGCTTTGTTTCTAGAGAGGCAGAAATCTGCGTCGGGGGCACAAAGTCGTACTCGATAGCATAGCCAGCGCGCATAATGCGTGCATTCGCCAGTGCCGGGATGGTGTGCAGCATGGCCAACTGCACGTCCTCTGGCAAGCTGGTATAACAGCCCTGCACGTACACTTCCCCCGTAGCAAAGCCTTCTGGCTCGAGGAAGAGCTGATGTGATGATTTGTGCGGAAAGTGCACGATCTTTTCCTCAATTGAAGGGCAGTAACGTGGTCCAGTGCCTCCGATGGAACCCGCCGCAATTGGAGAGCGATGCAGATTCTCCCGGATGACGCGATGAGTTTCTGCATTGGTGTGCACCAGATAGCAGGGGAGTTGTAAACGCCACTCTGTCTGTCGGGGAACTGGGTAGACTGGATTGAGCCACGACTTGGGATTGAGGATTAGTGGATCAGCGTCCGCGCGCGATTCAAAGCTGAAATAGAGCGGCGTCTCGCTGCCGAACTGCGGGTCTGTCTTGGTGAAATCAATTGCTCGTGCGTCTACGCGTGGCGGCGTGCTGGTCTGCAAGCGGCCAAGGGTGAAGCCAAGTTCTCGCAGGCAGGATGAGAGCCCCACGGCAGGGAATTCACCAGCGCGTCCGGCCGGATAGGAATGCTCACCTGTCAGAATACGGCCCTTGAGAAAAGTGCCCGTCGTTAGCACTACCGCCCGTCCCTGGTAGAGCTGGCCCACACTGGTGACTACACCTTCTACACGGTCGCGCTGCACCAGCAATCGCTCCGTGAGCGCCTGCGCTACGTCGAGGTTCGGTGTGCGCTCCAGCGTGTGCTTCATAGCCAGTGAGTATAGGCGCTTGTCAGCCTGGGCACGAAGAGCGCGGACTGCGGGGCCTTTCGACAGGTTGAGCATGCGGATCTGGACAAAGGTGCGGTCAATGTTGCGACCCATTTCTCCACCAAGGGCATCAATCTCTCGCACCAGGTGGCCCTTGGCCGGCCCACCAATGCTTGGGTTGCAGGGCATCTGTGCGATCAGATCTAGATTCATCGTCAACAGGAGTGTGCGCGCTCCGAGGCGCGCCGCAGCCAGCGCGGCTTCACAGCCAGCGTGACCAGCGCCCACTACGATGACATCGTACTGCTCTTCCGACATAGGCAATCACACTCGATAGCGATCAAGGGGCAAAAGGTTCAGAGTCCTCGTGGCCGCTGCCTTGCAGCAGCTCGGCCGCTAGGCGATGTGGAATGGCCCGAAACAGTCCCCAGTCTCGCCAGGCCGGAGGCACGTTCTCCAAACGTCGGGCTACAGACTCCAGCTCGGTGGGAGCGATTTCTGCAAACGCCGCGATGCGCTCAGTTGTGTCCTGCGCCTCCAGCTTCCCTCCCAATTCGCGCAGCAAGAAGAGATAAGAGGGCAGAGAGAGCAGATGCTCTTGCCAACGAAAGTTGAACTGCACAACGGCCAGGAATCGCTCCACAACGACCTGGAGCCCAGTCTCTTCGAAAGCCTCACGATAGACCGCGTGCAGCAGGGATTCATTCTCTCGAATCCCTCCGGAGGGCACCCGAAACGCGCCTTCGGGGTAGAAATCCTTCGTATGCAGGATCAAATTGCCGTTGCCGCGGTGGATGAAGAGCACGACTTCACCACATTGCCTGCGACGCCAGGCTGTGCTCCACAAGTCATACGTTGTCTGACTTATATCCAGCGCATAGTGCCGCTGCCTGGGCGTGCCGTATAGTGTGCTGAGCTGGGCTATTTCAGCTTCCCTGGCGCCAGTATTCAACGTGCCCCCCGCCCTTAGGAATCGGGATGATTATATCACAGGAAGGGAGATCGCCGCAATTGGTCTGGACGAGTTCATTGGCACATAGCCGTGCCTACAAGTGCTTCACGTGCATTCCCCGCGCTACGCTACGAGCAAAAAAGCAACAGACCGGGATTGTACCCGATCTGTTGGTGTGCCGGCAGAATATGAGGCCGTCTCTCAGGCCGTCACAGATGCCTACGCGATACAGGCTCGTGACCCACAGAGCCGCAATCGCAAGGAATGCTGAACGGCGTAGCATGAATTCAGCAGGCAGCCTTCTCAGAAGCGTCCGTCAGCGTAAGAGGGGCCTGCTCAAGCCGGATACGGCCAGAGCCATTCCACCGAAGATGGTAGTGGCAACCATGTTGACAATGAACAGCCCTATCCAACCGATCACAGCGACGATGATCGCCTGGCCCGTATCAACGTCCAGCCCTTCGGAGATGGCCATGACACCTGCGACGAGGGACAGAATCAAGGCTGCCAGCCCAGCCAGGGCGCCAAAACAAGGTATGAAGCTAAGGATGCCCAGGAAGCGCGGGGCGCTGGCATAGCCCAGCACGCGCAGCATGCTTTCGAACGTTCCTCCGCTTTGATACAGAGCCTTCCCCACAAAGTGGGTCACGGCTGCCCATACGACCCAGCCCACGAGGCCGCTGACGAGGCCGCCGATGAAGGGCATGAAGAAGCCGCGCGAGGCAATACCTGTGCCAATTGCTGATAACAGGCTGGCCAGCAGCACGACGATAGCCGCCTCGCTGGTGGCATTGGGGTCAGCTTCAATCTCCTTGAACACCGAGAAATCCAGTTTGATGATACGCATGATACGATCGACCATGATAAATCTCTCCTTTCTTGTTCTAAACAATTCCTTACTTGCCCTGGTACGCGAGTTCCTGGACAGTCTCTATTGTATGTCCAAATGCGCCCTTTGTCAAAACAAAGCTTGACGCAGAGCTCCAGTTCGTGTAGACTTGAGATGGGGCAAGAGCCACTCGGTCGCGAGATCGTATCTTTATCAGGTTCAATGTGAGTTTGTGGGATAAGCTCTAAGCGGACGACAGTCCGCATCGTATGCCAGGCACGTAACTAATGAAGCACACTGACCGGAGACGGGGACTATCGTCCCCTTTGAGCGTCTTTGAGCTTCAAGCAGACGACAGTCTGCGTCTATTGAAAGGAGATAAAATGGCTACAGGTTTGCGAATCATGCCCCTGGGCGGCCTGGGGGAAGTTGGCAAGAATATGATGACCATCGAATACGGCCGCAATGTCCTCGTCGTGGACGCGGGTATGATGTTCCCTGAATCGGACATGCTGGGGATTGACTACATCATCCCCGATTGGACGTATCTGCGTGATAAGAAGGATCTCGTGCGGGCCATTGTCATCACCCACGGTCACCAGGATCACATCGGCGCGCTGCCCCACTTTCTGGAAGAGTTCGACGTGCCGGTTTATGCCACGCGGCTGACCCGGGGCTTGATCGAGGTCAAGCTGAGCCGGACGCACATGCTGGAGCGGACGACGTTGCATACCTACGCGCCCGGTGATGTGCTCAACATTGGCCCTTTTACCATCGAACCTTATCACGTCTGCCATTCCATCCCGGACACGGTGGGGCTGGGCATCACGACGCCAGCGGGGTTGATTGTGCACAGCGGCGATTTCAAATTCGACCACACACCGGTGGATGGCTGGCCTACCGATATTGCCAGATTGGCCGAATTCAGCAGTCGGGGGGTGCTGGCGCTCCTGTCCGACAGCACCAACGCCGACCGGCCTGGGACGACCCCTTCGGAGGCGGTACTGAACGATGCGCTCGACCAGATTTTGCGCGAGGCACCAGGTCGGTTGATTATTGCGACCTTTGCCTCGCTGATCTCTCGCATCCAGCAGGTGGTGGATGTGGCGGCGCGGCACAAGCGAAAGATCGCCATCGCTGGCAGGAGTATGATCGAGAACACCAAGATGGCCCGCGATTTGGGCTATCTCGTCATTCCCAAGGGCATGCTGCTCAGCCAGGACAAGATCAAGAACCTGCCAGCCCGTCAAGTTGTCATCGTGGCGACCGGCTCGCAGGGCGAGCCGATGGGGGTGCTGAACCGTCTGGCGACTGGGCGGCATCATTTACTGCGCATTCGAGAGGGGGACACGGTGGTGCTCTCCTCGCACACTATCCCCGGCAACGAGGAGGTTGTCCACGGCGTCATCAACCGCCTCTTCCAAAAAGGCGCGGACGTCTACTACGACCCCGTTGCGCAGGTGCACGTCTCAGGCCACGCCAGCCAGGAGGAGCAGAAAACCCTGATTAATATAGTCCATCCTCGCTTCTTTGTCCCCATTCACGGCGAACTGCGCCACCTCAAGCAGCATGGCAAGTTGGCGCGGCAGTTGGGTATCCCGGAGGAGAACATTGCCGTGATCGAGAACGGTTACCCGTTGATCTTTGACAATGGGCGGATGGAGATCGGGAAGCGTGAGCCCGGAGGCTACGTCTTCGTGGACGGGGCTCTGGTAGGCGAAACCGGGCCAACGGTGCTGCGCGAGCGAGATGCGCTGGGGCAGAGCGGTTTCGTGACGGCTATCGTGCGCTATCAGCGCCAGACGGGACGGCCTGTGGGCCAGCCACGAATCATCACGCGCGGCTTCATCTTCACCCCCGAGGCGGAGGAACTGCTGTCGCGGGCGATAGACGTCATCCGGTCGGCAGCATCGGTCGAGCCGGGGACCGCGCCCGATCAGGTCGAGGAGCAGGTGGAGAGAGCACTATCCCAGTTTCTCTACCGCGAGACCAAGCGCAAGCCTGTCGTGACAGTGGCGGTGATAGGGGGGTAGTTGCCCACACACCTTGGGGTGCACTACCGCGAATGACAACGGGAGGTGTTTTCGAAACAGTCTGCTGTGCAGTTCAGCGGTACTTGCAGTGCTTGACGTGAGTTAGCATGATGTTGCCAATCTGCCAGCTCGGCGAAGGCCAGCGGTGGCCGCTGGAGCTGCTCGTTGAACCAGATGCAGAAGCAATCACAGCTCTGCCACCCATTTGCTGGAAGACGGCACTGACATTCGCTACATTCAGGAGTTCTTGGGGCACAAGCGCATTGAGACGACACGCATCTACACCCACGTCAGCCGCCGGGACGTAGGGCGCATCCGCAGCCCGCTGGACAGCCTGCATTTGAAGGGAGGTGGGTGGGGAGAGGAGTGACAGAAAATGATGTCGTGCTATACGCAACTATGCGTGTAGACCGCACAATGTCGTCTACTAAACGTTATACGCAATCGCTTCAGGGGAAATTCTACTTATTTGAATTGCAATGAGAGAAACAAATTCAGATGGACAAGTTGAGGCTATGAAAGCAACCCAATTATACCAACAGCTTGAAAAAGACTTTATCATTCCTGAGATGAGTGACGATTGGGTGCAGTATATGGATTCTGTTACTGATTTTCTTTCCGATAACTTCAAGGAAAGATCAATGGGCTTGGTATGCGATTTCGCAACGGAGATAAGGAGAACTTACACTGCAGTTTTTCCATCAAATGAAGTTATGCAAAGGATTTTAAATGATGGGGTTGAGGATGCGATGCTTCTTGTTCACCACCCATCAATTTGGGATATTAGGAAAGCTCCCGATGTTTTTCAGCAAATGGACAGGGATTTATTGCAGCAGTTCAAGGAAAGAAGAATTTCAATTTACAGCCTTCATGTGCCTCTTGATAATTTTGGTGAATATTCAACGACTGTTTCTTTGGCAAGGGCCTTAGGAATTGAGCCCGAAAAGCCTTTTGCGCCATATTTTGGTGCTATGTCTGGAGTTTTCGGAAAAACAGACATCGCAACAGTTCAGGAGTTAAAAGAAAGATTTGAAGCCGCTGTGGGCCATCAAGTGAGTCTTTATCCATATGGAGAAGATGAGATTAATGACGGAACTGTTGCTCTTGTGGCTGGCGGAGGGAATGATGTTGACTCCCTGGGAGAAATTGCTGAAGCTGGAGTCAACATTCTTGTGACCGGAATAGCGGTGAAGAACGACCATTCGAAAGAGGCACATGATTTTGCTGAAAGACATAAAATCAGCATTCTCGGAGGAACTCATTATTCTACCGAGAAATTTGCTTGCATGACCATGGTTGACTACTTTCAGAAAATTGGGTTGCCCTCTGAATTTATTGAAGGCAAGCCAGTGATGGAGGATATGTGAATTTTCCCTTCGCGACTTTCTCGCTTCGCTCGAACCACCTTACACTCTCGCTCGTTTTTTGATCTTATCTCGCTCGGGACGTATAACACGGGCTATACGGCTCACGTCATTGCATTCGTTCGCTCAAATTGCTCGTTTCTGCTGAAATATAGCCAAGATTAAACGAGCAACATTCGTATAGCCCGAAACGTTATACGCAGTCGCCTTCGGGACGCAGAAATATGAAGACTAAGAGGACTAAATTATAGGGAGAAAAACATGGGACTATTAGACAAGGTAAAAAAGATGTTGAGAATAGAACCTTACTATACAGGTAAAATAAAATTAAAGATGTACTATGAGTGTAGTGATTGTAAACATCGATTGGAAGAAGGCGAATTTATTGCAATCATTGGGACGACTCCTCCAACTGGGATGGGTACACCAATGGGGAGGGCAGATACGATTTTTGAAAACGTCGGGAAGATATATTGTGAGAAGTGCTTCAAGAAGAGATATGAGAGTAAATAATCTGTGTCGTATTTCGTCCCTACGCCGACTACACTCACTTCGTTCGCTGCGCATAACAGCGGATAAAAGGCTTCGCTACGCTTCCCCCAAATTGCCTTCGGCAACTTCTTCTATCCGCAAAACGATATATGCAATTGGGCGTGATGAAATTCAGGAGGTGAATAAACGTGGGGATACTTGACAAGTTGTTTGGAAAACGGAAAAGGGAAGAGGCGCGTTTGTGGTTAAAGAATGTGGATGCTGCAAACGATAGAGAGCTTATGGCGGCGCTCTTGATCAAGGAGAATGCGCCGGATTGGGTTGGGACAAAGGCTCTCCTGGGTGATTACAGGGTTGAACCAGACCCCCAACGCGGCGGCTGTGTCGTCATTTTCACTCGTTGATTGCAGAAAAAAACCAGAGTTAGATTGAGTGGGGATACTTGATAGAGAACCAAACATTGAGAGACTGAAGGAAGAAACAGACGTTGATGGTCTGACGAAACTTCTTAGATTGCCTCGCCCAGTTGGCAAAACTTCCCGTTGCACTGTCGTTCTCTTTGCGCCACCTCTAGTCTTTACGCCTAGAGGCGTAAACGGCAGGTGCAAGGGAACAGTGTAGGACAGCAGGCGTAAGCCTGTGGTGACAGCGGCGGTGATAGAAGGATAATTGGGAAGAGAGACATTCATCGATACAATACGCATAGCATAGCGATCGCAACTCATCTACGAAGCGGGCACGGGTGCATATCGCCCCAAGGCCGAGAGAAGACCGTGCTTGGCTCGTTCTATAGGAACGGGCGAAACGTCGCCCAACATTTGCGGTGGGCTTGATGTTGTGTTAGAATGGATTGGCGTGGCGTGTCTTATGGAAGGGGGGCACCTGTGGACCAGACAGTTCTACCTTGCATGGTCCTGGAATCAGATACTCTTTATCGGCGCAAGATACCGATCGAACACACCAAGACCTGTGACTGCAAGCCAAACCATCTGAATTGTTTGACTGCAAAGGAATGGCTCAAGTGTCAACTTGGGGTGTGGCAGTTTACTTACCAGCGCAGGGATGTACGTGACAGGAACCTCCACCCCGCAACTTTTCCTATTTCACTAGCTAGCAAAGTAATTTCATTGTTCACTCATGAAGGTGAGCTGGTTCTCGATCCATTCGTTGGCAGCGGCACAACGTTGGTTGCTGCCCAAGATCTGAACAGGAATGCGATCGGATTTGACTTGCAGCACAGGTACATTCGTCTCTGCCAGCAGCGGCTGGGTGCGAACAATCTCTTCAACCAATCACAACAGATTGCCGTTCAGGACGATGCTCACAACATTCCCTACTACATTGAACCAGAAACGGTGAGCCTGATCTGGACTTCTCCCCCGTACTCTAACCTTCTTGACAGAAGGCGAAAGAACAAATCGAGGCGTGACCGCAAGACTGAGCAGCTGGGAAAGATCGAGCAATACTCTCAAGACCCACGCGATCTGGGCACGATGCCCCTTCAGCCATACACGGAGGCTATGGGGGAGATATTTGAGCGGCTGCTGCCTCTCTTGAAGCCAAAGGGGCATTGTGTCATCAATGTCCCTGATATGTGGTGGAAAAACAAAAGAATAACCATTCATGCGGCGCTTATTACCGAGTTGAGAAAGCGTGGGTACGAGCTCAGAAACACGATCATTTGGGACAGGACGAACATCGTGAACAGAGTTGGGATATTCGG
>Ga0315543_1003196_pt1 | contig 14944 bp, 14 predicted proteins | sample SalMarSW160210MG_2_FD_203098 | JGI IMG/M metagenome (GOLD analysis project Ga0315543, IMG submission 203098) | Salt marsh sediment microbial communities from the Plum Island Ecosystem LTER, Massachusetts, United States - Salt Marsh Sediment SW1601-210 ...
CATAATTCATAGAAAAAGAGTTTACAGGCTGATAAATAAAAGAAGAGAATCCTAGGATCTCTCCTCTTTCCCGGCCTATGCGCCTTTCGCTATGCGCCCTCCTCCCTTCTGCCTCCCCTGGCCCGCCGTAGCTTACAGCGAAGGCGGCTGACCCCCGGCTCCTTGGTTCTAAGTTGATTGATGATTAAGATATTAGCACTAATGGGAGAGGCATAAAGAGAATATGTTGAAATTCTAGTCCTTTGTATGTCTCATTTATTCGTCATACCGGACTAGATCCGGTATCCAGAAAAATGAAATCACACAAAACCTCTGGATCCCGGTTTCCACCAGGATGACGGTTGTAGGCGGTTCTGGTTTCTGACTCCTGCCCTTTAACGCTGTGCGCTATGCTCCCTGCGCCCTGCTCCTTGCTATACTAATACGCACCTTTCCTTACAATCATACTCCATATGGTCTTTAATATTATCTTTATATCCAGCCGGAAGGAACAATTCATGACATACCATTGATCCAATTCCACTCGTTCATCATAATCTTCAGTATCACTTCTTTTACCAACCTGCCACGGCCCGGTTACACCGGGTTTTGTTGAGCAATAGGTCAGGGCTGTTCTTTTATAATATTTTTCTAACTCTTCCGGGACAACAGGCCGGGCACCTACAACACTCATTTGCCCCAGCAGGACATTTAAAAATTGAGGAAGTTCATCCAGGCTAGTCTTTCTTAAAAACCTGCCGATCCTGGTGATACGGGGATCATTTTTAAGTTTATATGTCTTTTCCCATTCTTCTTTAAGGGCGGGATTATGTTCTAATAGAGATTCGAGCCTTTTATCCGCGTCTTTATGCATTGTTCTGAACTTAAAACAGCTGAAAGCCTTCCCGTTCTCCATTACCCTGGGATGCCTGTAAAATATCGGTCCCCGGTCTTCCTTCTTGATAAGGATAATAATAATCAGCCAGATTGGGCTAGTTATAGTTATGACCAGTAAAGAAAAAAGAACGTCAAATGATCGCTTCCACTCAGGGAACAGGTTTAGATCCAGGAGATACAGATCACCTATCTGATGCATCCTGGCCCTTTGAAGGCCCAATGTGAAAAGATCCGGTACTAAAAACACTTTGACCCCTTTTGTGCCAAGCGCCCACATGAGTTTGTTTATCTTTTCTTCGGCACTCATAGGAATGGCGATAAATACTATATCAATGTTATTGGCAATAGCAAATTCCGGGCACTCATCAATGTTTCCGATAACTTCTACTAAACTATTTCCAGAAGCTGTTACATGATCTCCTTTTGTGACACGATCAGTAAAAAACCCCAGGAGTCTTATTCCTATTGCAGGGTTTTCCGCAAGGTATCTAGCCAGCTCTCTCCCCGCGTCCCCGGCCCCCACAATAACAGCAGTGCGCTGGTTGTAGCCCTTTTTTCTGAAAAAAAGTAATACTAATTCTGTAATAATTCTTAGAGATGCTAATCCAATAAAAACAACAAGCGCCCATAGAAGGAATACAGGCACCTTAAAGAGACAAAATGGCCACAAAACGGCCAGTTGCTCTTTAGTACTCAAAAGCATTAACAAGACATTGAAAATAACTAGAACAGATATCCAGGAGAAAAAGAGCGTCTTTATCTCTTTGAACAGGGAGAGACCTCGCCAGGACCTATAGACATTGAATAACCCGAAAAGTACTATCAAAAGAAGGCTACCATATATCGCCAGGACCCTCATCAAGTCCGCCTGGCCCTGCCATCTCTCCACCAGCCATGTTATTCCCAGAAGGATAAAGACATCCAGGATTCGTCGAAGAATATTAAAAATAGAAGAATGTGCTTTAAGCATAGTCTAAATTCCTACTTCATCTCACATTATGTAGCATCGAATACCAAGTCTTCTGTTTTTTCAACTCGGCAGATCTGTCTTTAGACTGTTCTAAAGAATTGCAAATTGAAAGTTCAATGTTCGAACTGCATAGAAAGTTTGTTTGCCTAATGTGCACATGCATATACGTATTTTGAGCTTCCACGTCTGAAAGTGAAGTTGTTAGGCTATGATCCGTTTCCTCTTTGCCAAAAGGCTGAGTTCATACTCATTATTTTTTTCATAGATAGAGGGATAAACCTTTCATTTTTCCCAAGTTTATACCCAATTAATTTAAGTAAATTTCGTATAACAGATGATGGGATTAAATACCAATATTTTAATCCAAGAAAATTGAGTTCTGATAAAACATACTTAAAGCCTTCATTTTCAGCTTTACCATATTCTTCTTGAATCCATGATTCTTTCGCATGAAAAACACCATTATCAAAATAGCGCTTAAACTCTTGTAAGAAAGTGTACCCATGAGAATGAAATACCTGTGCATCAGCACAATATGCTGTCTTCATTCCTTTTTGCCCCATTTTTGCGGAGACATACATGTCTTCTCCAAAAATACTATTTTTTGGAAAACCCCCCACCTCGACCAAAGAATTACATCGATATGCTGCAAAAGAGTTAGATATGAAAACATTCTTGAGACCGAGATTTGGAAAATCTAATTTCGATTTTATAATACTTTTTTCAGGGTAGTTATATAATCTAGCATGGGCTTCAATTGGCCCTGCCTCTTTTCTTGGGAATTGCCTACCGTATGCAGCTCCTACTTTTGGATTATTAAAAGCTTTGACCAGGTTTTTTAGTGCGTTACTATCTGCAAGTATAGCATCCTGAGTCATAAAAATTATTATTTCTACTGAATCTTTTAACTCTTCAACCCCAATTTGCCTAGTAGCTCCATGATCAAACTCTTCCTTCTTTATTGTTTTAACATCAAAACCATACTGAATTGCCAAATCCACTGTATGATCAGACGAACTAGAATCAATGATTAAGCTATACTCAGGTTTTAATGCCTGACGGTCAAAGGCATTAAGCCATTCAGACCAACTAAAACCAGCATTATAGGTAGGTATGACTATCCCTACGTTTTTCATATAAGTGAAACCTTTGAATCTTAACTATGTTATGCGTTTCCATGGAAGACGAAACAGCCAATTTTTCATGCATTTCAAAAATTTTTCTATCGGTAGATCCGCATCACAAAATAACCTTGCTTCTCTACTAGCCTTTGGTTTACGAATACCTTGTATAACCTAATATACTTACTTCTATGTTTTTTAATACCAGCAATATAAAGTAAATCAACGGCAAGAAAAACCAGCGCTTTTGAGGATCTGACTGCATGCCCTATGGCTTCTTGAGAACGACACAAGCATAGCTAGTAAAGATAGGATTAGGGTGTCGAAGAAGATAGTCCGTCTTGAACTGATGTATCTTTTTTAAAATGTTGATTCTATTGTAGTATGTTTCATGACCAAAAAACCCCTTATACTCTATCACATCATATCCTAATGAAATAAATCTTTGTATTTGCTTCCTAGTAGGCCCGAGACACCAATTATAATACGCAGGGAACTTATTCTTTTGATACCTGTCACGTGGCGCAAATATATTTAACATAACATCGGTAAAATATTCAGGAAGAATACAATTAATGACAAAAGGCAATGCATATAGTGTGGGGAAAAAATGCACTGCAAGTCCTTTTTCTGTTAAACAAGATAATACATTCCTGTGGAACTGTTCTGTTTCAGAAATATGCTCCGCAAGCATTTTGCTGAAGACTAAGTCAAATTTCTTCTCTGTCATAAAATCAGGCGATGAAATATCTGCCAATATTTTGTTATAGTTTCCTGGTGCTTTTAGTAGTTCAATTTCTGAGATATCTAAAATAGAATAATCAAGATCGTTTTTTTCAATGTAATCTATACTCATTACAGGATTGCATCCACCTCCAATGTCACATACTCTCTTTATATTGTTTTTTTTTATTAGATCTAAAATAAATGGCAGGAATCCTTCCCAAGCAACCCGTGATCGTTCATAGGAAATTCTTGTAACCATGTAAAATTCCTTTATTCTATACAACCAGTAGATCAGTCCTTTTCTCTTTTTGTTTTGCTCCTCAATATATCTGGATCATTTATCAGTAACGTTGCCACAACTCACGATAAGATGACCATGATCTAAAAGATGTCTTCCAAAAGTTTGTTTTCCAAATGGGAAGCTTCAACAGCACAATATCCGTAGGCTTACACCTTCGATCCACTCTATATCTTGATTCTGCTAAATTTGTTTGACGTGGATATGAGGCTAGCCTCGGACATTCGCCTAGGAATAACCCGGATATTGCAAAACAATATATAATGACATATCAATTGGCCAACAAAATTCAGATTTGTAAACACATTACTAAATACAGTTAATATTATTCCTGTATATAAAATAACTAACACAATACAATCTTTAGAAGTTTTTAAGCTTTTATATATAATAAGTGAAATTGATATTATTATTGAGTTAAAAATAATAATTCCTAATATTCCTAGATCAAGAAAAGGACCTAAATACGCAGTTGAAACATTTAATACATTGCTTTCAAGCCAATAACGTTCTTCTGATACTTTGGCCCAATCGTATCTATCTTCACTCCCTAAAAATATTCTCTCCACTGCACTTGGTAAAAGGCCTTCCAAAGTTCGAGTCATCATGAGATTATACTCAGGACTAAAATTTTCTATTGTATATAATAAATTATGGAACGGTGTTGTGAGATAAATATAAAACCAATTCATTCCTGGCATTTTATTGATTATGGCATCTTCCCTTATCCCCGACAAATTACTGAAAAAATTACTGCCTGATCGAATATCTCCTATACTCCCGAATAATATCATTAAGGATAAGAAAACAAGCAAAATAGAACTAATTCTCTTTAAAGATTTTTCTTTAGTAATCCAAAAAGCAACTATAAGCTGCAAAACTCCAACCATAAATACTTTTCTACTTAAAACCAAAACACCCCATATAATCATTATTAAAACCGGCAGGATATATTTGACTTTTTTCTTATTTAAAAAAAGAAAAAAGCCAAAAAGCGCAAAATACAAGTGCGCTGCAATTAAAAATCCATGTACCGATGCAATACCAAAATCGAAATGGCTAAAATTATAACCACGTATTTTCATCAATACAGGAATATTTTCGAAAAATAGAAATTCAATTCCGCTTGCTACCAAAATAAAAATATAAAAATAGAGCCCTCTTCTTTTAATTCTTCTCGATATATTAAAGTAAATAACTTTCCTTTGTTTCATCTTATTAATTAAAAAAAAACTAGGAAAGCTGCTGAAAACAATCAATAAAAAAATTGTAAAAACATAAGTATTGCCATAATACAATCTGTCACTATATCTCAAAATATATAACACGAATACAATGGTCCAACTACCCGCTAATACTATTATTGGATTTATGACTTTTAGTTTAACCATTTTTTAGAAACCAAACTCCTACTACCAATGAAAAAACACCAGTGCAAATGGGAGCGGCTACAAAGAATCTGCACTACATTACATAAAAAAATTAGATTAAAAGGTCGTTAATAATTTTTGCCTGTTCTTTCCGAGAATATTTATCCATCCATTTCGTGGATTTTTCATCCAGTATTCCTATATCAGATAGGTCATCAAGTTTCTTTGGATTATTAATTATATGGGGTTTATTCTTAAACATCTGATAAAAATCCCCATCTTCAGGCACAAAACCAATAATGAAGCAATCCTCATTTTTAAGTGTTTTATTTAGCTTAATTATACCCATATAGCTAAATATTTTTGCAGTTATCATTGATTTATCATAATTTGGAATTAACACCAGAAAATATTTGAAATGCTGCGAATATTTAATTAAATCATCATTAGGCATATATTCCCTAATTCGGATTTTGTATTTATTTGATAATTTTTTAAGCTCATACTTTATTTTACCTTCCAAATATCCGACAACATTAATTATTTTACTGTTATTTATAAATAAAACAGCCTTTTTAAAAAGATCCCACTGCCTTTCATATAAAATACCGGCATATAAGATCTCATCAAATATATGATAGCTGTTAGGTGGATTGTATATAACATCTTCTGGATACCCATTTTCAATTGTAATTGGTTTCTTAAACGCGACATGATATTTTTTATGAATATATAGTCTGAATTTATCGCTAAAAACCAAGATCTTATCTGCTTTTTCCAAACTATATTTTTCAAGAAAATTATAAAATTTAATTTGAGACCTTTTCATTAAAATATTAGGGTCATTTGTCCATGGATCCCTATAATCAAGAATAAGGTTTATATCTTTTATAAGATATTTTATTAATGCGACAGAAATAAAAAAACCAAAAGGAGGGCCTGTAACAACCATATTGCGAATCTTTTCTTTTCTAATGATAATAATCGACACAATTAGCCAATATAATCCTGTTACCAATCTATTTCGTGTACAAGCGTGTACTATTTTTGATACTATGCTCGCTGTTTGTTTGTAATTTTCCGCTTTTTTTGTTTTTTTCCCCATTATATAAAGGAGCCGAGGCACATCAAAAGAATTCAGTCTAGTAATTCTTATACTTCCTTCAATTCGTTTTAATAATGTTTCATCGTAATTATAATATTTAATATTTTTTACTGTAATGATATGTACATAATTATCTTTTGCTATTTCATTAAATAAATAAAAAGATCTATGTACACCAGAACCACCCAAAGGAGGATAATAATAGGCCCAAAGAAGAACTTTTTTCATTTATTGAGACTCTGCAAATATAACGATTTGATATTATTATTCATTTGACCGCGACGGTATTAGACCTTCCATAGACTATCAAGTTATCGGGAATATTTTTTGTTATCACAGTACCAGCCCCTATCATAGCCTTTTCACCAATACATAGACCTGGAAGTATAGTCACATTCGCACCAATTACTGCATTTCTTTTAATCTTTACTCCCTGTAAGTTATTCTTCGTATCGATTCTATTTGGATATTTTGCATTAGTTAAGACAACATTAGGGCCTATCCAGCAACCCTCTTCAAGTACACAGTACTCGGGAATAAAGGCATGCGTATGAATCCTTACACAATTTCCAATCTTCACATGGTGCTCAATAACTGACAAGGTTCCAATACTAACATTGTCTCCAACCTCGTTCAATTCCCGGATATTAGCCTTATTGCCAGTCTGAAAATTATTCCCGATTTTGTTGCCCGCATATATCACAGTATGCGATCTGATTACAGCATTATCGCCGATAACTGTTTCAAGCTCACCTGGGACAGATCCCTTTGGAGAAATTCCGATAATCACAAAATCTTCTATTACACATCCTTTGCCAAAAAATACATTAGGATAAATAATTGCTGTATCACTTATCATACATAACTCCCAGTTTGCATTTTTTAGGTGCAAATCGTAAATAAACTTCTTTGCCTATTTCCGCTGATTCATATATTGCATTTATCAACTCAACAGATTTCCTCCCCTCAAGTCCATCAATTAATCCTCTTTTACCACTTACTAAACTATCTGTTACATTTTTAAAGAACTGAGAATGATTCCAAGCTGGTTCATCTGGAACTCTCGAGAACCTATCCCATACCTCAGAATCCATCTCATCGGCTTCCTCAAAATTCCATGTCTTAAGCTCATTCATAAAAAATCCACCAACTTCAACTGAACCTTTCTCGCCCAATATACTTATAGAACCTTCCAGATCCTTAGGCCTTGTAGCAGTTGTGGCTTCAAGAATTCCCAAAGCACCATTTTTAAATTTCAAAATTGCTGTACCCGTATCTTCCGCCTCTATATTGACAAGTCTTGTAGCTATTTTTGCCATCACACTCGCCACTTCACCCATTAACCAGATTAACATATCTATGTGATGACTGGCCTGATTAGTAAAAACTCCGCCATCATACGCCCATGTCCCTCGCCATGGTTTCTGATCATAGTATTTCTGTTCTCTGCACCATCTGACCCTTATAGTTCCCAAAACCAGTTTCCCGAATCGTCCTTTTATCAAAGCTTCTTTAAGTTTTTGTATTGGAGGGTTGAAACGATTCTGCTGAACCACAAATATTTTTATTCCAGTTTTATCACATTCTTCGATTATTCTGTCGATTTGATCAAGTCTTAATGCCAATGGTTTTTCTACAACAAAATGCTTCTTAAAAGGAATTAATTTCAATATATCTTCAGCATGGCTCCCTGATGGTGTTAATATATTCAGTACCTCCGGATTAGTCTGTTCAATCATTTCCTTAACGTTTGTAAAAAAGGGGGTTGAATTCTTTTCGCCAAATGCCCGAGCCGTATTAGGATCAATATCATAAACACTGACAACTTCAGCATTATCGAGTCTTTTGATAGCTATAATATGTTTATTTGCAATAGCCCCACACCCAATGAAAGCAAATTTGATTTTCTTATCGTGTTCCATGGATTCTCCTTATTGATGCTACATTTTATTTACGACCTCTTTAATATTATATATAACATATTCAACCTGTTCATCTGTCATATCGCCATAGATAGGCAAACTCAATATTTCATCTTTAATAGAATATGCGACGGGAAAGTCAGTAGGTTTATGCCCTAAATAACTATAGGCCTTAAGGAAAGGTAGCGGTATAGGATAATGAATGCCTGTTGCAATACCTTTTTCAGTTAAAAGATCTTTGACTTTCTCCCTATTTTTTATTCGGATAACATAAAGATGATATACATGTTTAGCCTCGGTTAGAACGGTTGGTGTGATAACAATATCTTTCAGGGCTTCGTCATACATCTGCGCTATTGTTTTTCTTCGCTCAGTCCATTTATCAAGATATTTTAATTTAACGCCAAGGATAGCAGCCTGCATACCATCGAGACGACTATTTGTTCCTTCAAATTCATGGTTGTATTTTTCAAGTCTGCCATGGTTGGCGAACATTCTGGCATTTCTTGCAAGCTCATCATTATTGGTTATCAAAGCGCCTGCATCACCATATGCGCCTAAACTTTTACCAGGATAAAAACTAAAACATGCGACATCGCCAAAAGTACCAACACGACGGCCTGAAATCTCCGCTCCATGAGCCTGTGCCGCATCTTCCACGACATAAAGTTTGTTATCCTTAGCAATCTTCATAATCGACAGCATATCTGCAGGTTGACCATACAGATGAACCGGGAGAATGGCCTTTGTCTTTGGCGTTATCGCTTCCTTGATTTTTTTTACAGCAATATTATAAGTTTTCTCGTCACAATCTATGAATACAGGCTTTGCGCCTGTCATAGTTATAGCCTCTGAAGTCGCAATAAAGGTATTTGCTACAGTAATAACTTCATCTCCTTCAGAAATCCCCAACGCCTTTAAAGAAATATAAAGCGCATCTGTCCCGTTACCGACCCCAATGCAGTTTTTCACACCGATATAATCTGCAAAGTTTTCCTCAAAAGCCTTTGCATACTTACCTCCGATAAAAGCAGAATCCTGAATGACATTCGATATTGCCTGATCAACTTCCTCTTTGATTGAAAAATATTGGGCCTTCAAATCAACAAATGGTATTTTCATACATCATCCTCCATATTTCTTTCAGCCAAACGCAAAACAACCTTTGCGTTCGGCTTGAAAGTATTGAGTGCATACTGCGGAAAACAAACAATAGGTACAGCGTGCATATTACAAGTTTATATTCAATGAGGCGGCTTACGAGGTACTGCAAGCTGTCGTAGAATTCTACAGCAAATTTGTTAAAGCCTACTCACGTAAAAATCACCCACCTCTCTCATTGTCCCGAACCATGCATTTTTTTTCTTCAGATAATCCAAGGTGTTCAAGTACAGATCCCAATAAAGCGGGTTAATATAGTGTGGATGCCATAGGAGGGTCATGACACCACCGACTTTTTCCACGGCCTCTGTGATTTGCACGACATATTGAAACGCCGTATCTTCGTCCAAGCACATTCCTTTGGCCGGATTGAGCATTGCCCCGTCCTGAATAATGCGGGGAATCTCCATTATCGGCAGTTCTTTTTCGGCCTTCATGTCATAGAGATGCCAGTGATAGGAGGCGGTGCTGGCTTCATCAGTTCGCATTATTCCTACCCCGTTTGTCTCAAAATTATCACATATCTAGATGTCACTCCAAGTATTCTTTTTTTCTGCATTGCGGAGACGACTACGGCGCTGAAGCGTTGCGCGGACATGGGGGCCTGGATAATGTGGGTGTGCTGCCAGCCGGTTTCGTTCAGAATCTGGAGGTAGTCGTCTATCAGGATTGCCCCTTTGCCGGATTCTTCTGACGCGGGTTTGCCCTGAAAATCACGCCAGTCCGCGTTGATAAAGGCAAGTCTTGTCGTCTTTTTTGCATTTTGTTTCAGGAGGGCGAAGAAGGCCTCAAGAAATTCAAGGTATTCTTTCTTCGGCAGTCCGGATATGCTTTTCTCGTCATAGTCTGCGGCTTTTTTGTCAAAGTATGGCGGATCGAAGATGACGAGGTCGGGCTTTTCTTTTGAGCTGGTCAGCTTATTAGCTGATGAGCTGTTAAGCTGGTTAGTTGTTGAGATTGTCCATGTGTGCGGTTCGATTTCGGGGCGTGTCTCCGGCCTGTCTGTCATGTCAAAAGCCCAGCATCTGCGGTTCAGGGCAAGGCAGGTGTCGGGGGTCACGCCTCCGCCGGCCATTGGGTCGAGGATCAGGTCGTTCTGTTTTGAAAAATAGTAGAGAATGTGGACTATCAGTTGTGCAGGGATGCGCCCGGGCCAGTCATCTCCGAATCTCTTGTCGCAATCGTTCCATTCCCACTGGTCCCATGTTCTCAGTCCCCAGCCAAGTTTCTTGAATCTTTCAAGGTCTTCTTTGTCTTCAAGTGCCAGTGACCAGACCATCGGCTCTGTCCAGCCGTGCTTTTCTGCTACCTGGAAAACTGTGAAGCCTCGTGTTAAATCGCTATTTATTAGATTTGGCAGTGTTGCCATTTTTAATAAATGGTTGTGTATCGATGCCTGATTAAGCCCCAATCGCTTGCCAATCCTGTCTTGGGGGATGCCCAGACGATTCATGCGGAATAGCTTGATGTCCATGTCCATCTGGGTTACGGCCTTGAGGTCTGCTATGTAAGAGTCCACCGTTCGTCTCGCGCGGCCAATGGCCTTGCCAATTGCCGCAGAGCTGAGGCTGGAATTTCTGGTGTAGGCGCGCCGGGCCGTTTCTCTGGTCTCGTCTTCCGTCAACTGCTTGGGGCCGATGGCCTTTTGGGCCGCATAGAGGAGCGGATCTTCACCGTTTAGATTCTTTATGACTACCTCGACCTCTGTCACGCCGGTTGTCTTGTAGGCGTTCCATCGGTGGGCGCCATCAAGCAGACGGTACATGCCGGGATGGTCCGGGTCGGGCTCCACTTCCATGGGGTCAAATTTGAAGCCGTCTCGGAGGTTTTCGGCGAAGGTGGCTATGCGCTTTGGTTCGATTCCCTTCCTTGGATAGATGTCTTCATCAAGGATGATTGAGGAGATGGGGATTTTGGTTGTGGGTTGAGTCATATGTCTCACGCAACGGCGCTAAGGCGCTACTGATTTTTTGATAAAGCTAAGGACAGCGCTGCGTTTTTTTGTATTTAAACCTATCTGTGTTTATCTGTGTAAATCTGCGGCTGAGATGTCTTTTCTACAGCAGTTGTATTCTTATTCGCCCGGAGCCTTCCAGCATCTTTTGGATTTCCATTGGCAGATAGAGCTGATGATTTCCGGTAATGGCCACCCGGCAGGTATAGGTTTCTCCGGTGTTCAGGTTCTGTATCCGCGCTGCGACTTTCTGTTTGTTTTCAGTGCTGATTCCCTCTTCTGCGGCAAGCGCCCTCTGCGCTTCGGGGATTACAATCTGCTCCTGGTAATCATCTTCATTTACTTCCCATTCGATTAATTTCATGACAGCTTCCTCCTTTTGTCAGGGTTTTTAGACAGGACATACTGGATGATCAGGATGTAACAGCTGCCACCCGGCAGGTAGAAAAATAAAAATCCTGTAAATCCAGTTAATCCTGTCAAATGTTGGTGCCTGTGTGTATCTGCCTGCCCTGTTAAATCAGCTTTTGCCTTTATTTAAACTGGGCGGCTGAATAGCTTACACCCCCCAATCTCCCTCACCGACCCAAGCCATGCATTTTTTTCTTTCAGATATTCAAGGCTGCGCAGATAAACACTCCACCAATCTGTCTGAACAATATGGTTTGGGTGCCAAAGAAGTGTCAATACGCCGCCGACCTTTTCCACTGTTTCTGTAATCTGTTTTACGTATTGAAAGGCAGTCTCTTCATCAAGCCGCATGCCTTTGTCTGGATTGAGCATTGCGCCGTCCTGGATGATAAGAGGGATTTCCATTATCGGCAATTCTTTTTCGGCCTTCAAATCGTAAAGATGCCATGGGTAGCAGGTCCCGAACCGGAAACCAATATTGTCATTAAAGCCGAGTGTTGAATCGTATTTGAATCCTGCCGCTGCATGAACCGCCGGAGTTACGCGTATATCATAGTGAAGATAATGCTGGCGGATACTGACGATCTCATGGCCCAGAGCTTTTTCGAGGGCCTCCTTTTGACGTTTTAGTTCATCAACATCGTTATAAGAATACCAGGACGGATGCAGGCCGATTTCCCAGCCGCGGCGGTCAATTGCACAAATCATCTCGGCGACAGTACATCGCTGACCGTCGAATTCAACCCTGTCTTCCATTTCGTATCGGCAATCGGAAAGATGATGTTTGCCCACGGCCTTCCAGCCTGGCCAGAAAAAAAATGTTGAATGTGCACCGACTTTCTCCTCCACTTCAAGCCAACGTTCATAGCAATGCAACGGGTCATGTGCGTTTGCATGATTGAGCACCCGCAATACATCCAGCCCCAGTCCTATGGGCCCTCGAGCTTTTGTCATCAGAGAAGCACCATTCATGAATTGGTTAGCACGCAGCCTTACCGATTGCTGAAGGGAATACTGAGACACCAGATCTACATCATGAGTAAGACAAACGGCAAAGTGTTTACCCTCCTGCCATAAGGGTTTTGAACCACCTTGGGCTAGATAAACCTCGTTTACTATAGGGCGATACAACAATCCAAGAAGATTCAGAACATTAAAGGCAAAGTCGGGGACGATCCTCTCTGGTGAGAAATCCTTCGGTAGACGTTCTGCTTCATAGTGGCCTTTTAATAAAATATCTAGATCGATATCAATTGCACTATTACACTTGAATATTTGATTCATTTTTGGGATACCTCACTCAAGATTTTTAAAAGCCTTCTAATAATATAAATGGGTATTTTATAGAATCTGTCCCATCTCCTTGCATTACATAGAAAACATAAAGGGTCATCACAGACATTAAATTTCGGATTTTTTGATAAAATTTGTTTCTCAATTGAATATGCTTCTTTAGCAGGTACTAAAATTGAATATGCATAACCAATTAAGCCAGATCTCAAGATTCCAGCTTTCACATAGTATGAATAAAACTTATAGAATGAATTTGAGCAAAAACCCAAATCTTTCCGCTTAAATAATTTCACAGATCCTTGATTGTCTTCATAGTAAACTGAATTTCTACTTGGGAATATGATTCTTTTATATAATCCTAAATCATATTCAGCAAGATGAGTTGTAGTGAAACCTGGGCTTGATGAAACACATCCAACTAATATCATTTTACCGTTCAGGATTATGATTTTTCGTATTGGCTCATATGCCGGAGATTCAGGTCCATGGTCTTTAGTGATAAATTTAGAATACTTTCCAATTGCAACATACGAGCAAGTAGGATGTCTGCTTCTTTCTGCTCCAGGATATTTCAACATGCTTCTGGGAATGGCTCCCGCATAAGTAGGCGTATCAAATCTAAAAGGCTTATTTGGATCAGGTCTTTTCAAGCAAAAGCTATTTGTAAATGAGAGAGACACAAGGGTCCCTTCAATGCCAATCACATCAAGAAATGCTTCAATAAGTGTTAATGGCCCATTTTGAAGTTTTCCTACGGCACTTAATGCTGCCCTTATCAACACAACATCACCACATGAAATACCTAATTTTCTGATATCGCAAATTAATGCCTCTTTACTTACATAATTTCCCATTTTCCAACTCTATTAATGTGAGGAATGATATTCGACAAGAGTATTAATCTGACTAGCCCCAGAAATCTTTATATGTCCCTTTTGTTATCATTTCTGGATTGAGTTTTTTTACAATTCCTGCTGGAATGCCAGCTAAAACGCAGTTTCCTTCAGGAAATGATTTATTCACTACAGCATTAGCTGCTACAATAGTATTATCACCCAGTTTAACACCAGGAAGAATAACAGAACCAACACTAAACAGACAATTATCACCAATGACTATTGGTCCTACATTTAAATCGTGCAATGCAATCGCATGAACATCATGGTTATTGCTTATAAATGTGACATTCTGTGCCACCAAAAAGCTTCCTTTAAAAAAAATTGGAGACATCCCCTGCCAGTAACAACCAGCAGCCGTAAAATTTCTGACATATTTTTTATCAAAGTGTATATTTTTTGGGTCTCCTACTCTGGAAGTAAAATAGACTGGCCATGGCACATGGGAATTAATCCGTAATATTTTTTGAAAAAATACACATTGTATAAGTTCCTTATATTGTACATAACTTTCCATATATGCTTTTGCATACAATCCGTGATTCCAACCATAAAGTAACAGGAGTGGTTGCACTGTAATTCTTTGTATAATTCTTATTAATTTCATTATAACTTTATTAATTGCTTTTTTCACACGCCTTGACCCCCGAGTTCTTTATAAATAGAGCCTTGTGAAGATTCTGCCTAAAACCTCAAATAGGCCACTGATTCAGGAATGAACTACCCCGCAGCAGAGCTGCGAGGTATCTGAGTTATGCGAAGTCCTCAAATAACTTCAGCTGTCCGCGGTGGATCTGTTTATAGGTTTTCCCTTGGTCTTTGACATACTTTTGGATGATGG
>Ga0315543_1003198_pt1 | contig 14942 bp, 15 predicted proteins | sample SalMarSW160210MG_2_FD_203098 | JGI IMG/M metagenome (GOLD analysis project Ga0315543, IMG submission 203098) | Salt marsh sediment microbial communities from the Plum Island Ecosystem LTER, Massachusetts, United States - Salt Marsh Sediment SW1601-210 ...
GTCAGCTGATGTCCTTGACCGAAGAATGCACCAAGGTCACCGGAGTACCATATCTAATGGACGCCTATAGGGAAGAGGCAGAGAAGATTCTGGGATAAAGGAGAGAAGATACCTATAGCTGGCATTGACAGGTTGGTCCAGGGCACATGTCTTCGTACACTATATTACACCACCTCAAAGTCCCCATGTCCTGAGTTCTGGACTGTGCTTACTTTCACTCCTCACTTTCCACCACGTCCCAGATTTCGTAAACAGCTGTCTATATACGTAAGTCGACTCATGAGGTATAATACTTCATCCGATTACAGAATCGAGGCATTTCTAAGTGTTTGCCATACATGTAGAAAATCTAGTCAAGACATATGACAGCCGGCGTGTGCTTGACGGAGTTAACCTTGATGTGCCGGAAGGCGAGTTCTATGCTCTGATGGGGCCAAACGGTTCGGGCAAGACTACACTGGCTTCAATAATTGCTGCGGTGAAAACGCAAGATAGCGGTATTGTCGAAGTCTATGGAAATAAGCCGGCACGGGCTAAGGAATTCATAGGGTATGTACCCCAGGAGAATTTCTCCTCGCCCAAGCTCTCAGGAAGAGAAAACCTGGTGTATTTCGCTAATCTCCTGGGATATTCTCGGAGCCAGGCAAATCAGCTGGTGGTTGAAGTGCTAAAAAACGTTGGCCTTTCTGAAGAAGCGGATAAGAGAGTCGCCAAGTACTCTGGCGGGATGAGGAAAAGGTTAGAAGTTGCGACAGCAATTTTCCCTGGTATAAAGGTTCTTATCCTGGATGAGCCGACGACTGGACTCGACCCCGCTGCCAGAAGATCCTTTTTCAGTATGGTTCAAGAGATTATGGACAGGAAAACCAGTATTATTCTAATTACTCATATCGGGAGCGATGCCGAGCTAGCCTCAAAAGTGGGTCTCATAGACAATGGTAAAATGATAGCTGAAGGCACTCCTGATGAGCTCAAGAGGAAACATGCTGTCGAGGATGTGATAACCGTGGAGACGGCTGGGAAGACCGATAGTGTGCTCTCAGTGTTAAAGGGTTATAGCATCAATGAAAAGGTAGCGGAATCGGAGACTGGCTACAAGATTTACTCAAGAAATGGTGACAGAGTACTGGCCGATGTGGTAAGAAGTCTTGACCAAGCCGGACATAAGGTGATGCGTATCGAAATGGCACGGCCAACCCTCGAAGACGTCTTTTTCAGACTGACCGAAAGGAACTTACAGGAGGCAACCGGGTAATTGAGGCAGATATCTGCAGCCTACACCAAGGCAGTGAAGGAGCTGCTCAGGGAGAAGGCGGCACTGTTTTGGACCATAGCCTGGCCGATAATCTGGGTACTCATTGGAAGCTTCTCATTTACAGGTAGTGCCCCTCAAGAAGTGGTTCCCTATATCAAGGGTTCTATTGCCATTTCAATGATGGTTTTTGCGCTGATGATAGCCGGCATGTCCAACCTTCCCGCCAGTATCGCCGGCGATAGAGCGAACGGTTTACTTTCCAAACTCATATCAATGCCCATAAAACCTTACAAGGATTTCATTGGTAGAATCTCTGCTGTTATTACCCTTTCTTTGCTGGCAGCAGCTCTGGTTATAGTAATTGGTATCGCAGTTGGTGCACGTTTCACTGGAGCTGGAGTCGAGATTTTACAAGCGATTGGCTTCATCTTTCTGGTAATTTGTGCCTCGGCTGGAGTGGGGCTTATTGCCGGCACATTGATTAAGAATCTTCAGGGCGCAATCATGACGGGGGTCGGCATTGCAGTAATAACATCCGCCATATCAGGCCTATTCGCTCCCTACGAGTCTCTACCGGTGCCACTTCAGACGTTTGCTCGAGTTTATCCCATTTCGTCAGCACAGGCATCAATCGTACACTTACTGGCTGGACCAGACATGGTTGCGTATAATCCTTTAACTTCCGGCCAGATAACTCTCACTATAGCTCTTTCCTTCGCACTTCTCCTTGCCGGTACAGTCTTATACTCAAGACTCGGTTGGAAGCTCGAGTAATTAATCAACTTCTATAAAATGAGTGTAAATAGCCCTGACTGATGTCACGAATAGGAGCCAAAAGGATAAATGCTTGTTGAAATCGATGTAGCAATCATTGGGGCTGGAGTGGTTGGCCTGGCTACGGCTCGTGAAATCGCACAAGAAAAAAAAGGAGTTTTCGTCTTTGAAAAGAACCGCGCCTTTGGGCTCGAGACTAGTAGCAGGAATAGTGAAGTAATTCACGCCGGCATCTACTATCCTGAGGACTCCCTTAAGGCTAAGCTTTGTGTAGAAGGCAAAAGCCTGCTTTACAAGCTTTGTGACAAGCATAATATAGCCTATAAGAAAACTGGCAAGATTATCGTGGCAGCAGACGAAAATGAGATTAGCTGGCTCGAAGAACTTTACGAGCAAGGAAGGAAAAATGGCGTCGATGATTTAGTACTCCTTTCCCGGACGGAATTGAAGAAACTCGAGCCGAACATCGAAGCTAGGGCTGGACTATTATCCCCATCCAGCGGAATTTTGGATTCCTACACTTTGCTGAAGTTTCTTTACAGCCGAGCGAGGGAAAAGGGAGCCGAGTTTGTCTTCGACACTGAGGTGATAGGAATAGAAAGGGCAGGGGCAAAGTACAAAGTTCAAATAAAGGACCGAGATGGCATTTCTGCTTTTGTTGCCCATGTTGTCGTGAACTGCGCTGGCTTAAACTCTGACAGGATAGCCCAGCTAGCTGGGCTAGATATAGCTAAAGCAGGTTACAAGCTTCATTATTGCAAAGGCGAATACTTTAGTCTAGACTCAAAATATAGAAATCTTGTAAGCAGGCTCATCTATCCTGTCCCAGAGCAAGTTGGGCATGGAATTCATTGGAGACAGGGACTCGATGGTAGGGTGCTACTTGGCCCCAGCGCCCACTATGTTGAAACGATAGACTATGCGATTGACGAGACGTATAAGCAATATTTCTACAATTCAGCCAAGAGATTTCTTCCCTTTGTTGAACTTGAAGATTTAGCTCCCGAATCTGCTGGCATAAGGCCTAAGCTTCAGGGGCCAGACGAAGCCTTCCGAGATTTCGTCATTGCCCATGAAGAGAAAGCAGGCTTCCCGGGCTTAATAAATCTAATCGGGATAGAATCCCCGGGTCTAACTGCCGCTCCTGCCATTGCCAGATACGTGGGCAGAATGGTGGCTGAGCTTTTTAATTGAAGTTATTAGCGGCGGGGCTGTGGCCGTAAAGGCACCACAGAGTCTTAGTTGCATGGTATTTATCAAAATTCTACTGTACGCCGTTTAAAAATTTGGTATTTAATTTTTGGCAAGCAGCCTTCCCTTAATCTTAGTTGACATAATATTCTAATTGGCTGATTCTAATCTGGCTTGGCCAGAGGGTGGTATTTGCGGTGAGTCTCTTCAACATACTTATCGTAGGCATGAACATAACGGTTGATGCCATCTAAGGATTCATGGCCAAAAAGGACTTGAAGGGGAACTGGGTTAGCATCTTCCCCAGCCAGATAGAGAGCGAAGCAATGCCTCAAGGTTTGAGGGGTTGCTTTGATTGACAGGCCACATCTTTCTGCGTACCTGATAACAATACGTTGAATAGACCTTACTGTCAGTCGCATTCTTTCACCGCTCTTCAGGGTATCTAGCTCACCAATATGGCGAATAAACAAAGGCTTAAAGCAATCTCGCCGCGATTGCAGGTAGCGGCCAATCCATTGAGCGGCTGAACTTGATAGAAACAATATGCGTATCTTATTTCCCTTCCTTTGAGACCAATTTGTTTCCGCTCCAAGTTCAAATGGTCACGATTTAGACTGACTAATTCTGATACTCTTAAACCGGTATTGAACAGTGTTTCTAGAATAACTTTATCGCGGAGATCCATAATATTTACCTCGAGGGATGGCGCTTCAATTAACCTGATTAAATATTTGAGCTCAGGCAATTGAGGCCGTTTTGGGACAGCTTTCAGCTTTCCGACTGCTTCGGGCGCTAAAGGGCAGGGATAGTCAATACTGATTAAGTAGCGCAGGTAAACCCGGAGTCCTATCAACTTGTAGTTTATGGTGCACGGGGCAAGTGGCTTGTTGCTGTGATTGCCTGGCTTCGCTGTGTTTCGACCACGCGAGGCAAGATATGCTTTGTAGGAGATGATGGTCTGCTTGTTGATTCTATCAAAGGGAACGTTGCTCTCATTCAGAAAGTAGTCGAAAACTTCCAGGTATCCCTTGTAGTTGCGAACTGTCAATGGAGAATAATGGGTAGCCTGCAAGTCCAGCAGAAAGTCATCAATATGTGGTAGCATTCTTGTTAATCCTTTTTTAATGTGCTCCCAACTATGTCTTGTTGCTCATTGGGACAGGTAAACTCTATGGCTCGCTTCTCATCAGGCACTAGTAGAATCTTGGAATTCACCAACATCTGCAAGTTCCACCATAACTTATAAGCGGAAGTAGTACCTACCTCGACAAATAAATCCATGTGCCCCTCTTTATAGATACCTAAGTCGGCACGCCCTTGGCTGAGGAAAGGCTCGGTAATTACCTCGAAACCTTGATTTGCAAAGTATTCGGTAACAACATCCATCATTTTCCTATGCCAAACGCCACCGTGATGTGCGGATTTCTTAATGCCGTGCTTCTGGGTCAAATCATTCCACAGGTCATGCCCATCTCTGGCAATGAATTCCTTTGCTTTAATTTTACCTGTGACAATCAAGAGAGCGATTTTCCTGTAAGTATATCTACAGTCATCACAATCTGGCACTTTGCCTATCACCGTTTGCTCAATGGCTCTCTCCAGCCAGTCAATTTCACGATTGATAGCCTCCTCAACTGTGTGCCATGGCAATCCCTTTCCTGTAAAATCTCTAATTGTACTTGACATAAGCTTTATGCCTGCCTATTTTTGCTATGAAAAGCCTTGTGAACCTCTTTTAGATGCCTGTTAGTGACGTGGGTGTAAACTTGGGTTGTCCTGATGCTTTCATGGCCCAGCATTTCCTGGACGGACCGAATGTCGGCCCCACTTATCAGCAAATCTGTGGCAAAAGAATGCCTAAGGGTGTGGGGTGTTGCCTCGATTGGCAAACCAGACTTTTTTGCATACTTGGAAACAATGTTTTGGATGGACCTTGCCGTCAACCGCATTTTTTCACCGCTTTTCTGAGCATCTACTTTACCGCTATGGCGGATAAACAGCGGTTTGAAATTATCCTGGCGTGACCTCAGGTAGCGCTCAATCCATCGGGCGGCTGTATCTGACAAGAAGACCACTCGCAGCTTATTTCCTTTGCCTTTAACGCCAAACTCCTTGCGCTCTAAGTCTACCTGGTCGCGATTCAGGTTAACTAATTCTGACACTCTTAAGCCTGTGCTAAATAAGGTTTCCAGGATAGCCCTGTCCCGCAGGCCTATTATATTTGATATTTGTGGGCTGTTTAATAATCTCTCCATTTGCTCCGGATTTAAGAAGGCAATAGAACGGGAGCCTTGCTTGGGGAGCTCTATCTTGTCAGGGGACAGGGTAATTATGTCGCGCTGAACCAGGAGATAGCGCAAAAAAGCTCTCAACGCAACGATGTGATAGCTCTGGGTGACGCGCTCCAGTGGTAGGCCATCTCGGGCACGCAAATGTGCTAAATATAACCTGTACCTTCTGACAAGCTCCAGGTTTATCTGGTCGGGTTTTGTGGCAGAGGAATTTTCGGTGAGCCAGTTGTGGAAACGTTTCAAATAATGTCGATAGCGTTGAATGGTGAGAGGAGAGCAGCCTTTCTGGATTTCCAGGTATTCTAAGAACTCGGCGATCAATAACTCCATGGCCATATTTGATTCTTATGTTCCATAAATTGCTTGCTTTCGCAAAAGTGACAGTTTGCGAAATGCCTTTATGTTAATACTTTTACATTTCTATGTCAAGTGCCCTGCTGCCTTCAGGGCAAAATAATACTTCCAAAGCCATAGCTTCATTATAGCAAGCTAGTAAGCTGGCAAACTGATCAGCCCAGTCACCCCGAATCCTTAAGGAGTCACCACCCCACCCAGCGCTCGCCCTCCCTGCTGCCTCTCCCCACTCTCGGTTCATTAAATGGCTGTGCTCCCGGGCAGCCCCACGCAAAAACATCAACCAGGTAAACCGAGCCTCTCAAAGTAAGGGGAGTACTAAGATGTATCTCCGTCCTTTTCATGCCCCTAAAATCGCCTCTTGGAGCGAGTTTTAAAATTTTCTAGCGTTATATCAGGTTCTTACTCTAGAAACTTGGCCTTGGAAGTTAAATTCCCGCCCGTGTGACTAGTCATGCACAGAAAGGAATCACGAATGTAGAATTATACCCGATCAAATTTGTCAACCCCTATTTACCCCATATTATTGCTGTATGGAATGGTGATTATCAGACTCAAGTCCTTCCCCTGAGCAAGCAGCATGAGAATGAACTGAGGCAAGACATCGCTGTAATGTTTCTGAGCGGGGTTAGCACATGCACCCTGACAATGATTTCTCAGCGGCTGCTTGGCCACAAGATATTCGCTGGTGAAGTCAGCTGGTAAGCCGGGAGCTGGTCAAAGCCACCGAGAACTGGCGTAACAGTGACCGCTCCGGGATAAAGTTCAAGTATTTGCTCTGTGATGGTTTTGATTTTGAGATGCAGATTGACAGGACTATCGAGAAGGTCTCGGTGCTGGTGTTATCGGTATAGACGAAAGTGGCCAAAAGCATGTTATCGGCCTGCAGTCACGAAGTACCGTGTTCATTGGTCTTGCAGTCAACTAAGTATCAGCAATGGCCTTCTTACTCCCAGCAAGACCAATTGCCCGTTGTTTACACTCTTGAATGTCGCCCATTGCTTCAGCTAGAATCGTCATCCTCTGTGCAGCTAGAGAACCTTCAGCATGTATTGCTACTACCTCGGATTCAGCACTTAGCGCATGCCTTATAATCTGAAACATTCGCAACCTGTCCTCAGTTGATATCCCCGCCTTGCCACCTAGGTATTTCTCTATGTAGCCTCGGGTCTTGGGATTCTGCCAGTCCCGGTAAGTGGGCGCAGTAACGAGTAGACCACCAGCGATATCCTGTATGAGCTTGGTGCAGTTATGCCAGCTATTTGCGTAACTATACTTGGCGATATTGGTTATTGTTCTATTTGGGATAGGAATGCCCCCGTATATCTCGTAGTCCAGACAGGATGCTTTGGATAGCGACTTCAAAGTCTGAAGTTGAATTGCCAGGTCTGTGATTTGCTCCCTTATATGCGAGACTCTATCTATACCATTATATTCAGCTATAGCTTGGGCCATTCCCACCAAGATTTCAAGTATGGGAATATGGTAGCTGCAACCAGTATGGCGATGGAGGGTAGCAAAGTTGTAAACAAGTGGCATGGCAAACTCCCACTCCCCAGCAAGGAATACCCGATCCCAGGGTACCAACACATCGTCAAATATAATCATAGAATCGGTGTGATTTTTGACCGGAATGTCAACGGGAAAGTTGTCAGCTCCTATCTGGTAATGGAAAGGATGACATATCTGCACAACACCTTTGGTGTTAGCAGGTATGGCGAAAGAGACTGCATAGTCGGCATCAGCCTCGGACATGTTTCGACAAGGCATTATCAACAGTTCGTTGAAGTATGCAGCTGCTGTAATGTGAACCTTTGCTCCCCTAACCACAATGCCATCGCGATTCCTATCAACGATCCTGACATAGTAATCAGGATGAGCCTGTCTGGGGTCGGAAGGACGGAGTACCCTATTGCCCTTTGCATCAGTCATAGCGCCGGCCATGCTCAAGTCATTCTTCTGCAGATAGGCACGAAATCTTTCAGCCCGCTCCACATATTCCTTCTTGCCCATCATTTGAGCAGTCATGCTGACGGCATTCATAGAATCGGCGCCAATATCCTTGGTAAAAGGTACTATGCCTTGATTTGCTCTCGTCCCGGTTACCATTAGCTCGTGTCGTTTAAGCAGGTCAGCGCTGTTTTTCGGAGTATAGTAGTATCTACTTATTGGCTCCCCTGTCTTTTCATCCGTAACCACTGCCAGATCCCGGTATTCTGACATCTCTGCCATTTCGTAATCGAACGCTGCTGTATCGACACCTATCTTCAATGCAGGGTGTGTAGTGACATCCTCCACCTGTTCCCCATTTAGATAGACTACTCGGCCGTCTCTCAGACTTTGTCGGTATTCTGCTACTGTTTTAAGGCCCATATTATTACCTCCTATCACTATAAATTCAGCTGCATCTCACTTGCTACACTATGAGGGAAAACTATACTATAAGGGGAAAAAGGGGCATTGTCAACGTATATCGTCATATATTATTTCGCGAAGAAGTGGTCATACCGTTCAAAGCCGGCTTTCACACCAGTCTCCCGGAAGAATATGACTCCCGCGTTGGCGAGCAGCTGAAATCCCAGCGGCGAACATACAGGCAATTTAGCCTTCAGATCCTTGAAGCTGTAAGCTCAATGGATTACAATCATGATGTGGCAAGCGAGCTAACTAAACAAAACATTGTCAAATTACTAGCTGAACTCCCTGACGGAGTCGAGGTGTTGGCAGCAGCAAAAACAAGAACACCTGGGGAAGTCCTGGAAGCTGTTCAGGCGGGAGTAAAAATCATTGGAGAAAATTATGTCAAGGAAGCAAAGGAGGCATATGAACTGGTGGGAAAGAGAGCGAAATGGCATTTTATTGGAACCTTTCAAAAGCATAATGTCAGGAGAAGGGTGCTGGAAATATTCGACATGATAGAAAGTGTCGATTCTTTAGAAATAGCCAGGGAAATTGATAGAAAGTGTGCTCAAATTGGCAAAATAATGCCGATATTGATTGAGGTAAACAGTGGGAGAGAACCCCAGAAATCGGGAGTGCCCCCGGAGGATGTGGAACAATTAGTAAGAAAAATATCCGGTCTTAGAAATATCAAATTGATGGGTCTTATGACCATGGGACCCCGTTTTGGAAACCCGGAAGACTCCAGGCCTTATTTTGTGGAGACAAGAAGGATATTTGAAAAAATTAAAGGGCTGGAGTTGCCCAATGTAGAGATGAAATATCTTTCCATGGGCATGACTAATTCTTATAAAGTTGCCCTGGAAGAGGGCGCCAATATAATCAGAATAGGCACTAAGATATTTGGCGAAAGGGTTTGTTCTTTATAATTCGATTACCAACCCTGCCCCACACTCTAAAGTTTTATCTTTAAATAAATCTCTTATCTCCTGCTTGTACATAGTGCAATGACAGGGGCAAATCAATGATAAGCCACGGAAAGCCTCAAAATTATGAAATCCATGGAATCCACCGGCAATTCCATAGAGCTTTCCAAACTTTGCAGCAGCGGCGAGAATGTTTTCCATCGCAGGGTGAGCACAACCTGTAAGCACAAATATCCCTTTATCAGTTTTGAGGGCTAGGGATTGCTCTACTCCTTCGAGTTCACCAATCGAGAAGATGTTTTCACGAATTTGAACGGAATTTTTAACCGTGGTTACCTTCCTCCCTGGAAATGCTCTCCTAAAGGAGCTTGGGAGGTAAAGTTCGGCAACCTTATTTATTCTAAGGATTTCAGAAAGTCCTCCGGTATGATCGCCATGGGCATGCGAGATTACGATTACACTTATGTCCTGCGGGTCAATATTAAGCTCTTTCATATTATGTAGTAATGTAGGGCTATCAGCGCCCGTATCAAACAAGAGCGGTGATACTTCCGCATCTTCAATAAGGGCAGAAAATCCCCAACCCTGCCTTAGCCCCACTTTTCTTACTTCATTGTCGTAAACAATTGTAATTTTCATTTTCTCCTTTCTGATAGGAGACTAACTCCCGTGACGTTTTTTAATTCACCTCCTAAATAACTGGCTATCTTATTTAGAAGATCGTCCATACCCCATCCTTTGGCGGCAGAGATGAGAACAATGCCCTCGTTCGGCAATAAGATTTCTTCCTCGAAGTAAGGAATGGTAGTTAATGCTTCCAGCTCTGCCTCGCTGCTTAGAGCCAGGTCTAGCTTGTTGAATACGGTAAATTTTGGTTTCCTTTCCAGATTTAGCTCGCTGAGTATCTTTTCTACTGTGAGGCACTGATTAGCAGCATTCTTATGTGTTATGTCAACTATATGCAGAAGTAAATCAGCCTCATCCAGTTCCTCTAAAGTGGCCCGAAAGGCGGCAATTATTGAAGGCGGAAGTTTGTGAATAAAGCCAACTGTATCGGTGATTAGAAATCGTTGCCCAGTGGGCAGAGCCAGCCGCCGAGTCACGGGATCCAAAGTAGAAAAGAGCCTATCTTCTACATCTACACTGGCTTTGCTTAAGGTGTTAAACAGAGTGCTCTTACCGGCATTAGTATAACCAACGAGGGCTACGATAGGCGTGCCGGTCTCCTTACGGCGCCTCCTATAAAGGGCTCGATGTTTCCTGACACTTTCTATTTTATGCTGAAGGAGATTGATACGCTTATAGATAAGGCGGCGATCGGTTTCCAATTGTGCCTCACCGGGACCTCTGGTGCCTATGCCACCGCCAAGTCGCTCTAAATGGCGCCACTGCCCGACAAGCCGGGGCAGAAGATATTGGTGCTGGGCCAGTTCAACCTGGAGTTTTCCTTCGTGGGTTTGAGCTTTTCGGGCAAATATGTGTAAAATCAGAGCGCTGCGGTCAATAACTTTGACTCCCAATGCCTCTTCGAGATTTCTTTGCTGCCTCGGCGACAGCTCATCATCAAAGATTACTGTGTCGTACTGAGTTTGCTCTTTGAGGCTAATTAGCTCCTCAATTTTACCCTTACCTATATAATAGGTAGGCGAAGGCGCGTTCAGGTTCTGAGTTAACATACCTACTACATTGGCGCCTGCTGTTTTAGTCAAGTAGGATAGTTCTTTTAAAGAATCTATAACTGACCAATCATTGGTAGAGGTCTTGCTTCCCACCCCGACGAGGAATGCTCGTTCTACCTTGGCTGCCGTAGTAAAAAATTTCTGCTTTATCTCCCCCTCCTACACACATTTGGACTTGCTTAGTCGCTAACGTTCTTCACAATGACAATTTCGGGCGTGCCAAGCCGATAGACGATTTATCCCCTCTTCCAGGCGGTCATCGGAAATGGTCAGGGAAAGTCTGATGTAACCTTCTCCCTCCTTCCCGTAGCCAGTTCCCGGGGTTACCGCTATCCCGGCTTCGTCCAGCAATTTCTTGGTAAAATCCAGAGATGTATATCCCTGGGAAATCTTAGCCCAGATATAAAAGGTTGCCTTGGGTATTCTGGCCTTCAGCCCTATCTCATTAAGGACTTTTAGTAACTTATCTCGGCGACGTTGAAAAATAGCATTATGCTCAGCGATATGTTCCTGGGAGCCGCGCAGAGCTTCCACAGCGGCATATTGAATTGCCTGGGGAATGCCTGAATCCAGGTTGGATTTAACTTTAAATAAGGCATCCACCATGTCAGCGTTACCTACCACCATGCCTATTCGCCAACCCGTCATATGATAGGTTTTGGACAGGGAATGAAATTCCACACCTGTTTTCTTTGCCCCAGGTGTCTGCATGAAGCTCGGTGGCTTATAGCCATCAAAAGCAATTTCGGTATAAGGAGCGTCATGGCAGATTGCTAAGTGGTGCTGCTGTGCGAAATGAACTGCTTTCTCAAAGAAATCAAGGCCAGCTATAGCGCCGGTGGGATTGTTGGGGTAGTTAAGCCACATAAGCTTTGCCTTATCGGCTACCTCGGTTGGAATAGCTTTAAAATCAGGCAGAAAATCATTTTCTTCCTTTAAAGGCATAAAGTAAGGCTCGCCACCGGCTAATATGGTGCCCAGAGAAAATGGAGGATAGCCTGGGTCAGGCACCAAAGCCAGGTCACCAGGCTCAATGTAGCATAAAGCTATATGCCCGATCCCCTCCTTGGAGCCAATAAGAGGCAGGACCTCTTTAGCCGGATTCAGGGTAACGCCGAAGCGTCTCTCATACCATTCAGCGATGGCCTGGCGAAGTTCGAGCAAACCGCCAGTTTCAGGATAACGATGGTTTACGGGGTCTTGTGCTGCCTGGCACATATGTTCGATGATATGAGATGGCGTGGGTAAATCAGGATCGCCAACAGCAAAGCTGATTATGTCCTCTCCCCTAGCCCGAAGCTCAGCGATTTTCTGATTTACTTCCACGAAAAGATATGGAGGTAATCTATTAAGTCTTTTGGCTAATTCCATCAGCTCCTTTCTTCAAGCCATTCGCCAGTGAAAACTTCCTCCACTGGACCGGTAAGCAACACCTCCCCTACCCTATCCCAGGATACGGTCAAGGTCCCACCTTTTAGTATTATGTCAACCTGCGGCTCTACGTAGTCCAATAATTGAGCAGCCACAGCTATGGCGCAAGCACCACTACCACAGGCCAGAGTTTCACCAACACCGCGCTCCCATACCCGGGCTTTTATCTTCTCCCTGCTCAAGACGCTGGCTATCTCAAAATTAGTCCTTTGGGAGAATATGGGGTGTTTCTCCACTTTAGGTCCTATCTCAGCTAAAGGAAAATCAGCAATTGGCTGGGATAAAAAGCTCACGGCGTGGGGATTTCCCATGGATAGAAGAGCCAAAGTCAACTCTTTTCCGTTTATCACTAAAGCATAATCCAATATTGGTATTATGTCAACTTTAATTTTGACAGGAACTTGCTCCGGTTGGAACTGGGGCAGGCCCATATCTACCTCGACTCGGTTGACCTTATTCCCTGACATATAAGCTTTAACCTTTCTTACGCCTGCCAAAGTCTCTATGGCAAGATAGAGATTGCTTAGCTCCGCTCGCGATGACATTTTGCCAGTCAAGCCTTTCTCAATAGCATACTTGGCAAAACATCTCAGCCCATTGCCGCAAACCTCGGCTTCAGAACCGTCGGAATTTAAAATACGCATCTTTAAATCAGCGATAGTCGAATTCTGCACCAGTATCAAGCCGTCAGCTCCTATACCAAAGTGACGGTCGCACATAGCTTGGGCCACTTCTCCCCAATCACCTTCTCCTGGTCCTGTGAGGGCATCCACCAGGATGAAGTCATTACCCGTGGCCTGTAACTTGGAGAATTTCATGATATAAAGCCTTCTATGAGACCCTTCACTTTGTTCAGGGTGGCGATGCTGGCTTTGGCTTCTGCCTCGCTAGTATCAAACCAGTGAATTCTGTTATCGCTGAGGCGAAACCAGGCATACTGGTGGCGGGCCAATCGATGGGTTTCATATTTTATTCTATCAATAGCCTGGGGCAAAGTCATCTCGCCTCGAAGGAACTGTCCTATTTGCTTGTAACCTATTCCCGACATAGAAGGCAAGGAAGGGCTATAACCCTTTTGCAATAGCTGTTCTACTTCTTCAACCAATCCCATTTGTATCATTTTATCAGCCCGCCAATCAATCTTTCTATATAGCTCGCTTCTTTTTCGGGTTAAACCAATGACCATAATAGGGAAACTTGGTGCCTCTTTACGCTGTAATTGAGAAGGGGGCTGTCCTGTCGTCTGATAGATTTCCAGGGCCCTTATAATACGGCGAGTATTATTAGGATTGATTTTTGCTGCTGCCACAGGGTCAATATCCTGCAATTCCTGATAAAGGCTTTGGCTATCTTCTTGCTCTGCTCTGGCTTCTAACTGGCGTCTTAGCTTTGGGTCAGGTGGCACCTGAGGTATCTTCCATCCCTCTACCAACGACCATACATAAAGGCCGCTGCCACCGACCAGTAAGGGCAATTTGCCTTTCTGCTTAATGGCTTTCAGCGCCTCAATGGCTAGTTGATGATACATAGCCAGGCTAAAATCTTCGTCAGGCTCAATTACATCGATGACATGGTGAGGGGCTGATGCCCTCTCAGCCAGACTCGGCTTATTAGTGCCGATATCCATATACCGATAGACCTGGCGGCTATCAGCGCTTATTATCTCCAACGGAAAGTACTGAGCCAGGTGCAGAGCAAGCTCACTTTTCCCTACAGCAGTGGGACCAACAATGGCAATCATTCCCAAGTAGTCAGTAGTCAGAATTCAGTAGTCATTACCTGGCTACTCTCCTAGCATAGGCCTCTAGAAGCCGACTGATCTCTTCTAGATTCTTTTCCAGCGTTATTTTATCTCCATAACCAAGATCCCTGGCCAGGATCAAGTAATAGCGGCATTCCTCGATAGAACCTTGAGCAATATTGTAAAAACGAGCCTTGTCGGGATTTCCTTTTCTCTTGAATCCCTCAGCAATATTGGCTGGTATTGAAATCGCCGCCCGCCGCAACTGGGATACTAGCCCAAACTGTTCCCCACTGGGAAAGGAATTTGTGAAATGATAAATCTCTAAGACCCATGGATGAGCCTTTTGCCAGACTATCAGATCCTTAAAACTCTTAGATGACATACTGACTACTGACTACTGGCTACTTTATTCCTCCTTTGATTTCAGCGGTTTGCTCAACAATACTTACGAATTCTTCAGCTTTGAGGCTGGCTCCGCCAACCAGGGCACCATCGATTTCTGGATGGGAAATGAACTCGGCAATGTTAGCACTGGTAACACTGCCGCCATAAAGGATGCGTAAATCCTGAGCTATACTCTTATTCCACAGCTTAGCCACAACATCACGAGTAGACTGGATGGTAGCTGCTGCCTGCTCGCTGCTTGCCGCCTTACCTGTGCCGATAGCCCAAACCGGCTCGTAGGCAATCACCAAATCACGGACAGGCTCTATACCATTCAAAGCTGCCGTCACCTGCCTATTAATCACCTCCTCTGTCTTGCCAGTTTCATTCTCTGCAAGCCTCTCCCCAACACACAAGATAGGCTTAAGCTCGTTTGCCAAAGCTGTCTTTACCTTTTTGTTGACTATTTCATCAGTTTCCCCAAAATAACCTCTCCGCTCAGAATGTCCT
>Ga0315543_1003199_pt1 | contig 14942 bp, 10 predicted proteins | sample SalMarSW160210MG_2_FD_203098 | JGI IMG/M metagenome (GOLD analysis project Ga0315543, IMG submission 203098) | Salt marsh sediment microbial communities from the Plum Island Ecosystem LTER, Massachusetts, United States - Salt Marsh Sediment SW1601-210 ...
AGGATGTCATTACTCAGGATGCTGCATTTTTTCCAGTTTGACCCATTCCAGTCGCGGAAACACTCCCAGCCAGGGGGGTGCTGGGTGCGATCCCGGCGCGCCGGGATGCCTGAATATCGAAAAGCGTGCTCACGGCAAGCGTGAGCATGGCACCCGAATTTTCGGATACCCTCTTCCAGGAAGCAGGGGCATAGCGTGACAAGAAACCCGCCAGATTCCGAGCCCACCCCCCCGATTTCCTGTTGACAACGTCCAGTTGAACGTTATTATAACGTTCAATTGAACTTACTCTATCGCCGACGCCCGCTCCGCCGGTGTTGAAAGGGGAAAGCGCCAAGCTCGGGAGTCTGGAAAAAAGGTCATAAACATGTAGCTTGGTTTCTTGACTTCGCCTTCGATCGATGGAGAATAAAACCAGTGGGCTCGCGCGGACGGAGCGGCTTGCGCCCACGCCCTTCTCAAGGAACAGAACCATGTCAGCAACACTCTGCCCGGTGTTTCTCATGAGTTTCGCCGCCGAGCAACGTCGCCCGAGGCCGTGGATCCTCGCGTGGCTTGTGGCGACGCTTGCGATTGGGGTCGTTTCGCTGGCCGGCGCGGCCGAAATCGAACTGCAGATGAAAGACGGCCGCGTTCTGCGAGGAGCGCTGGGCCGGACCGCCGGGCTGGCCGAGCAGCCGCAACCGTCGGGCCGGGGCGCCCTGCAGTTGATCCTCTTCGTCGACGATCAACTGCGACGTACGTTCGTGCCGACGCAGCGCCGCCAGGAGGTTCGTTATCCCAAGCATGCCGCGCCCTTGGAGCCGTTTGTATTCAAGCACCGGGCCAAGCATTTCGGCAAGGCGGTGGCCTCGGCCGGTCGGATCGTCTCGATCGAGCCGTTCGACCAGTACGGCCGCCGCAGGGTCACGATGCAGAGCCGGCACGGTCCGGTGGACATCGTCCAGGGCATCACCGAGTTGACGCCGAAGTGGGCGAAGGTCGAGGGGATTACGCACGTTTGGGAGACGCGGATTCCACCCAGCTCCATTCCCGGCGACGTGTTGGCGAAGCTGCTCAACAGGCAACCGGACGCCCAGAGCGTCGAGCATCAGAAGAGGGTGGCTCGATTCTATCTCCAGATGGAGCGCTATGAGGATGCTCAGAGTGTCCTCGAGGCACTCCTGAAGCGCAAGGACGTCGACGCCGCGGTCCGCCGTCAGGTCCAAGCCCAGTTCGGCCAGATCCGCCAGCTAAGCGCCCAGCGGTTGCTCGGCGAGTTGAAGCGCCGGCGCGAGCTGGGCCAGCATCAACTGGTTCGTCAAGGCCTCAAGTGGTTTCCCTCGAAGGACGTGGCGGGCGAAATCCTCGTCGAGGTCCGCGAGCTGCTCAAGCAGTATCAAGACGACCAGGCACGGCTCCAACGCATCACCGGCGCGATCAAGGACCTGACGGCCGCGGTGGGTGACGCGCAGGTCGAGGCCAGGGTGGCGCCGGTCGCGCAGGAAATCGAGAAGGAATTAAACTTCAGCACGCTCGGGCGCATGGCGGCGTTTCGGCTGGCGATGGACGACGAGGACATGACTCCCTCCGAAAGGCTCGCGCTGGCCGCCAGCGGTTGGCTGTTGGGCAGCAATGCGGCGACCACTAACCTGCCGCGCGCGCTGTCGGCCTTCGAGGTTCGCAAGCTCCTGCGCGCGTATCTCAATGAATCGTCCCACGCGAAGCGCGCCGGGCTGCTCGAAACGCTCGCTTCGCAGGAGGCGGCCGTCCCGCAGACCGTTGCCCGACTGTTGGAACACATGAAGCCGCCGCTGGCCAGCAGGCCGGTCGAGGGCAAGCCGGGCTACTATGAATTGGAGGTCGCCGGCCTCGACAAGCAATCGCCGGTCCGTCATCTGGTGCAGACGCCGCCGGAGTACGACCCCTATCGCGTTTATCCCACGATCGTGACGCTTCATGGACAGCGCAGCTCGCCCGAGCGACAGATCGATTGGTGGGCGGGCGCCTCGACCCAAGAGGGCCAGCGCCACGGCCAGGCCGGCCGACACGGCTATATCGTCGTCGCGCCGCAGTGGACCGAGGAAGGTCAGCGGAAGTATCTCTACTCGGCGCGAGCCCATGCCGCCGTGCTCCGTTGTCTGCGCGACGCCTGCCGGCGGTTTTCGATCGACACGGATCGGGTTTACCTGTCGGGCCACGCCATGGGCGGCGACGCGGCGTGGGACCTGGGTCTGGCCCATCCCGATCTTTGGGCCGGCGTGATTCCCATCGTGGCCAACAGCCGCCGCTACTGCTTCCATTACTGGGAAAACGCGAAGTACGTGCCTTTCTACTTCGTCGGCGGCGAAAGGGACGGCGGCTGGCTGGCCGCCAACGCACGCAACCTCGACCGGTACTTCACCCGTGGGTTCAACACGACGGTCGTCGAGTACCTGGGCCGGGGCCGCGAACACTACTACGACGAGATTCTCCGGATCTTCGACTGGATGGCGCATTTCAAGCGGGATTTCTATCCGCGCGAGTTCTCCTGCAACTCGATGCGCCCTTGGGACAATTTCTTCTGGTGGGTCGAGCTGGAAGGGATGCCGGAAAAAGCCATGGTCCAGCCGCAGCGCTGGCCGCCGCCGCGAGGCACGCGGCCGGTGAACACCAAGGGACGGCTGACGTCAACCAATGGGGTCCGCGTCCAATCGGGCGCGTCGCGCGTGACGGTTTGGCTTTCGCCCAAAACGGTCGATTTCCGGCGGCGCGTGAGCATCGTGGTTGACGGAAAAGAGGTCAACAAGCGATCGTCGGCGGTCAAGCCGGATCTGGCGACGATGCTCGAAGACGTCCGCACCCGGGCCGATCGGCTCCATCCGTTTTGGGCCAAGGTGGAAGCAGACACGGGCCGCGCGCATAACGGCCGGTAAAAGTAGGGTAGCACCGATGATTCCGCGCGAGAAGTTTTGCCATTGGGGAATCACATGAACGCGGAATCGTCGGCACCCCGCGCAGCGGCAAGAGGTAGAAGGACCATCCCACGGCTTGCCCTCTTGTGCCTTCGCCAAGGCTACGGCACACCGACGATTTTCCGAAAAAGTCCGACCAGGCGCAGCGTTGATCGCGGAAAATCATCGGTGCCACCCAAGCCGCATGCGGTCAAAAGCCCTCATAGCCGCGGGCGGCAGCCCGCGGACCACAGCCAGGGTGGACCCAGACCGCGGAACGTGCTAAATTTCAGGGTTTGCCAGCAACCCGGGGACGTAGCTCAGTTGGGAGAGCACCGCTTTTGCAAGGCGGGGGTCGTCGGTTCGAGTCCGATCGTCTCCACTTGAGAGTCTATGTAGCTTTACAAGGACGCGAGGGCTCAAAAAAAGGGGACATTCTACTTTTTTTGAAGCCCACGCGCTAGTCAATGAAAAAGTAGAATGTCCCCTTTTTATTCAATCCAACGCGTTCATGTCGACGGCCAGCCCGTCGGCGCGATTGGCCAGGCGTTTGCCGACGCGGATATCCAGATCGTAAGAGATTGAATGAGCCGATCCGTCGCACAGCGCCGCGTTCCAAGCGCCCGCATGGGCGCTTCCGAAGGCCCAATGCTTGTCCCGGTCGTTGTCCTTTCCATCTTCGAAAGCGTCGACGTAATCCTGGTCACGTTGGGGCCGGTGCAGTTCGTGGATGAGCAACTGGTCGTCACCGTTTATGCCCCAACAGAGCCCTTGATCGTCGACGCGGAACTGTCCCAGGTCGTAGCGGCGGATGTTCATTTGCTTCTCGCCGAGCATGATCGTGTGGCTCAAGCCGTCGGTGATGTCTTCCGGCTTAACCAACTGGTAGTAGAAGATGATTCCGGTGGCCTCGTCTTTCCGCGGCCAGCATAGGTCGAACGGCGGGTCCATGCTGTCACCTGATACATTCGGGTCCGGGCCCTTGCATGAAAGCGACGTTCGCTGCGGATCATTCGTCTTGTGCAGAGGGTAATCCCCGAAGTTGACACCATAGTCGCACTTGGCGCTGATCAGCTGCGGCAAGGTCGCGTTGAACGGCTTGACCTGGAGAAACGGCGTCGGTTTGGCGGGGCGTCGCGAGGGACAGTGACAAACCGCCAGAGGCCGGTCCAGAATGGCGCCCAGCGCGGCCAGCTTGGCGTCCCCGGTCAACCCTTTGCCGGCGGCATGGGTGGACAACGCCTCGAGGTACGGGTGGACCTGGTACCACGGCCCGCCGGGCTGGGTCAGACCAAATCCTTTTTCCGGGTCGCCCACGTAGTGGTAGCCCCAGCCGCCGGTTGGAAAGAATCCGTGTGCGGTCAGGTGGCTATGCCATGCTTTGGCCAACTGCCCCGCGTGGTTGGCGCAACTGACCCGTCGGGCCGCCTCTCTGGCCATCTGGACGGCCGGCAGCAGCAACGCGACGAGAATTCCGATGATCGCAATGACCACTAGAAGCTCGACCAACGTGAATCCCCGCTGCTGTTTTCTGAGCATGTCGATCCCGATCCTTTTTCTTGATACCAATGGGATTCTCAGTCTTTCACTACTATTGGCTGAGGCCATCGGTCGCCCCGTTGCCCACGGCCGAGGAAGCCCTCATTGCGTGCCGTCAGATCTGGTCTCTCTTGCGCTGCCCGGACAGAGAAGCTGCTCTACCCCCGGCAGTGGCAAGGGCGTCCCTTCTTTGCTCCCCGCAGTGCGATAGCGATAGAAAGACCACTGTTGTCCGCGCAAAAAACAGCCTGCTGGCGTCTTGTTTGAGGACGGCCCTCTCTATCTCTCATGGTAACCAGCACAATCGCCTGTCAATACAGCAATTTGCGACAGATATCCTGCATTGTGCGACATTCACAGGGCCTCTTCTTACCCAAACTTCCGGCCGGTGAGTCGCTCGAAGGCCTCGACGTATTTTGCCCGGGTCTTGGCCACGATCTCCTCGGGCAGGGCAGGGGGTTGGCTGTTCTTGTCCCAGTCGGTCGCTTCGAGCCAGTCGCGGACGAATTGCTTGTCGAACGACGGCTGGGCGTGGCCCGGCTCATACTGGTCGGCCGGCCAGAATCGCGAGCTGTCGGGCGTGAGCACCTCGTCGATGAGGATCAGTTCGTCGTCGGCCCAGCCCCATTCGAATTTCGTGTCGGCGATAATGATCCCCCGCCCGGCCGCATAGTCGGCGCCGCGGCGGAACACGTCGATACTTCGCTGCCGCAACTGCTCGGACTGCTCGGCGCCGACAAAGTCGACCATCCGATCGAAGGAGATGTTTTCGTCGTGGCCTTCGGTGGCCTTGGTCGAGGGGGTGAAGATCGGCTCGTCGAGCTTCGCGCACTCGACAAGTCCGTCGGGCAGGCGGATTCCACAGACCGCGGCTTGGCGCTGATATTCTTTCCAGCCCGAACCGACCAGATAGCCCCGCACGACGCACTCGACCGGGACGACCTGGGCCTTGCGACAGAGGGTGGAGCGGCCGGCGAGCATGGCCCGATCGGTGCCGGGGGGCAGCGGCATCCGGTCGACGTCGGTCGTGACCATGTGGTTGGGCTGGCCGAGCAGCTCGAACCAGAAGGCCGCGATTTGCGTCAGCACGCGGCCCTTGTCGGGAATGCCGGTGGGCAGGACCCAGTCGAATGCGCTGATTCGATCGGTGCTGACCAACAGCAACTGATCGCCCAGGTCGTAGATGTCGCGCACCTTGCCTCGTCGGGGTTGCAGACCCGGTAGGGACGTTTCGAGGACAACCGAAGTGGCTGGAAAAGTCACTGGCGAAATCCTTCCCAAAAAAGTCAGGGGCAACAGACCACTGCCGGCACCGGCGCCGAGCAATCGGCGAATATAGCAATCTCGTATTCGAATGACCAGCGGGTGCCGCCGATTGCGTCTTGCGCCCAGGGGGCGGCGGATCCTCCCAGGTTGAAACGAGCCGGGAACTGCGGTAGGATTTCCGGGAGAGCTTCTATCGGCCGCAGTCCGGTCGATCATTCTCTGCTTGAGGACTCGGCTCCATGGGAATGATGCGATTTGTCGTCTCACCACCGGATCGCATCACGCCCCAGATGGCCCGGCAGGCGTACATGTCGGGCCTGGATCGCATCCCCTGGAGAGGGGTTGCTCGCCTGGCCGAGGGCGAGTTGGTCTTTGATCGCGAAGTTTCGGAGTCGGGCAATCTTTTCGTGCCTTGGCCGGTCCCGCGGCATGGAACGTTGACGCTGGCCACCGCCTGCCTGATGCAGCGCGACGAGCCGTATCATCTGCCGCTGGAGTTGGCCCGGGGCGAGATCAGCCAGTTTCGCAACCAGTTGGCCGATTGGCGGTCGGTCGGACTGGTCGCGCAACCGGCGGTCGAGGAGACGGCCGACGAGGCCGTGCGGCTGTTAGCCCGCGCCGCCATCGCGCCGCCCGGCTCCGAGCAATCGGCCCAGTCGGCCGAGGCGGCGCTTGCAACCATTCTCGACGCATCTCATCGTTTGGCCACGTGTTACGTCGAACAGGCCTGGACCGTAAGGCGTCTGGCACGGCAGCGCTGGCCTTGGCTGGGGATCGATTTGGGCACGAGCAGCTTGGACGAACCGACCGGCCGGCAATTGGTCGGCACGTTCAACGCGGCGCGCGTGCCGCTGACGTGGTGCGAGATCGAAACGAGCGAAGGCGCCCGTAATTGGAGCGTCTTCGACGGGCTGATCCGGTGGTGTCGCGCAAAGAACCTTTTTACCTGTGGCGGACCGCTCTTGCAGCTAGGGCCGGGCAACTCGCCCGACTGGCTCTACCTGTTCGAGGACGATTTCACCGGGCTGCAGTCGTCGGTCTCGGAGTACGTCGAGGCGACCGTGTTGCGCTATCGCGGGCAGGTCGATCTGTGGCAGTGCGCGGGCCGGCCCAACACGGCCGATTGCCTCGCGCTGGACGAGGAGGAAATGGTGCAATTGACGGCCCACGTCGTCGAGCAGGTCCATTCGCTCGATCCAAAAACGCCGCTGGTGGTTGGCTTCGATCAACCGTGGAGCGAGTACGTCGGCCGGCGCGAGGTCGATTTCCCGCCGCTCTATTTCGCCGACGCGTTGCTGCGGGCCGACCTGGGGCTCTCCGGGTTGCTGTTGGAGATCAACCTCGGTTATCAGCCGGGTGGAACACTGCCTCGCGACCCGTTGGATTTTAGCCGACAACTCGACACGTGGAGCGGGCTGGGCGTTCCGCTTTACGTGACGCTTTGCATGCCCAGCGCCGACCATCCCGACCCGCTGGCGCGGCGCCGCGACCGGCCGATCGAGTCGGGCATCACGCCGAGGACGCAGCAAACCTGGCTGGCTCGCTGCCTGCCGTTGGTGCTGGCCAAACCGTACGTGCACGGCGTCTTCTGGAGCCAGTTGCACGATTGCGTTCCCCACGACTTCGCCCACGGCGGGCTGTTCGACTTCCATCGCAAGGCAAAGCCGGCGCTGGGGACGTTCGTGGCTCTGCGCGAGGCATTCAACCGACCGGCGCCAAGCACGGCTGACCCGACTGATCCGTCGTAGCGTGTCGTGAACCTCGATGATTCACTGGGCGACAACGGTCGGTGAGCGTGTGCTACTGCTTGTCTTGCGAAGACACGCCATTTGACTGCCGGCGATGCTGCTTGCGGTTCTCCCAAATCAGAGGCGTATCCGGCAGACAATGCCGAGACCGAACTTCCACGCGCAAAAAGAGTTACGCAAGCTGTGGCACACCGTGGTGATGAATCCGGGTCAGTGGGGGGCCGGTCAATGAACACCAACCAGATTGCGTTGCTCAGACGAGGTTTCGCGCGTTTTTTGGAGGCCACCGCTCAGACTGTTGACAAACGGTGTTCCATGGGCCAAAATATGGGTTGTCTGTTACCTCACCCTGGGGTCAGGAGGGTGGATTTCTGAAGCAGAGTGAATGGCCCGAATTGATTTGCACCAGTGCATCAGGAGGAAGGCCATGTTTGAGAAGTCCTTGTTTCGATCCGTCGCCGTGCTGGCCGTGCTGACGCTTCTGATGACGGCTGCACAAGCAGACCTCATTCCCTATACCATCACCGTCGGCGACCCGGGCAACGCCGGAGAGCTTTCCGGCGAAGGCGCAGGCGGCGCCGGCCCCGATCGTACCTGTGGCGCGGTGGACTACGTGTATGACATCGGCCAGCATGAGGTCACCAACGCCGAGTACACCGCGTTTCTCAACGCCGTGGACCCGAATGGGATGAATCCCCATGACCTGTACAACAGCGAGATGGGGAGCGGCCACGGCGGCATCAGCTTCAACTCCGGGGGTGCGGCGGGCTCGAAGTACAGCGCGCGGGACGGCCGCGGCAACAAGCCGGTCGACTGGGTGAGCTTCTGGGACGCCTGCCGGTTTGCCAACTGGCTGCACAACGGCCAGGGCGGCGGCGACACGGAGACGGGCGCCTACACGCTGACGCCGGATGGTATCGCCAACAACACCGTCACGCGCAACGCGGGTTGGCGGTGGGCGGTCACCAGCGAAGACGAGTGGTACAAGGCGGCCTATTACGACGGCGGCAGCGCCGTGTACTACGACTACCCGACGGGCAGCAACACGATGCCGACGGGCGAAGCCCCACCCGGCACGGATGACACGAACGGCTCGGTCAACTGCTTGCGGAGCGTTCACGAACTGACGGATGTCGGGGCCTACACGTACAAGCCTTCGGACAGTCCCTACGGCACCTTCGACCAAGGGGGTAACGTGTGGGAGTGGAACGAGTCGATCTTGGTGTACGACACCGTGTCGAATCGTCTCGTGCGGGGCTACTCGTTTCGCGTTACCCTCGGCCACCTGCAAGCCGCTTACCGTAACATCAGTTACACTCCGGACACGGAGGGGGACGCCACTGGGTTTCGAGTCGTGTATATCCCTGAGCCTGGTAGCTTCGTCTTGTTGCTCACCGGAGCCGTGGCGGGTTTGATCTGGTGGAGACGTCAAGACAAGCAGTAGAAGGGACGCGACTCTTTGATCGAGTATTGCCGGGTCGTGATCCGGCCTACAGTCCTTGACCTCTTCTGACTGCGGCGAGACGACGTCACGCCGGTTCGAGAACCGCTGTCACTCTATGCATCGTCGCCGCATCGGCAACCGCCCGCATCGTTGTCGAGGATCTTGAAAGGCGAGTCGTCGGCGCCGCGGCGCCGCGGCGCTTTGGCGGCCATCACGCGTGCGGTTGTCTTACACGAGCATTGCATCTTGCGATAGCCCAGGATCGTGCCCAGCGCCAAGATGAGCATTAACGCGCCGAAGGCGGTGAAGCTTGCCGCGAACGTCCAGATCGTGTCCGAAGCAGACGCTTGTTGCTCGGAAGCAGGCGGAAACGTCTCGCTTTGTCGTTGGACGAAACCGTCGCGTTGGCGAATGAGAAACGCGGCCGCAGTCCCTTCTTGTTCGGCCAGCGCCATGCCGGCGTCGGGTCCCATGACCATCAGCGCCGTCGCCAGTGCGTCGGCGGTGGTGCAACGATCGGCCAACACGGTGACCGACGCTAAGCGATGCGTGATCGGTTTTCCGGTGCGCGGATCGATCAGGTGGCAGTAGCGCCGGCCGTCCCGCTCGAAGTAGTTTCGGTAGTCGCCCGAGGTGGCCATGGACCGATCCGTAAGTCCAAGCACGGCATGGACTTGCTTCGGTCCGGCGGTGGGCCGCTCGATGGCGATTTGCCATGGGCCGCCGGCGCGGTTGTGTCCCCGGGTGCGGACCTCGCCGCCGACTTCGACCATGTAGTTTTTGATGTCTTCTTTGTCGAGACGCTCGGCCACGCAATCGACGGCGAAACCCTTGGTGATGCTCGAGAGGTCGACGCGAACGTCCGGGCGGTCCTTTTTGAGCGCTGGTGGATCGAGCCGCACGCGCACGTGCCTCAGGCCGACCGATTGCATCGCTTGCTCGATCTGCTCATCACCGGGGACGCTGTCGGTAGGCGAGGCGCCCGCGCCGAAGTTCCACAGGCGCACCAGCGGTTCGATCGTGACGTCCAAAGCGCCGCCGCTGAGCTTGCCGACGTGCATGGCCTCGTCCATGACGGCGGCCGTCTGGGGTGAAACGTCGAACCAGTCGGTCGAGGTCGACCCGTTGAAGCGCGACAGCTCCGAGTCGGGGCGATACGTCGACATGGCCCGATCGATCGCGTCCAACTCGGCGTCGATAACCTCGCCGAGCCGGTCGACGTCGAGTGAGCCGGTCTCGGGGCGGACGATCTTCACCGTGTAGACGGTGCCCATCGTCTGGCCGCGCAACACGGTTTGGTCGCCGGAAGTGGAACTCCAACAGCCCGGCGCGCAGGGCAGAAGGAGGAGTAGGGTGGGCACTGCCCACCACAAGAGAAAGATCGGGTAGCACCGATGATTTTCCGCCATGGACGTTGCGACTGGTAGGGCTTTTTCGGAAAATCGTCGGTGTTGCCGAAGGCAACGAGAGGTCTTGTCGCCCCAACGCCGAACACCTCTTGCCGCTGCGCGGCACCGACGATTCCGCGACCGGGTGTTTTGCAGGTCGCAATGTCCACTGCGCGGAATCATCGGTGTTAGCCTGTTCTCGACATGCCCACGACAAGCGTGGGCATGGCAACCGACACTGGGCCAGCGCTGCGCTATCCCGGCGCGCCGGGACTCCCCAGATCGAGGTTTCGGACAAAGCCTAGAATCCGAAATCGTCGAAGTAGATGTTTTCACGTTCCACGCCCAACTCGTCGAGCATCTTGAGCACGGCGCTGCTCATCAGCGGCGGCCCACACATGTAGTATTCGCAGTCCTCGGGGCTGCGGTGCTTGCCGAGGTATTCGTCGTAGAGAACCTGGTGGATGAAGCCGGTGGATCCCGTCCAGTTATCCTCGGGCAAGGGATCGGACAGGGCCAGGTGCCAGGTAAAGTTGGGATTCTCTTGGGCGAGCTTATCGAATTCGTCCTGGTAGAAGACCTCGCGGAGGCTCCGGGCACCGTACCAGTAGGAGATCTTCCGCTTCGTGCCGACCCGCCGAAGCAAGTCGAAGATGTGTGAGCGCAGCGGGGCCATGCCCGCCCCGCCGCCGACGTAGATCATTTCGGCGTCGGTTTCGGCGGGGAAGAACTCGCCGTAGGGTCCGGAGATGGTCACCGGATCGCCCGGCTTCAGGTTGAAGATATAGGACGACATGATGCCGGGAGGCACCTTGGGATGCTCGGGCGGCGGCGTGGCAATCCGCACGTTGAGCATGATGACGCCCTTTTCCTCGGGGTAATTGGCCATTGAATAGGCCCGAGTGGTCGGCTCGGTCACTTTCGAGCGGTACTCCCAGAGGTTGAACCGGTCCCAGTCGGAATGATATTGCTCGTCGATGTCGAAGTCGCGGTAACTCAACACGTGGGGCGGGCACTCGATCTGGATGTATCCGCCGGCGCGGAAGTTGACGTCTTCGCCCGGCGGCAACTCGAGAACCAACTCCTTGATGAAGGTGGCCACGTTCTTGTTCGACCGCACCGTGCACTCCCATTTTTTGACGTCGAAGACCTCGGGGGGGACCTCGATCTTCATGTTCTGCTTGACCGGCACCTGGCAACTGAGACGCACGCCCGCGCGGACTTCCTTTCGGGTCATGAGGTCGCGTTCGGTCGGCAGGATGTCGCCGCCGCCTTCGAGGACGCGGAGCTTGCACTGGCCGCACGTTCCGCCGCCGCCGCAGGCCGAGGGGACGAAAATCTGCTCGGAGGCCAGCGCGGCCAACAGCTTCTGGCCGGGCGAGACGTGGACCGCTTTGTCCGGATCGTCGTTGATCAGGATCGTGACGTCGCCCTTGGGTACCAGCCACGAACGCGCCACGAGGATGACGATGACCAACCCTACCACGATCGCGGTGAACATCACCACGCCCATTAGAATCTGTATCAGATCTGCCTGTGTCAACATGTCCTTGCGATTCCTCAACGTGGTTCAGGTGAAGGATTTGGGGCCGAGCGTTTGAATGCCGATCCGAAATCCCCAAATCCAGTAGTTCCAAATTCTATTGAGACCCAGCATTGTCACTCTGAGAACACCTGTCATTCTGAGCGTAGCGAAGAATCTCCTTGGACAATCGAGATCCTTCGCTTCGCTCAGGATGACAATGCGAGTTCTCAACCGAATTTGGAACTACTGACTCTGAGAAGACCTGTCATTCTGAGCGTAGCGAAGAATCTCCTTCCCGGCGCGCCGGGATCGAGATCCTTCGCTACGCTCAGGATGACCTGCTGACGTGTCAGCCAGCCAAACTTGGAACTACTGAAACTCCAAAATCCCTACAGTTGGATGCCCGAAAAACACATGAACGCCAAGGCGATCAGCCCGACCGAGATGAACGTGATGCCCAGGCCTCGCAGGCCGGCGGGGCAATTGCTGTATTTCATTTTTTCGCGCACCGCGGCCAGGGCCATGATGGCCAGGGCCCAGCCGACGCCCGAGCCGAAACCGTAGACCACGCTTTCGCCGAAGTCGTAATCCCGCTCGACCATGAACAACGAGCCGGCCAGGATCGCGCAGTTGACCGTGATCAACGGCAGGAAGATGCCCAGGGCGTTGTAGAGCTTTGGGAAATACTTGTCCAGGGTCATTTCGAGGATTTGGACCATCGCGGCGATGACGCCGATGTAGCTGACCAGCCCGAGGAAGCTCAGGTCGGACTTCGACCAGCCGATCCAACCGAGGGCGCCTTCTTTGAGCACGTAAGTATAGAGCAGGTTGTTGACCGGCACGGTGATCGTCTGAACCACGATGACCGCGATGCCCAGGCCGGTGGCCGTCTCGACCCTTTTCGAGACGGCCAGGAAGGTGCACATGCCCAGGAAGAACGCCAGGGCCAGGTTCTCGACGAAGATCGACTGGATCAACAGGCTCAGGTAGTGTTCGACCATGTCAGTTTTCCTCCTCGACCAGCTCGGGCTTGAGCGACCGGGTTATCCAGATGATAAAGCCGATGATGAAGAACGCACCGGGTGCGAGCACCAACAGGCCGTTGGCCGGATACCAGCCGCCGTCGGTCACCAGCGGCAGGATTTCGTAGCCGAGCAACTTGCCCGAGCCGAACAGCTCGCGGATCACCGCCACGGTCAACAGGATGAAGCTGTATCCCAGGCCGTTACCCAAGCCGTCGACAATGCTCAGCCAGGGGCCGTTTTTCAGTGCGAAGGCCTCGGCCCGGCCCATAATGATGCAGTTGGTGATGATCAGGCCGACGAAGACGGACAGTTGTTTGCTGATGCCGTAGGCGTAGGCCTTGAGCACCTGGTCGACGAAAATGACCAGGGCGGCGATGATCGTCATTTCGACGATCATGCGGATGCTCGACGGGGTGATGTTGCGGATCAGGCTGACCGCCAGGTTGGAGAGGATCAATACGAAGATCACCGCGAAGCACATGGTGACGGCCGTTTCGAGCTTGGTCGTGATGGCCAGCGCCGAGCAGATGCCCAACATCTGTACGGTGATGGGGTTCTCGCCGATAATCGGATTCAGCAAGACCTTTCTTGCGCTCATCTATCGGTCCTCCTTCTTCTGTCGCAGTTTTTCCAACGCCGGTCCGTATCCTTGGTCGCCCAGCCAATAGTGAACCAGGTTGCGCACGCCCCGGCCGGTGATCGTCGCGCCCGAGATGCCGTCGACCCGATATTGAGGGTCGCCTTTGCCCATGCCTTCCTTGACCACCTCGATGCGGAGTTGCCCGTCTTCGTCGAAGGCCTTCTTGCCGACCCACTTGCGTTTCCACCGTCGGTTGTCGATTTCGGCTCCGAGGCCGGGCGTTTCGCCGTGTTCGTAGAACGCGAGGCTCTGGATCGTTTGGCCGTCGGGCTCCAGCGCCAGGAAACCATACATCGTCGACCAGAGCCCCTTGCCGTGGACCGGCAGGATGATTCGTTTCAGTCGGCCGTCCTCGCGGTACAGGTGGATCAACCGGCGGTCTGCCCGGCGTTTGATCTTCGCGAGGTCCGCCTTGTCGGAAATCGCCTGGCTTAACTTGGGATTCTTCGCGTCCTTGCGGTGGTCGATCGAGCCCGGGTCAACGTCGGAGAGAAACTCGCCGGAGCGCATGTCGACCACGTGCGTCTCGATGATCCGCTCGAAGAGCTCCTCGAGCTGCTGGTTGGTGATGTCGAGCTGCTCCTCGGAGCGCCCGGCCGCGGCGAGGATATTCTTGTTGATGTCGATGCGCTTGTTTCTTTCCTGACGCTCTTTCAGGAGGACGGCCGCCGAGGAGACGACAACGGAGCAGACGACGCACACGCCGATGGCGACTGCCAGGGTTTGGCCGATCGTCTCACGATGCATGGCGGAGACTCCTTCTACGAATGTTGGCCCGAACGACGTAATAATCGATCAGCGGGGCGAAGACGTTGCCCAGCAGGATGGCCAGCATGACTCCCTCAGGGAAACCGGTGTTGATGACGCGCACCAGGATGATCAGCACCCCGATCAATGCGCCGTAAATCCATTGCCCCAGCGGCGTAATCGACGCGCTGACCGGATCGGTGGCCATGAAGATCGTGCCGAAGGCGAAGCCGCCGAGGACCAGGTGCCAATGGGGTGACATACTGAAAGCCGGATTGGACGTGTTGCCGGCCAGGTGAACCGAGTAGAACACCGTGGCTGTCGCCAAGAAACCGAGCAACATGCTCAGCATGATCCGCCACTTCGCCACGCGACAAACCAGGAGGATGGCGGCGCCGATAAGGCAGGCCAGCACCGACGTTTCGCCCATCGAGCCTGGGATGGTGCCCAAGAAGGCTTCCGACCAGGTGACGTTCAGATCATGCACGGCCTTCATGCCGCCTTCGGCCACTGCGCCAAGCGGCGTGGCACCGGTGAAGCCGTCGACCAGAGGCCTGGTGGCTGCCTTCCAGTTCACGGCAGTCCAGACTTTGCTGCCGCAGATATCGCTTGGATAGGCAAAGAACAGAAACGCCCGGGCCGTCAGCGCCGGGTTGAGGAAGTTGCGGCCCGTGCCGCCGAAAATCTCCTTGCCCACGACCACGCCGA
>Ga0315543_1003201_pt1 | contig 14938 bp, 12 predicted proteins | sample SalMarSW160210MG_2_FD_203098 | JGI IMG/M metagenome (GOLD analysis project Ga0315543, IMG submission 203098) | Salt marsh sediment microbial communities from the Plum Island Ecosystem LTER, Massachusetts, United States - Salt Marsh Sediment SW1601-210 ...
AATTCATAGAACTTTTGTACTCTGTTATCTCCAAGACGTAATGTGCACTTGTGTATCTGGATGGGGCTGAGTAGTTTTAGTAGCACATATTGTTAAGTTCAATCTTTGAGGCTATTCTTCCCTTCTAATTGCGGCTGTCTTCCTGCGCAATAGAATGTAGTGTCTGTTGTAAATGATACTGTGTATCCTTGATTTGCTAAATCGTTTAATCTTTTATTGAACTTTGCCCATGTTTCTTCGTCACTAGTTTCTGGTACTTTCTCTATTTGGATATGTTTAGGTTTCAAAGGCAACTTTTCACCTCCCTAATCTTCAGTGCATCTACGTTCAAGGTCTACCGAAGGAACATTTTTAGCACTGCGAAATAATTTGCGATCCTGCTTGTTAGTAAACATTCGTTTTCCAGCGATTATATGGACATTGCCGCCAACAGTAACTGCTAGACTTGTAAATACAGCATCCGCATTCAACTCCGCTAAATTTCTTTGTGTTACCCATTCTATACTTGCTTCTAACATACAAGGAATAAAACCCCCGAATAAATTATCTAAAGTTGAGTCGTGGTGTGGTGCGCGCGCAGCTCTTGGAGCAATATCGTCTGTGTTGTTTTTTCTTCTTTTGAGTATGCATTTATTTTTCTTTGGCAACCCATGTTGTTATGGCTTCTTCGACAGCTTTTGACAGGTCACCCTTTTTCCCGCCAAATATCTCGACGGTCTTGAACCTGAGCGACTTTTCCAGTTCATCAGAGATTGCTACGCTTATTCTACCCATTTCAATTACCAACCACACAAATTTTAATTATTTTTTAATTTTTAATCGCGCCATCGCGCTAGATGTTTTTCCAATAAGCAAATTGTCTTATGTTGACTGTTAGTTTTGTTTTCATCATCATTGTTTATTCACCTTAATTTGCTTATTCCTATAAGTTATTATGTGCTTACGCGCTTATAAGGGTATTGGCTTAATCGTTTAAGCGTTATAGGTATTACCTTGGAAAAAAGTGCTAAGAAGGCGGTAAAGGTATATTCAACAAGTTATGCGCGCGCACACACTACCAGAAAGACAACCCGAAACAGCTATAAAACCAAGATAAACTCAAATGACTCAAAAATCTAAAGCGTTTCACTGCTCTTCAATCTTTTTTGTTGCCGCGAAGAATTTCCACGCTATAGCTGATGTAACATTCTGCAAGTTGCTTTTGTTTTGTCCCAGGATTTAAACAGTTGCACATTTGAACATACATCTTCCGCAACTTCTCAACGTCTTCACTTGATATCTTGAAAGGCAATTCTTTCCGTTCGTAAGCAGCTAATACTGATGACAAGCCATCGATATACTTCCTATTTTCCATAATATTCTCACGTTTTTTCCTGAATGTTTTGAACCATATTGAGACATTCTGGTTGGTTATTCTGTCTATGCAGTCATAACACGCGTTCAGTCTACCACCATCTTCGTTTCTAATAACTGAAACGTCAATAATCGGATAGTTACCACAAACATCACATTTCATATAATGCGATGAAACGAAATAGTTAACTAAAAGATACGTTTTGCCTTTATACTGAAAAGATCCAACGCCACGGACGTATTCAGGGATAGTTCTGCTTAACGCCAGCAAAATATCATCCGTTTTTGTCAGTTTGCACCACCTACTACACAGTTATGTCAACGGAAATCTTCGCCTCAAATAATCCTTTACAAATTCACGGTCATGTGCTAATTCTGTGCTTTTAACAATTTGACCCTCAAGCCTATCCAAAGCTAACCTGAACGTCTGCTCGACACCCCAACCTTCACTTGAACTGAAAAACGAGCCCTTCCTCGTTCTGAATTGCAGTCGACAGTGAATCAACTGATCGCCCTTGAAATTTGTACCATGCGTCTTCATGTAAACGAATAGCGTACCAGACTCTAATGTTTCTCCGTATCTGTGCGTGAAAGATTCGAAATCGCCAATAATGTACCCTCGTTGAATTTCATCAATTTCCACGTCTTTAACTGAAAACCGCACCATAAGCCTTCTCACTGGCTTTTCCATTTGAGCTAAAGGTTCAAGAAAGTCCCGTTTAGTCAATATGCCGACAGGCCTTCCTTTGCTAACAATTACCAAGGAGGAAATGTCGAATTTATGCATTTGATCCTCAGCTTCTGGCAATTTGGTTTCAGGCAAAACAGTGACCGCATGCTTCATTACACCCTTCGCTGGCATACTCAGAACAGGAACTTTCTCGCCCACTATTTCACCCCTCCTTTGACTCTGTCTCGGTTGAAAGATATTCCTAATAATATCGAAAATACTCACAATTCCCACAAGTTTTCCATCTCTGACTATTGGCACGTGAGAGATTCCCTTTTCTCTAAAAAGGCTTAGAATAGCCCCTACCGATTCGTCTTCTTCGAGGACAAACGGCTTCTTAGTCATTATCTCCTCAACACGGGTATTACCCCATCGCTCCATTACAGCTCCGTGGATAACATCATCGTCTGTAACAAAACCCAAGAGTTTCTTTCCACTGTAGACTGGAAGTTGCCTAATTTCGCTCTCAATCATCAACTTAGCGACCTTTCCGAGAGAATCATGCAGAGTAACAGCAGGGGCTGATCGCATCAAAGTCTTAACTTTAGTTCCAGAAGAATCAAAACTGGACCGTATTATCCATTTGCGAGAAATTACCCCTTTATATTCACCTTTACTATCTAAGACGGCTAAAACAGGCGGCGTCTCTTTTTTGAAAAGTGATAAACAAGAAGAAAGCGTATCATTTTCATGAACTTCTAAGAACCCTTGTGAAAAAACATCTTCCACGATCTTAACCATAGAAAACCCCTTCAGTACTATTATTCTCATGGCGTGATTTAAGCATTAAAAGAATAAAGTTGCATGTACGCACTATATGTTTACTAATGAACATAATTCGTAAATGCTCGGGCATCACCTTCAAAAATAACAGAGAACCGGCAGAAAGACCTTATTTATCCACAACGAAGCATAACTTTATCGGGTACGCGATCAAATTAGTACTAGGGAGCTATTATGGCATATTTAACACAAACCCAGTCTGGACAACCTGTACTCATTTTGAAGGAAGGAACATCTAGAACTAGCGGGAAGGAGGCACAGAGAAACAATATAATGGCAGCCAAAATTATTGCTGAAGCCATAAGATCTACGCTTGGACCACGAGGAATGGACAAGATGCTGGTGGACAGTTTAGGCGACATAACTATTACAAACGATGGCGCAACAATCCTAGACGAGATTGACGTAGAACATCCAGCAGCTAAAATGATGGTTGAAATAGCGAAAACACAGGACGATATGGTAGGAGATGGAACAACAACTGCCGTAGTCATTTCAGGAGAATTGCTCAAAAAAGCTGAGGAACTCTTGGAACAGAATATTCACCCAACGTTGATCGTAAGCGGCTACAGAAAAGCAGCTGAGAAAGCAATGCAAGTTCTAGACAATATAAGTGAAGCTGTGAAAGTAGATGATAAAGAAACATTGAAGAAGGTTGCCATAACCGCAATGAGTAGCAAAGGCGTAGGATCAGCAAGAGAACACTTTGCAGACATAGCAATCGAGGCGGTACAACAGATAGCTGAAAAACGTGGAGAAGGCTGGTCGGCAGACATCGATAATATCCAAATAATAAAGAAGGAAGGAAAGAGTCTTCTCGACACAGTACTCATAAGAGGCATAATTCTTGACAAAGAAGTTGTTCACACAGGGATGCCGAAACGTGTTGAAAACGCCAAGATCGCTCTTGTGAATACAGCTTTAGAAGTGAAGAAGACAGAGATCAGTGCAGAGATCAGAATACGCGATCCAACTCAAATGAAAGCATTTCTGGACAAAGAGACAAACATGCTCAAAGCCATGGTGGATAAGATCACGAAATCTGGAGCAAATGTATTGATCTGTCAGAAAGGAATTGACGATATGGCACAACACTTCTTAGCAAAAGAAGGTGTTCTCGCGATTCGACGTGCAAAAGAATCCGACATGGAAAAACTTGCCAAAGCCACAGGTGGCAAAGTTGTCACAAACCTGAACGACATGACCAAGAAGGACCTAGGCAAAGCAGCGCTCGTCGAGGAAAGAAAGATCGGTGACGATAAAATGACGTTCGTTGAAGGCTGCAAGAATTCCCTTTCAGTGGCTATATTGATCCGCGGGGGAACTGATCGATTTTTAGATGAAGCGGAACGTTCAATTCACGACGCCTTATGTGTAGTCCGAGACGTGGTGCAAGAGCCTAAGATTCTGGCGGGAGGGGGAGCTCCCGAGATAGAAATCGCGAGAACATTGAGAGACTACGCTAAATCTCTGCCAGGCAGGGAGCAGCTCGCAGTTCAAAGATACGCCGAAGCGATAGAAGCTGTTCCGTTAACACTAGGAGAAAATGCCGGTCTCGATCCCATAGACATACTTACAGAGCTTAGAGTTCGTCATGAGAAAGGCGAGAAATGGGCAGGAGTAGATGTTTTCGAAGGCAAAGTTAAAGACATGGAGAACCTTGAAGTCTACGAACCATTGGTGGTCAAGAAACAGTTAATCAAATCCGCAACCGAAGCTGCTACCATGATACTAAAGATTGATGATGTCATTGCGTCTGGAAAGACGAAAATGCCCCCTGCTCCGGGTGGTCCAAGTGGGATGCCGCCTGGCGGATATGGTGGAATGCCACCAGAATATTAGCCGTTAGATCGAAAGATCCCCCAATGATCGGTCCGGTCAACATTATGAAAAATAGAGGTTGCATGCAGGGCGTAGGTGGAGTATTTGGGAAAAGACAGGCAGTTGAGAGGGGGAGAAAAAGGGGGAAGAGAGAAAGCTCAACCTAGTAAGAAGAAAGATCGTGAGATGAAACGTAAACAGGCGAAGCTTGACAGATTACAAAGACAGATAGATAGAAGTTAAGTTTTCACTCTTTTGAGGTAGCTTCAAACTATGTGTGTGCATGTTTTCGCCTTATGTCGCCGCTTCAAATTTTGGATAGTCAATGGAAAGGAAGTATAGGTAGTTGTCTTGAATCTTTTCAGAGTAGTGATTCGTAGATTTTTAGTGTTTCGTCAGCAATTTTGCGCCATGTGAAGTAAAGTTCATTGCTATTAATAGTAACTTTTTCTTCTTTTTTTACCCCTCGTAGTATGTTTTATTGAGGGGTAAGGTTTCTTCTGCTTTTTACCCCTCACACACATAATCTCTATGGTACCATCCTGTACCTTCCTATTCCATTATGGTACCATTCCATATACGGGGGGTAAAAAGTGGTATACTACCCGTCGTCCGTCGTATGGCCCGTCGCCCGTCGTCCGTCGTCCGTTGTTGTTGTTAAATTTTAACCCTTAGCAATTTTGAAATTTGAGTGAATTCATTCTTCAAACGTTTTATCTTTATTTATTAATATTGGTTTTTACCTTAGATTAGTCTCCTAATATGATTAGTTGTTTGGGGTTTTGGTTAGTCTCTTTTTGCAAATTATGACAGTCAAAGTTGACGTGATGAGCAGTGGCAATAATCAGGAGGGAAACTCCGGCATATGATCAACTGTTAGAAGCAGTGGTTTAAGGTTCCATTGCTGGACCAATATAGGTAACGTAGATTTCGTATCGTTCTATGTCTTTGCAGTCTGTTGCTAAGTACAGGTCTACTGAATGTGTTTCCTCGGGCTCTACTCTGAAGACATGACCGCCATGCAAAGAGTTAATTGGGTAGGTAACATCAACTGCGTCAACTCTACCTTGCTGATTGTAAAGATGGGCAGTCAGCTTCACATGATTATTATACAGATCAGGCGGAGAATCCTTGTCGGTCCAAATTGGGTCTGTAGTGTAATCGTTTCTGACAGTAACATTCACAATAAAACAAGAATCTTCCTCATGAGCCTCAACACCACCCACTGCCCTATAACTCCAGTTACAGAAGCCATACCGAGGATTGTCTGTAGAGACCAGAAAAATCATGGTTTCTTCTTCCCCTAACGGATAAGTGAGGTAACCAGAACTTGGACATTCAATGTCAGACGTATTAGAAGACGCAAACAGATAATGAAGCCCTAGAACAGAAACCACAACCACTGCCAAAGCAACTAACAAAACAAGCCGCTTCACGCCACTAACCCCCTATCTTCCTCTTAGCTAAAACAACAATTAGACCAGTGATTAAAAGAATCGGCAACAACAACCAAGCTGGAAACTCGGGAATAACGTTGCTGCTGAAGAGATGTGCAACATATGTTGGGTCATGCTGGATCAATAGACCATCCCACTTGGGATAGCAGATTCTATACAGTAGCGCTGAGATGTCATAATCCAAGTTCACGTTTCCTTCAATGCCCTTCGCTGAAGGAAACAGGTCGCTGATATTCAAGTTATCCTCGAAATAAGCCAACGTATGGTTCAGACTGTAATAGGTACCCTTAGGAACACTCGTTGTAGACGCAGCTTCTGATTTCACTTCGTGGGTCTCCACATTTTCGCCTATTGTAAGGTCATAAGTCTCACCAAAAAGAAACTCATAGGCTTTAACCATTTCAACCGCAATTTGACCGCTATCAGTCGCAGTTGCGGAATCTGCTGTTGTTGTAGAATTATAGGGTTCACCATTAACATATGCTGTGTACGGTTTGTCAGAAATTGTTACCGTGCTGAAAAGTAAGGAGAGGCTTAAACCATCCAGCGAAACTGGAGGTTCACCCCACATAGCCTGAACATCGGTTATTCTTCCAATGTCGAAACTTGTCTTTACGTAAGAGGTGTTTTCTACAACACAGAAATCGTAATTGAAGCCAAGCTGGTCGATCATCACTCTCGCCGCGCCCATTCCGGGTTGGTCTTCAGGATAGAGCAGAAATCCATCGATCTCCTGATATTTGAAGCCCCACGTGTAATGCGAAATTCCGTCTTCCAGAATTTTTTGGATGGGAGTAACTTCGTAGTTGATGCTGCTGTTTACAAGCAGGTAATAAGCGATTTCGGACTCGCCGGAGGTAAAATTGGCTTGGGGAATGCCATCCCCGCTAGTGTCATTGTAAACCTCTATCAGGGTCAACGTGTTTCCAACGAACACTTCCGTGTCATTTTCAATTTGAAAGCGTTGTCCTAGGAAGCTCATGATTGGGGAGTTGTATTCGTTAGAAAAGAGAGAGTACTGGATTATTTTGGTCTCGGAAACGTTAATCCAAGCATACCATACGCCTCCATATGATGTGGGAATTGATCCGTTAGTGTATTCAGCGTTTGTGTCAATGTTCTGACCTGAATAACCATTAGCTTCCCCGTTCGGAACTGCATATCCACTAGAATACAGGTAGGAGGATAATAACACAAACAGAATTACAATAGAGATGTGCTTTCTGAACATGCTATATCATTCAATATTATTTGAAGTTCAGTTTTATTGTTTTTGGGTAATATTAATTAATTTTAATCTATATTTTCTAAAAACTTATAATCAACAATAAAAAAATCAGTTACCGTCCCCCGAAGGGTAGACTCTACTGAAGGCTTTTTTAACATACTCCCGCAATGTTAAGCCTTCATCTTTTGCCAAGTGTTGAAGAGCTTTTGTTACTCCAGTCGTGTATTGAACCGCCTTCTTAGGTTTGTCAGCCATGAAACTAGGAATGTCTAGGTTGCGAGCCACCCTTCGCAGCACTCTCTTCCGAAGCCTGTCTTCAACTGAATTAAGTTTCAAACGCAGAGGCAACCGTAACGCAAAATCCACAACGTTTCTGTCAATGAAGGGGAGACGCAGCTCCACCCCATGAAAAGAGCAGACCTGATTGTCCCTCTGAAAGTTTGCGCGGTAAGCGTTTTCGATGTCATGGAACATTTTTTGCTCCACAGCCTCAGCGCCTGACTCTGCATATTCCGTGAGGTACCGTTGGTAGCCTCCGAAAAGCTCGTCAGCGCCCTGCCCAGCCAAAAGAACAGGATAACCCAGTTTCGACGCGGTTTCAGCCGTCCAATAAAAGGGAACAGCTATACAAGCATTGACTGAGTGGGGTTCCTCAATCAGCCACAAGGCTTCTGCAAGAGTCTCCTCCAGATCACTCACGGTGTAGGTTTGAAGATGCAGAGGCAGACCCAACGCTTCAGCCGCCTCCTCAGCAAACATGACCTCACGCTGACCCTCCAACCCCACCGAAACCAGCTGAACATCTAACCCAACATTTTCTGCCAGAACCGCAACTACACTGCTGTCTACACCCCCAGAAAAAGCCACAGCCACCGCTTCAAGGTCTGAAACCCGTTTCCTAGTCGATTCCAAAAGAAGAAGCTGCAGAGCCCGCGCCGCAGTCTCCATGTCCACGTTTTCTTTGGGAGGCATCCGCAACTCCTTAACGGGATGAAAAGAGAAACCATGCTCGTTAATAACTGCTATCTGCCCCGGCGGAAACGACCGCACATCCTCCAGTCCCATCTTCCACAGCGCCTTACGTTCAGACGCCACCGCACACACGGTATCATTCTCACCATAGTAGAGCGGAGTCTCCCCAAACACATCTCTTCCAGCAATTATTTTGTTGAAATCAGCAACAGCAAAAACGTAAGAGCCCTCACAGCTTTCAAGGATGCTGCCAGCATTTCTCAAGGCGTTAGAGCCAAGCTTTCCAACAATTTCCTTTACTTCTGGCAAATCAGGTGGATTCGGGGATGGAAACAGTCGACCCTCAAAAACAACTGTGAAACCGTTGCCCTGAACTGGTTGAGGCTGATCCCATGGAAGGATGCGGGAAAGGTTGTGACCTAAGGCAATGCTTGAACTACCGTTTTTGATGTTTAGTTGTTCAATTGATCTGGCGGTTATTACCGAGTCTGGAGTGGCAATTCCGTGACCTTCGTTTCCCCTGTGAGTCAACTCCCGTAACATAGACACTACCGTTGATACAACGTTTTCTTTCTTCTTGTTTACAGCAGCAACTAACGCTCCCATTGTTCACAGATCCATCCCGAGAGGCACATTATTTTTAGGCGAAACTGGTAAAAGGTTAGTTCAATACATTTATGTATCGTTTCCGGAGGAGAACAAGTTTGCCTATTCTTCCAATCGACACAGGACGATACGGGTCACCTGAAATGAGAAGAATCTTTGACGAAGAAAACAGACTACAAAAGATGCTGGACGTAGAGGCGGCGCTAGCCTGGGCGCACAGCCAAGTAGGCAACATCCCAAAAGAAGACGCCCAAAAAATCGTGGAAAAAGCCTCCACCAAATACGTCAAGCTGGAACGGGTAAAAGAGATTGAAAACGAAATCAGGCACGACGTCATGGCTCTGGTCAGAGCATTAGCCGAAGCCTGCGGACCAAGCGGAGAATATGTTCACCTTGGTGCCACAAGCTCTGACATGCTGGACACCGCAACCGCACTGCAACTGAAGGAAGCAGTGAACCTGATCGAAGAACGATTAAACGATCTGGAGTCAGTTCTGCTCGCTATGGCGGAAAAACACAAGAAAAGCATCATGATGGGGAGAAGCCACGGTCAGCACGCCCTACCAACAACGTTCGGCTTCAAGGTTGCAGTCTGGACAAGAGAAGTTGCCAGACACATCCAGCGTATCCAAGATTGCAGAGACCGCCTGTTGGTGGGTAAGATGAGTGGCGCAGTGGGAACTCAGGCGGGGTTGGGACCAAAGGCGCTTGAGATACAGGAGCTTGTCATGGAACGGCTTGGAATCAAGGCAGCAGACATTTCCACTCAGATCGTTCAGAGAGACCGCTACGCCGAACTTACCTGCATACTAGCCATACTCGCCTCGACATTAGATAATATTGCCAGTGAGATTCGGGAGCTGCAGAGACCCGAGATCGGCGAGGCTTTCGAGGCTTTCGAACAGAAGAAACAGGTTGGCAGCTCAACAATGCCTCATAAGCGTAATCCAATGATCAGCGAAAGAATCTGCGGCTTGGCGAAGATACTGAGAAGCCTTGTTTCGCCGGCGTTAGAGAATGTTCCTACGTGGCATGAACGGGACCTAACCCAGTCCTCGTGTGAACGGTTCGTGATTCCGGAAGAATGTATTCTCATCGATTACATGCTAACCTTGATGACCAAAGTATTGAAGGGGCTGGAGGTTGACAAAAAAAGGATGCAGAAAAACATGGAGATAACACAAGGACGGATGATGTCTGAGGCGGTTATGCTTGCCCTAGCAAAGAAGGGGCTGGGACGACAGAAAGCCCATGAACTCACCCGAGAACTAGCCATAAAAAGCCACAATGAACAACGAGCCTTCAAGGAAGTTCTCTCAGAAAACAGCACAGCCAAAAAAGTGCTCAGCCCCAAGGAAATCGACGAAGTAATGGACCCACGAAACTATCTGGGCACCGCAACAAAACAGATTGACCTTGTCATAGAAAAGACGAAACAAGAAAGACAGGCTAGGGGCTTACCAAACTAGTATCCGGTTAAAGTTTGATATTGGTCTATCAAGATTCCTTGAAGCTAAAAAATAAAAAAACTTGTTTTCAACAATACGCTGCTATTAGGCTCCTAATATGAAGGGTTTCTGTTGGTTGCTTAGGTTTTTGTTTAGCCACTTTTTGCAGATTATAGCCACCAAGGTTGCTACAAGGAGCAGTGGCAGGATAGCCCCTGATGGAAACTCTGGGATGTATCCAGATGGTGTGTATCTTTCGTTTTTGTTTGATTCTGTGAAGCCTAATTCTGCGTGGGAGCCTCCTCCGATGGCGTATAATATGTCATCTACGACGGCAACACCTAAGGACAAACGAGACGTCGGCATTGAAGTAGCAGTGCTCCAGCTATCACTTTCAGGATCATAGACATGATGCTCATCATCCCATAGTACATGTATTCTTTTGGGAGCAAACACACCTGTAGTTGCATCTGCGGATGCCCTTTCGGTAAACCAACTAGGCATGCTACTCCCCAAAACCCAGGTGTCGGTGGCAGGAGAATATATCTGGTTGATGCCACTAGAAGGCTCACCCCACCCTATACTTCCTATCACGTAAATTTGATTATCAACAACCGCAGATACGTAGCCACCTACGGCAGTTGCTATAGGCGTCTTTGTAGTCCACGAATCAGTTACAGGATCATACACTTCGTTAACAGTGTGAAACGGCCAGCCGCCGCTTCCAGCTATCAAGTAGATTCTATCGTCGACAACGTTTGCAGACAAATCAGCCCTAACAGTGGGCATTGGAGTTCTGGTTTCCCAAGTGTCTGTTAACGGATCATAGACTTCGTTTGCTCCGGTATATCCGTCGTCGGTTTCTCCGCCTATCACGTAGATTTTGTTTTGACAGACAGCTATTCCAAACCTGTTTCTTGCGGTGGGCATCGGTTCTTTGGTAGCCCAAGTGTCGTTTGCAGGATCGTACATTTCGTTTGTGCTAAGGTGACCACTGAAGTTAATTTGGTCGAGGTATCCCCCAATTGCATATATCTTACCATCCACAACCGCAACTCCCAACCCACTTCTAGCCGTGGGCATAGGCTCCAAGGTTACCCAAGAGTCCTCAGCCGCGTTTGCTGGAGAAACCAGAAAAGTTGACATTGAAAAAGAAAGAATGAAAAGCAAAACAATCGTTGATGCGGTTTTCTTCATGTTAAGCATCAATCATTTCTATTGGTTACACGGCGTAAAAGGATTTTTGTCAAGAAACCTTGACCAAACACCGCCTCTTTAAGGTCAAGAAAACTTGACCAAAGAAATGTGCGCACATCTGCACATCGGATGCCAGATTAGTATTCGGTTAAGGCTCGCTGCTGTTCAGTTTCTTTCTTCTTTTTTAAGTTCTGCCACTCTTCCGCTTTGACGAAGCCGCCCACCTGCTCCTTAATTTTCTTGGCTAATCTAGGTCCAATTAAGGGTAATCCAGTTAATTTCGGCAGGGGCGCTCTTTTTAGATCATCCATGCTTCTGAGACCAGAATTGTAGAGCACACGAGCTCGGGCTCTTCCGATTCCCTCCAACTTAACTAGCGGAAGAAGTTCGGGTTTCACTCCCTTCTCGATTCTAACCGTGAGTTTAGCGAGATGGGATAAGAGGTCCTTGTGTTTGAAGAGGGAGGCTAGTTCATGGGAGGCGTGAAGGAGCCACTTGGAGGTGGAGATAAGACGGTATAGGTCTCCGGGTTGGACACTGAATCGTTCAATCATTTCGTCTTCCGTTGTTTCATTCATCCAAGTCTTCAGCACCCAAGCCAGTTTGGCTTCTCCAAGAAACTCTTCGAAAGCTATTCGGTCCATCCACGCGTCTGGGAGATCACACATAAACTCCTCTTGGTGCTCGTCAACGAAGAAGGATAGTTCATCCATTTCTTTGGAGTATGGGCGAAGCTTAGGGAACATGTCTGGTGTGCGGGCGATCATGTGGAGAAAACTGATGTCAGTGAGCCTCTGCGCGCGGCTCGTAAGAGCATCCCGAAGGATAACGCCAGTGAGTGGGTCGATGTAGAGTTCGGAGACTCTTCGTCCAAACTTGGTGGCGTAGACCTTGTCGCCGCCAACCTCAATCATCTTTTCGGTATAAAGAAAACCCAAACTTTTCTGTATAACCCCCTTTATTGCACGAGGATCATACTGGTAAGCATAGAATGTTTTGCCGAAGAAATCGTAGATTCCCTGCTCTGTGTGAGCAAAATCCGAAGCGATTGTAGCTAAAACATGAGACCTGAGAATCCGTTCCACCGCCAGTTTAGACCATATTCTCTCCGTTTCTGCGAGAATGTAGCTTTCCATGAGGTAATCGCGTTCGTCCTCACTTTTGGCTATCAGGAGGGCGTCTCCAACCTTGTCGTATCGGGGTCTTCCGGCTCTTCCAGCCATCTGCTTGTACTCAAGCACCGGTATGGGATAGTAGCCGTAACCGGGCGCATATCGCCTATACTCGTTAACGATAACTACTCTCGCAGGAAGATTCACTCCAAAAGCTAACGTGGGAGTAGCTGTTAAAACCTTGATTTTTCCTTCTCTAAAGGCGTCTTCAATCAGTTTCCTGTGACCGCCGCCCAATCCAGCGTGATGAAAAGCCGCTCCGTTGCTTACAACCTCAGCTAACTGCTCGCTGATTCTTGTCCTCGCTCCTGTCGCAAGAATCTGCTCAGATAACTGCTTTAGAGAACGTTTCATGGGCTTTGACAAAATAGGTTTGATGCTGGATGCCAGCTTCTTGGCTAGGCTTATCGAGTTTCTCCGGGTCCCAGCGAACGCCAATGCTTGACCCCCAGATTTTATGGTGTATAACGCCAAGTTGATGGCGGGGTTTTTTGTAGTTTTTTCTATTTTCTGGGCGCCGCCGTCTTTGAATAGAATCTCGTCGTGGAGGAATACGCCTTCCCTGAGGGTTACGGGTCTCCATTCTGTTGTAACTGAGGTTGCTTTCAGCCATTCTGCGACTTCTTCCACGTTCTTTATTGTGGCGCTTAGGACCAGAAGTTGGACATCAGGGTTCACTTGCATGAGGCGAGCTAATACCACTTCGAGGGTTGGTCCACGGTCAGCGTCGTTGAGAAGATGCACCTCATCAGCAACCACCAAAGAAACGTCACTTACCCACTTCGCTCTGTGCCTCAGCAGAGAATCGGCTTTTTCGTTTGTAGTAACGATGATGTCATACTTTCCCATCCACGGGTCGCTGCTGTCATAGTCGCCTGTGCTGATGCCCACACTGACTCGTCTTCCGTTTCTCTTCTTTATGCTCGTGTATTTTTTGAATTCTTCACATTTTTCGCTGGCTAAGGCTCGGAGAGGAGAAAGATACAACACTTTTCCGTCTCGTTCTAGCACATGCTTGAGGGCACACAGTTCAGCAACCAAGGTTTTGCCTGAGGCTGTTGGACTTGCCAAAACAAGGTTTTTTCCATCTAAGGCTCCGGCTAAGACAGCTTCTTGTTGAGGGGGATAAAGTTCACCGATTCCTGAACTGAGTAGAACCTGTTTTACGGACTCGGGTATCGGCAGTTCTTCGATTCTCAATGCGTACGCCCTTTAGGTTAAGTCTTTTTGATGTATCCGTCTCGGGGTGCGAAGAGTGTTCCTTCTTTCAGCATCTGTCCAATGAGCCGTTCTGCTTCTCCAGATAATATGTCATATTCGGCTTGAAGCCTCTCCAACAGTCTTGCTTTATCCACCATCCCCGTTTCCTTTTCCATGCTTGAAATGAGCCCAAGAATAACAGACATTTTGTCGCGGAGGCTCTTGGGTTTGCCTGTCATTATGATGTCTATGTCAAACTTGTGGGAGGAAATGTCGATTCCAACCTGCTCCAGAGACTTCGTCATTATGGCGATGGCACTCTCAGCATCCTCTGCAAGAACCTCTTTTCGCAGTGACGCGCGAGCCCTAGCCTCAGCCACCCTCACCAACGATTCCAGTTGCCGGGCAGTTATAGCTACAGGGGTTCCCTCGGTTTCGCTGGCTGATCGCATAAGCAGATAGAAGGCTTTGAGGCGTTCTAGAGCATCTTGTGTCAGGACAGGCTTCAGGTTTTTGGCGTAGCTTATGTATTTTCGGAAAAGGTCAGGTTCTATGGGCGGCTCAACTGGAGATACGCCTGTTCTGTGGAGGTTGAGGATGTGCTCGGTCATCTGTATATCGTGGGTCTTTTCTGGCACGTCCCTCAGAACGAAAATCAGGTCGAATCTTGAGAGGATGGTGACTGGAAGGGAAATGTTCTCTGCCACTGTTCGGTAGGGGTCGTATCTGCCCAAGGATGGGTTAGCTGCGGCTAGGATGGATGTTCGAGCGTTTAAGGTTGCAACGATTCCGCCTTTAGCCACTGAAACTGTATGCTGCTCCATGACTTCGTGAATGGCTACCCGGTCCTCAGTTCGCATCTTATCCATCTCGTCTATGGAGGCTACACCCTTGTCCGCCAGCACCAAGGCTCCGGCTTCGAGGGTCATTCCTCCAGTTTTGTCGCGAAGCACTGCAGCTGTTAATCCCGC
>Ga0315543_1003205_pt1 | contig 14916 bp, 7 predicted proteins | sample SalMarSW160210MG_2_FD_203098 | JGI IMG/M metagenome (GOLD analysis project Ga0315543, IMG submission 203098) | Salt marsh sediment microbial communities from the Plum Island Ecosystem LTER, Massachusetts, United States - Salt Marsh Sediment SW1601-210 ...
CGTGGTTACGCCATCCGGTTCCAATGAGTTCAAAGCGAGTGCATTCAGCTATTTCACCGGGGATGCCCTGACGAGTAAACAAAAAGATGAAAGCCTTTCACCCAGAGATATTAAAGGCTTTGCCAACTATGATTTTGGATTAAGTGCCGGGGGACCAATCATTAAGGACAAGTTTTGGTATTTCCTGGCTTACAATTCCATATTCGAAAATCAGGACATACAAGTGCCAGGGTATGAACCGCGTAAAGATAAAAAAAGTACTCATGCATATGCGGCAAAACTAAACTGGATTGCACTTAATAATACACGTTTTACTCTTTCTGTAATAGGAAATCAATCTAAACATAACCGGGTTGGTTACGGAGCGGGAATGAATTCGATTAGTGGATTTGAAGTAAGAGATATTGATGTAGTCCTTTCAGAGATAAGGGATGGAGGAATTAACCTTGCCCTGGATGTAAAGAAGAATACGCGTTCCGGCATATTATTTTCCGGATCCATGGTATATAACGACTGGAATTATAAAGTAGGAGGATACACAGATGAGCTAAGATACGAGGATCAAATTGAAAATTATATTTCAGGTGGGTATGGAGATGACCAGGATATAAACAGCCAGAGGATGAGCCTTAAACTTAAAGGTGAATGGGGATGGAAACAACATCATTTTTTAGGGGGGATAGAAACAGAACTTATGCGTATGGATATTTTTTGGGGAGATCTTGATCACCCTTGGGTATTCAGAGAGGATACTAACTACTATACAGCATTAGCTATCAATGTGGATGGAGTGGTGATGAATATCATTCCGGGGATATTTATCCAGGATTCATGGCAGCTATTCAATAAATTTAGATTGAACTACGGACTGAGGTGGGATGCACAGTTCTTCAGAGGGCCTGTTAAAGGTCACAATATTAGCATTACTGATCAGGTGCAGCCAAGGGTTGGGGTGATTTATACTCCTGGAAATTCAGGTAAGTATAAATTTACTGCTCATTTCGCGAGGTTTTATGCCCAGTATCCGCTGTTTGTTGTTTTTGATAAAATATTGCCATATGATAATCCCTGGCTTGGCTATGATACTGATCCGAGGATTCCCGGAACCGAACCAATTGATACCATACTTTGGTTTCCTAGTGATGAACCGCCACAAATCATTGATTCGATAAGATTACATGGTGAGTTTTCGGATGAGTTTCTCATTGGATTTGAAGCGCAGCTACCGCATAACCTGAAATTAGGAATCAGAGGTATCTTAAGAAATTTAAAAAATGGTCTGGCAAATGCCTATACGAGTGAAGGTATGGTGGTAGGTAATCCGGGATCAGGCATGCTTGATTATCTACCTGCCTACAAAAGGAAATATACTGCCCTTGAAGTTTCTTTTGGAACGAATGAGATAAACCGGTTCAACTTTTTTACATCATATGTTCTGTCCGTGAACAAAGGAAATTATACAGGTTTCTTCGACCATGATAACGGGAAAATGGATAATCCCGGAAACTATATGGGACTTCAATTACCTGAACAGGTTCCAAACAGCGATGGATATTTGCCAAACGATCACAGGCATATTTTCAAATTTAATGCCTCCTACCAGTTTAATTTTGGGTTTACTGCCGGAACAACCTTCTGGATTATGAGTGGTGCTCCTTATAATGAATTGGGCACATCAACAATGGGTACAGGAAGGTATGTTTTCCTGGTAGAAAGAGGTACAGCCGGGCGATTACCAACAATCTGGGACTTGAATTTACGGCTGACCTATGATCTGGACATTGCATCTGTCCACGGTAAAATATTTCTTGACGCACTTCATGTGGGAAGTCCCAGGAAAACTGTACAGGTAGATGAGGTAAGATTCTATGATTATGAAATGACAAACCCTAATGAAAATTATGGAAATGTACTGCAGTATCAACCACCAATGATGATTAGGCTTGGCCTGAGTATAGATATATAAATACAAATTAATTCTTGGTAATGTCTTTAATCCAATTAAATCAAGGTTTATGTCACTGATGAAATCAATATTTAGTCAGCTGTTCTTGCTAACAATTGCTGTTAGTATTTTTGGTCAAAATGTTGGTAATGAATACGTTGTTGAATATGTCCCCATAGGTGATGGCCCGGAAAATCTGGGCTTAGCCATTTTCCAGGATTCATACGGATTTATATGGATTGGTACACAAAACGATTTGTTCAAATACTCTGGTTATAATAGCAAAAGATACCTCACTACCCCATATGATCCGAATTCTTTCGGCGTAACCGATATTAAAGATATCATTGAGGACCATGATGGAAATGTTTGGATTGGAGGAACGGGAAAAGGATTAAACAGGTACGACCGGGAACGAGATGTATTCAACAGTTTCAAATTGCCTGCAAATGAATCAGGATTTATTGAAGACGCACAGATAGAAGCGATGGTGGTCTCTTCTTCCATCTCCATCTGGATTGGTACAAATGGAAATGGGTTATTTGAGCTAGTGCCACTAAATCATACGGATAGTGTTAAAATCAATAATCATTCCGGAATATTTCCCAGTTCCATTCAAGTCTCTGAACTGTATATCAGCTCCCTTGTTGAAGGTCCAAAAAATTTACTCTGGATTGGCACCAATTCCGGTTTGTTCCTGGTGAAAATTGATGATCCCCGGAAGCCTGAGCTTGTTGGCCAATTTGTTCACGATCCATATGACCCGGGATCAGTCAGCAATAACCAGGTCAGTTGCCTTGCAATAGAAAATGACAGCATCCTCTGGATTGGTACCGGAAATGGATTAAATAAACTACTCCTGGCTGATATAATACAATCAGGCGATTTTCTGGAAGGATCAGAGAGTATCGATTTCCGGAGGTACTATATCCAAACTAATACAATAAGTGAAGGATCAAACAGTATTGGGGTATTTTGCCAGGCACAAAACCGTGTCATTTGGATTGGGACAGGGGATGCAAAATTATTTCATTTCAGTCCTGATGAAGAGAAATTTAATGAATATGATATTGAAAGAAATACTTCTTTACTCTCAAAGCTTGATGAATTACTTTCATCTGGAATAACTGTAGCAATAACTGATATAAAGGAAGATATGAATGGAAATATCTGGATAGCTTCTGGAAACCCTAAGTTAATTAAGATCTCTCCCAGTAGAAAATTCAATTCATATTCAAATGATCCGTTATTTAACAGTTATTTAAGTGGGGCTATGGCATGTGGATTTCTCGAAGACCGTGAAGGTACACTGTGGGTCAGAAATCGAAATGGTTTAATCAGGATTGACCGGAATAAAAATGTGATATCTGTTTTTAAACCAACAGATTGTGACTGCAAGCCAAAACCTTCAACAAATGATTGCAGTGGCTCTTTAATAGAGGATCCCAGAGATCAAAATGTCTTATGGATGGCATCAGTCGACGGCTTGCTTATAAAGTTTGATAAGAAAAAAGAGTCTTTTACTCATTTTGCAATTGACCCTGAAAATCCGGCTAATTTTAGCAATAATAATGTTTTTTTTATTACCCCTGGTGAGGGTCCGATTTTATGGGTTGGTACCTGGGGAGGTGGGTTGAAAAAATTCAATACAGAACTGGAAACCTGGGAAACCTACCGGCATAACAAGGATGATTCAACTTCCCTGAGTTCAAATGACATTATGCAAACCTTTTTTGACAGTTATGGCGAAATGTGGGTGGCTACCTTCAAAGGGCTGAACCGAAGAATGAAAGATTCTGATTCTTTGAAATTTATACGGTATTACCACGATCCCAATGATACCACAAGCCTGAGTGACGATTGGATCATGTGTTTCATGGAAGATCATTCACGCAACCTGTGGATCGGGACCATACAGGGGGGATTGAATAAATATGACAGACAGAATGACATATTTCAACATATAGCTAAAATCCCTGATAATGCTGTTAATTTTTTGGTTGAAGATCGACAGGGCTATTTCTGGGTGGGTACGAATAATGGTTTATTGAAGTGGCAACCCGGATCTGGAGTATACAAAAGATTTGACCGGGGTGATGGGTTGCTTAATTTAGATTATGGTCCAAATATCTTCCATTCTTCATCCGGTGAAATATTTTTTGGTGGTGCATATGGTATGGATAGTTTTTATCCTGAACAAATTATAATTAATGATTTTATCCCCCCCGTTGTGATCACCAACTTCATGCTTTTCAATGAATCATGTGAAATAAGTAATGATTCACCTTTGAAGAAATCATTGGACCTGGTCAACCGGATTGACCTTTCATACAAAGAGAATTTTATATCCATTGAATATGCAGCATTAAACTACATAAACAGTGAAAAGAACCAATACAAATACATAATGGAAGGTTTGGATGAGGATTGGGTTGATGCAAGAACTCGACGGTTTGTGAATTATTCGGATATGGATCCGGGTAAATACACTTTCAGGGTTATTGGATCGAATAACGATGGTATCTGGAATGAGGAGGGGAGATCAATTGATATTATTATCCATCCTCCCTGGTACAGATCCAGCCTGGCATATGGATCGTATGGGGTGCTGTTTATCCTCTCTCTGTTTGGGTTTATCCGCTGGAGGACCTGGAGCCTGGAGAAAGATAAGAAGATCCTGGAAGGACAGGTGAAAGAACGGACCCGGGAAATAGAGCAACAAAAAGAGGAAATTCTGAGCACGAATGAGGAATTAAGAACAACCAACGAAGAACTTCAGACAACTCTGGACAATCTGAAACATACCCAATCACAACTGATCCAGTCAGAAAAGCTGGCTTCCCTTGGAGGATTGGTTGCCGGGGTGGCACACGAGATCAATACACCGGTGGGTATCGGAGTGACCGCAGTATCCAGCCTGATGGAGGATACGCAGAAGATGGCAGAACTCTATAAAAAGGAGGAAATCAGCCGGAAGGACTTTAAAGAGTTCCTTCAAACGACAAATAATTCAGCCCGGCTGATCCAGAAAAACCTGGAACGAACCGCCCAGCTGGTCCAGAGTTTTAAGCAGGTATCAACCGACCAGGCAACCGAGGAACAGCGGGAATTTGTAGTTAAAACGTACCTGGAAGATGTGATCCGGAGCCTCTATCCGAAATTCAAAAACCGGAATATTGAGATTAAGATCGATTGTGATGAGAAACTGAAGATCGATTCCTTTCCCGGCATCTTCGCCCAGATCGTCACCAACCTGGTCCTGAATTCGATAAACCACGGATTCAGAGATAATAGGGAAGGAGCAATCGATATAAAAGTTGAAGAAGAAAATAGTAACATAAACATTGAATATAAAGACAACGGTGTAGGGATCCCGGAGGAGATCCTTCCCAAGATCTTCGATCCGTTTTTTACGACAGATCAATCGAAGGGAACGGGATTGGGATTGAATATAGTCTTCAATTTAGTAACTCAAAAGCTGAATGGCGTAATAACGTGCAGTAGTGAATTAGATAAAGGAGTAAAGTTCTTAATTGAAGTACCGATTCTTGAAAAGGAAAATCAACAATAATGAAATATGATTTATTAAATCAATCCCCCTATAAGTCCCCCTTCGCCAAGGGGGACGGGTCTCATTTAATCTTTGTCCCCCTTTGAAAAAGGGGGTGGACCGCCTTGGCGGGACGGGGGATTTGATTCAGAGAGGTGAGAGAAAAGTTGCCACGAATGCACGAATTGAATATCGAATATCGAACAAGGAATGTCGAATGTAGAAGTAGAATAAAATTAATACAAAGAACGTTCCGGAGGGACTGAAAGAATAACGAGGTGAGAGAGGAAGGGGTGGTGTTTGAGGTTTTGGTGCCGGTGAGGAGTGAGACTAAGTGAGGGGGTGGAGTTTAGTATAGAGTTGCCAATGGGTTAATATATAGAGATTTCGAATTTCGGATTTCGAATTTGAGAATAATGAATATCGAACAAAGAATATCCAATTATGAAGTAGAATCGTCCCCCTTTATTAAAGGGGGTGTCCCTGACCGTAGCGTCAGGGACGGGGGATTTTTTTCAATGAATCTTGTCACGCGTTACGCGTCACTTATTACTTTTTAACTGTCCCGAAGGAATGCCTATGGCAAAAACTGAGAACCATAAACCATAAACCACATACTGACAGACCAATGAAACCAGAAAATTCAGACGAATTATTCAAAAAAGAATCCATTCTAAAGGATGATGAGAAGCTTTTTGCTGACGAACCGGAACTGGAAGAGGAAGCAGAAGAAAAACCGGAGAAAAAAACCGCAGGACGGTGGAAAGTCCTGGTGGTGGACGATGAAGAAGACATCCACTCCGTCACACGGATGGCCCTGAAAAGTTTTACCTACCAGGATAAGGAGATCGAATTCCTGGATACCTTTTCCGGGGAGGACTCAAAACCGGTATTGAAGGAGAACCCGGATATCGCCGTCATCCTGCTGGATGTGGTCATGGAGACCAATACCGCCGGGCTGGAACTGGTGAAATTCATCCGCGATGAGCTGGGAAACCGTTTCACCCAGATCATCCTGCGGACAGGCTACCCGGGATATGCCCCGGAACGGGAGGTGATCGTCTCCTATGATATCAACGATTACAAGACCAAAACCGAACTCACCTCCTTCAAGCTCTTTACCCTGATCCTCGCCAGCCTGAGGGCATACCGTGCCGTTACCGAACTTGAAGGACTGCGCCTCGACCTGGAGAATAAGGTGAAAGAAAGGACATCTGAGCTGGAACAGAAAAACCTTCAGATCATGGAGATGGACCAGATGAAGACCCGGTTCTTCAACAACATCTCCCATGAGTTCCGCACTCCGCTAACCCTGATCCTGAGTCCGCTGGAAAACATGGCTGCAGAGAAAGAATCACTGAAACCTGAGCCGAAACAGATTGACCGGATGCACAGAAATGCCCTCCGACTGCTCGGACTGATAAACCAGCTCATGGACCTGTCCAAACTGGATGCAGGCAGCCTGAAACTCGAGCTCTCGGAAGGAGACCTGGTGAAAGAGGTGAAATCCATTGTTACCGGTTTTGTACCCCTCGCTGAAAGAAAGGATATAAAGTTCAGGTACATGCTGCCTGAAAAACCAATCAAAACCTTCTATGATGCGGATAAACTGGAGAAAATTTTGTCGAACCTTCTCTCCAATGCATTCAAGTTTACCCCGGAGGAGGGAACTATCGATTGCAAGCTGGAATACCTGGAAAAAACCGAAAAGAAAAAAACATCAGAGGCCAGGATTACAGTGAAAGACAGTGGCAAAGGGATCCCACCTGAACAGTTTGAAAAGATCTTTGACCGGTTCTACCAGGTGGAGGAGCAGAAAGAAGGGGGAGGGACCGGTATCGGGCTTTCGCTTACCAGAGAACTCGTTGATCTGCTTCATGGGAATATATCGGTCGAGAGCAAACCGGAAAAGGGAAGCTGCTTTACCGTGACGTTTCCAGTTGGAAAAGATCATCTTAAGAAGAATGAGTTTGTGATGCTGAAACCGGGTGATAAACAGGACAGGGTTCTTATTCCTGAGTTGATGGAGGAAGAGGAAAGAGCCATCCTTGAAGAATTCGATGAAGAGGAAGAAGATGGTAAGCCGATCCTGCTGGTTGTTGAAGACAATGCAGATGTCCGGGCGCACATCTATGAGAACCTGAATGCTGAATTCCATATCCTGGAAGCTGCTGATGGTGAAGAGGGACTGAAAAAGGCGATTGAAAAGATCCCCGACCTGGTTGTGACTGACCTGATGATGCCTTGGAAAGATGGGGTGGAAATGACGAAAGAGCTGAAAACGAATGAGTATACAAGCCATATCCCGGTCATCATGCTGACGGCAAAAGCCAATGTGGAAAGCAAGATCGAGGGGCTGGAAACCGGGGCTGATGATTACATCACCAAACCGTTCAATATCGATGAGCTGAAGGCGAGGATTACCAACCTGATTGAGCAGCGGAAAAAACTGAGGGAACGGTTCAGCCAGGAAGTGAAGCTTGAGCCAAAAGACATCGCCATCACCTCGGCGGATGTGAAATTCCTTGATCGTGCCATTGCAATCATTGAGGACCATATGGGTGATTTTGAGTTTGATGCCGCTACCTTCCAGGAAGAGATGAATATGAGCCGGAGCCAGCTGTTTCGTAAGTTAAGAGCCCTGACAGACCAGTCAGCCACCGAGTTCATCCGTTCCATCCGCCTCAAACGTGCCGCCAACCTGATCGAACAGGGATTCGGCAACGTGGCCGAAGTGACCTATGAAGTGGGATTCAATAACCTGTCCTATTTTGCCAAATGCTTTAAAGAGGTGTATGGCGTTTCGCCGTCGGAGTACGGGAAGAAGAGGGAGTGACGGAGTGAGGGGGAGACTGAGGGACTAAGGGACTGAGCGACAAAGAGAAGAGAAGAGAAGAGGTGAGTAGTGAGAAGTGAGTAGAAAAAAGAATTGGTACTCGGTACTAGTTGCTCGGTCCTCGGTAAAAGATAAAAAATCAAATAGTTTTTGCAAGGGAAATACCCCGGAGGGGTATAATAATTAATAGCCCCGGGTGAGGGAACGAGAGTGACCGTAACCCGGGGTTAGTGCATACCTAAAAAGATGGTCCAACTGGGCTGCAATTCGTTGGGAAATCATTCTATGGACCATAAACCACCAGGCGTTATTCTGGAAACCATATCAAAATTTTATCTGCATAAAATTCTAAACATAACGGAAAGCCAATCACCCCTATGGCCCCGCCTTTGGCGGGACACAATGCTGCTATCCCCGAACAGGGTTCGATAGTTTTACAATCTTATTACAACGAATTACACGAATCCGTCTGCTATTCTCTAAATGGGATACTTGAAGTGATTAAGTAGCGGATTCGTGAATTACAGCGATCACACCGCAGGTGGAAGAGCGAGTTACATTGATCCCGCAGCAGGCGGGAGAAATGAGTTACACGAGTCATGCGTCAAGCATGGCGAGTAAGTTACATGAGCCAGGCGATAGCCTCGCGAATGCCTGTCTGCCGACAGGCAGGAATTGCTATTGTATGACTATTGAATTACAGCGAAGCCACCTCACGGTGGCGAAGCGAATTACAGCATCCCAGCAGCATTAAAGATCAATTTTCTACCATACCTCTAAAAATGGGATATATCTATCAACATCTGGTACATTTCTGTTAGCATCACCCCCCTGTGTCACAGTATCTTTACACCATAATCGACAACAAATGGGAGGGCATTGAAATGAAATTCCTGAAACCAGATGAAAACAGATTTCCATGGCGGTTCTCATACTTTTCACGTCATTTTGAAACGTTCGCGCTTGTTTTATTCCTGATTACACAAACGACATTGCTCCAGGGGCAGGATGTTTTTACCAGGATGCCTGTGTTTCCGAAATTCAATATCGGTTTTGGAAGCGGAATGGATTACGGAGGATTTGGAGTTCAGGTTGCCATGGTAACTTCTGAAAGGGTTGAATTATTCGGAGCTATAGGGTATAATCGTGAAAATTTTGGTTATAATGTTGGTGTGGATTACAGAATGATCCTCGAATCAACAACATTCCCTATATGCCCTTATTATGGTATAATGTATGGTTACAATGCTGTTATTAGAAGTGATGGGTTAGATCATAAAAATGACGGATTGGCTTGTTATGGCAAGACCTATTATGGTTTCTCCTTTAAGCTGGGTCTGGAATTCTGGACAAAAAAAAGCCCATGTTTTTTGAATGTTGAGCTAATCGTACCGGTCAGGTCAGATGAGTATCATGAGTCATTGAAGACATTAAAAAAACGCTATGATATTGATTCTGGAAATGGGGCATTCCCGGTTGGTTTGAGCATAGGGTGTCATTTTGTTCTTTAAAAGCGAAGGATCAGGAATGATGAGTTATGGAAAGGTGCTGGGTTCTTGGTCCTGAGAGGAAGTTATGAGTTATGCCATAGGCATTCCTACGGAATAGGTTAATATGTTATAAGTTTAGTAGTACCCCTGTGAGTTAAGTTTACTAAGCTTATGCTCATTAACCCAATAACCATGAATAACGAGCCCGAAGCCGGCTTTTGGTTGAGGGCTCAAATAACCATCAATGACATTTGTATGACTATCAATTAACTACAGAAAAAAGTGCCATAAAAGTCAATCATAATGGAAACTTCAATGATATTATTAACAGATGGAATGCAATTTTTTGAAACACCATTTTTTGAAGCCACCTCTTTCCTGGAGCTGGTTGTCCGGTTCCTCTTTAATTCCATGGTTATCTTCATCCTGATCCGCTATATGTATTACCCGGTAGCCAGGCGTAAGGATTACTTTTTTACCTATCTCCTTACCGGAACCATTGTCTTCATGGTATCCTATGCATTACTGCGGATCACGGATCTTGGAATCGGGGTTGCCCTGGGGCTGTTTGCCCTGTTTGGCATTCTGCGGTTCAGGACCATTCAGCTGCCGATCAAGGAGATGACCTACCTGTTCCTGGTCATTGGTATCTCCGTGATCAATGCGATGAGCAGCCGGGAGTCGACTTTTGCCGTAGTGCTGTTCATGAACATTGTCTTCGTTGTTATTGCTTGGGCTGGAGAGCGATACTGGATGTTGCATGCCGAAAATTCAAAAACCATCATGTATGAGAAAGTCGACCTGGTGAAACCGGAAAACCATGCATTGCTGATCAAGGATCTTGAGAAACGTACCGGTTTGACCATCAACCGGGTGGATATTGGTGAGATTGACTTCATCCGCCACAGGGTCCAGATCCGTATCTACTATCGCAAAAACGGATATACCGGCTTTGAGGATTTTGATGATATCCGGATGAAGGGGAATGAGGAATGAGAAGTGTGAGACGATGAGACTATGGGACTGTGAGACGAAGGGACTGAGAGAAGAAAAGTTATGAGTTGTGAGTTGTGAGAGTGAAAGTTATTGGGTTATTAGGTTATTTGGTTATTGAGGTGTCTGATTGGAAAACTTAAGAGTTGGTGGCATGGTATTAAACAAAACCAATTCAGACATATACCTTTAAGTCAATGGCTTACATCAATTTACTCAATCCCGAAGGGATGCCCTTGGCATAACTTACTAACCATTAACCTAATAACCTTTTTAGGTGCTCCCTGCCCGACTGCCCGTCCGAACGGAGATCATCCGGGCGGGAACAGTGCAGTCGTTCAGGCGGGGGTCCTCGGTACTCGGTTCCTCCTTAACAGCAAATAATGCAGCTACGGAGGACGGAGTAAGATAGTCCAATTTAAGTGAATATGGTAAATACCCCGGCGGGGTATAACAATCAATAGCCCCGGGTAACCCTGTGAAATAACCATTCATTTCAGCACTACGTTTTTGGTGTACAATAATGTTTCGCTTCAATAGTTCGTCTGGGAAGATCGCTATTTCACGGGGGCAACCCGGGGTTGTTACGCAAAAGTAAACGCGGTCCAACTGCATTGCTCTTCTCTGGGAAATCCTTCCATGGACCGGAATACCACAGTCGCTGAACCAGGAACCAAAAACCATATCGAACAACCGTTTGAAGATTTCTCCAAAACTACTCATCAGGTCGTAGTTTTGTTCAATATGACACCTCGTTCTTCCTTAATAACAATTGAATTACGCAAATTTGCTTCCTCCTCGTTAAGGAATGACAAGGTAGAATGGCAAGCAGATTTGTCAGTTACATGAGTCAGGCGAAAGCCTGGCGAATAAATTACAGTCCTCCCGCCTTGGCGGGGGGACGAATTACTATGAAATTACCTGCCCAACTTCCCCAACTGCCACAAACCCAAAATAACCTGCCCAACACCTCCCTCCGCACCAGACCTGCACCAGATGAAACATACGTGTCAAACTCCGGGACATTTGTGTTAGCATTTGCCCTTCCTGTTGTTGTACTTTTACTTTAAGAATGCCAATGTCTTAAACAAGGCAGCTAACCTGGTCAATTCTTTTCATAGGGGAACGGGAGCCAGGCGCTCTTCATCGGGCGTCTGGTTCCTTTTAACAAAAAAATACAGAAAAAAACAGGACATCCGGAAACGGTGATTATATCCGGATTACAGGATAACATGATAAAAAACTCAGGAAAAAATTGACATTCAGGATTTTAGGTTGTATTTTTAATTAATAAATTGTTTGCTTTGATAAATAAATTCATTCTAATACTAACCTAAAAAAATTTAACCATGCAAGAAAATAGTAAAAATAAAACAGCAAAATTAGCTGTTGAGCGACCAGTACAATTAGCTTCAGATGAGATAACGGTTTCTAAAATAAAACAAAGTCTGACAACTAATATTGGTCAAAGAATAACAGAGGATGATAGAATGGCTCTTGAGAAGTTTTTAAATGAAACGAAAAGTTTTCATGATTTGACGAATTGGGTCTTAGGAAAAATAGTTGAAGGAACCAATGGAATTATTACTAATCAACCAGGAAATCGTTGGAATGCCGTTGAGGATGTTACTCCTCCCGAGAAGGGTGAAGATTAATTTTTTTTCAGATTGATTTAGGACAGGACAAATCGTATCTCAATCCATGGTCACCTTAATCTCTTGATCCTTCAGTAAGGTATTATGGAAATGAATACCTATGCAGAATAGAATTATTTCAGGAGAAGGTACTAACAGTGAGGTGTATGAGAACCAAAATTCAACATTGGATATTCTACTCATTCCACCAACAATAAATCCTCTTTTTACAAAGGATTTCGAGCAATTTATGCCGCTTGGTTTATTATCTCTCTCTTCAAACCTGCGTAATAATAAATTTAACAGTATAATTTACCAACCGCAAAAACGTGCATTTAAGAAAGAGGAATTCACTTTACTGGCAAAAGAGATCCTCCATCTTTCCCCCCGGATTATCGGATTTTCAACATGGTGTTCTACTTTTCCGACAACACTTACGATCGCCAGAGTCCTTAAGTCGCTTGATCCTGAAGTAATCATTTTGTTTGGGGGCCCTCAGGCATCACTGTTACATCGGGATGTATTGCAGAAATACCCTTTTGTGGATTTTATTCTCCGGGGAGAAGCAGACCGTTCCTTGATCCTTTTTCTTGCAGTCTTTCTGAAAGGAAAATCTGGAAGTGAATTAAAGAACGTTCCGGGTTTGACCTTCCGGTCTGGAAATAAAATCATCTCTAACCATGAAGCTCCTTTAGTTGAGGATTTAGATGATCTGCCAATTCCAGCTTATGAAACGCTTTCTCTACCAAACCATGTTAAACTGGATGTTGGTCGTGGATGTCCGTTCCGCTGTACCTTCTGTTCAACTTCTGATTTTTTTTCAAAAAAATACAGGGTCAAATCAGCAGAACGGATCATTGATGAAATGAACCATTGTTATGAATTGGCAAAAACGACCCATTTCGGACTTGCTCATGATATGTTTCCATTACGTGAATCATTTATTCTTGATTTTTGTAAAAAATTGGTAAATGACAATAAAGAGAAAAACATCTCCTATAGTTGGACTTGTTCAGCAAGGACGGATTGTCTGACAGAGAAAATGTTGCATGCCATGAAGCAGTCCGGATGTATCGATATTTTTGTAGGTGTGGAAACAGGCTCTCCCCGAATCCAGAAGGTGATTAAAAAAAACCTTGACCTGAACTATGCAAAAAAAATCATTAAGAAAGGCATTGCGCTAGGTATACGGATGACAGTATCATTCATGGCAGGCTTTCCTTCAGAAACCAGGCATGACCTTGAACAGACATTGAAATATGTACTTGAGATTGCGGCTTCCGGTGCCAAAGTTCAAATGAGTTTGCTGTCAATATTACCAGGTACTTCATTATACAAAGAATACAGAAAAAAGCTGAAATACGACGGGTATTTCTCCGATTTCTCCCATTCGATTTTTGGTAAGGAAGAATTGAGTATGATCCAGGAAGACCGTGATCTTTTCAGTTCTTTTTATTATTTACCAATTCAGGGAACAAATCGTGAGACCTATATCATGGTTAGTGAGCTGATAAACCAAATCCGTATTTTCCCGAAAACATTGGCATTGATCTGGAACGAGATAAAAGCTAACCTTTCAAAATTAAAACTACTTGATCACATTGAATGCAGGATGGCTCAGCAAAAAAAACAGGATAAAAAAGAATATTTTGAACTTACCTTTCTTATTGAATATCTTCAGCAAATCTTGCCGGATATACCATTCAATGGAAAGTATCAACTGGTCCAGGATGTATTTTTGTTTGAATCATCCAAATACTTGATACTAAGAAATTTCATCAGGAAACAACTAATCGAGCCAAGACAAAAAATCAAAATAGACAAGGCTACTAGCGATAGTTGTCTTGTTGAGATAAATCCAATTCCTTTTTGGACGATCGTCACAACCAGATATAATATTTCACGGATATTAAATCACCCCCCCGGTAAGGAAATTATAATTTCAGAACTTGATAAGGGTAAATGCAGGTACCTTTTAGTAGCCAATGCTGAAAATAATGTAAAATGGTTTCCGATCAGGAAAAAACATTTAGAATTTTTAGATTATTTTGCAAAAATGAAGGATATGAAATTATTTCAAATGGAAAGGATCTGCACAACCTTTCGTGTACCTGTAAAATGGTTAAAGGAGTTAATCGAGCTAGAGATACTCAAAATAGTATAAATACAATATCAATTTTCAAAAATTGATAATGAAGCATAATCCATATATAAAATTTCTTTGTTTAGCTACTATTCTAACCTCACTGCAAGTTCCTTCTAATTCATTTCCTGCAGTAAATTGGTCTTCACAGAAAGATCTTCATGTTAATCAATCCGATACGATCAATATAAAAGAATATTGTGTTAAAGCATATAATCTTAGATTTTCAAATACTAAACAGGCTCTGCAGTTAGCAAACCGGGCCCTGACAATTGCGGATTCCCTCAATGATAAGGAGAGTATTGCACGCGCTAATAATGTGTTG
>Ga0315543_1003206_pt1 | contig 14916 bp, 14 predicted proteins | sample SalMarSW160210MG_2_FD_203098 | JGI IMG/M metagenome (GOLD analysis project Ga0315543, IMG submission 203098) | Salt marsh sediment microbial communities from the Plum Island Ecosystem LTER, Massachusetts, United States - Salt Marsh Sediment SW1601-210 ...
TGATAAACGTGCCATTTTCGTCCATCATGCCAACGCGGTCCGCGTCGCCATCATTGGCCAGCCCAACATCGGCCTGATACTGGGCAATCCCTGCCACCAGAGCGGCCAGGTTGCGTGCAATAGGCTCGGGGTTATGCATGCCCGGGAAAAGCGGGTTGCGGACGTTGTTGACCTCGACGACACGTGTATTACCACCAGCCAGGATGGCTGGGAAATATCCCATGCCAGCTCCGAACATGGCATCCACCACCACTGTAATCCCAGCGGCCTTGATGCCTTCTACGTCTACCAGAGAAGCAACGTGCTTCAGGTAAGCAGGTGCCGGATTGAACTTGGCAACCAGCTTCTCCTGCAGGGCCTCACGCACTCTCATCCTTTTCACTTTCTCCTGGCCCGCTTGAATGTCTGCGATGTTCTTCTCCAAAACAGCAAGAACTTCTGGGGGAGCGCTGCCAGCATACTCTGGTTTGACCTTGAACCCGTTCCATGCTGCCGGGTTGTGACTGGAGGTGATGACCACCGCGCCGCCGGCCTTCTTTTCGAGAATCGCGTGGGAAATCGTGGGCGTCGGAGCAGCGCGGTCACAGAGGTAGGCGTGGATGCCATTGCCGGCCACCACTTCTGCCGTAGCTGCTGCAAAGTCCTCAGACGCGAAGCGCGTATCGTAGCCAATAACCAATCCCTTGCTTGCAACTTTGGTATCCATCAGATACTTGGCTACGGCCTGAGCACATATCCGCACGTTCTCGAAGGTATAGTCCTCGGCAATGATTGCTCGCCAACCGTCTGTACCGAATTTGATTTTCGTTGCCATTTCCTGTGTGTCTCCTTGTGCCTAAGGCCCGTTCTCCTTACGCAATCCATCCTGTAAGCGGCGGGTCGGACTCCTACGCTGACGTTGTCTTGTCGTAAAAAGGTTGACCAGCAGCGTGCCCACTGCGCTCATCTGCACCTGCGGCGCCTCAGGCCTGTCGTCCCCGTTTACGCCTTCCGTTTACCTTGTCTCCCGTTTACACCTCTGGCGTAAAGACCAGAGGTGGCGTAAAGACAAAGGTGAGACAGGGCAGACCGTCTCGTCCTCGCGTAGCACCTTCGGCGCTCGCGACGAACGGCGGCGGGCCGGCCTCGCGGCCCGAACGGGATGCAGGTGTCGCTCCGTGGATGCTGCGCGACGAGCTGCCTCTGCTGACCTCGAATGGTATTGCATCTTCATTTGTGCTGGTGCGTCGAAAGGTACGTGGGCGACTACCTTATATGCGAAACCAACAACTATGCGCTGCGCAGCTATGGCGTGGTGGACAAGAATCGCTAAGTCCCGCGGACGCTTTCTCGCCAATAGTCCAGTATGCCCTCTAGACTGCGCTCAAGCGGAATCTCGGCGCGCCAGCCAGTTCGGGAGCGGAACTTGGTGCAGTCTGCCACAATCTCTGGCACGTCTGAGGGGCGTAGGCGCGCTGGGTCCAACTCCACAGTCAGTGAAATCTCGCTGAGGGCGATCAGACCGTCCAGCAACTCGCGAATCGCGTACGAACGTTCTGCACCAAGGTTGTAAACCTCGCCAGGCTCGCCCTCTGAGATTGCCAGGTAGTAGCCACGCACGATGTCACGCACATCGCTGAAGTCACGGCGGGCCTCCAGATTGCCCACGCGCACCACTGGCTCACGCAGCCCGGCTTCCGCCTCAGCGACTTGTTTGGCGAATGCTGAGGCGACGAAGGCAGGACTCTGCCCGGGGCCGATGTGATTGAAGGGACGCACGCGCACGACGGGGAGTTGATGACTGGCGTAGTACTGGTAGCCCAGCATATCTTGAGCAACTTTGCTTACGGCGTACGGACTGTTAGGCCGCAAAGGATTGGTCTCGCGTATGGGCAATTCCTCGGGGGCCACAATGCCGTACTCGTCAGCCGAACCCACCACCAGAATCTGAGGCCAAGTGCCCATGGCTATCGCTGCCAGCAGCACGTTCAACTGCCCGCGGATGTTGTTTTCCAATGTGCTCCAGGGGTCTGCCCAGGAAGCGGGCACAAATGCCTGTGCTGCGAGATGAAAGATGTAGTCGGGCTTTGCTTCAGCAAACAGATCTTTGAGCGCCTGCAGATTCATGAGGGTGTTGCCGACATGCAGAGTGACACTAGAACGCAACTGGCCCGCACGTCCTTCCACCAAATCCAGCCCCCAGACCTGCAGGTCAGTATGTTCGAGCAGGTACTTTGCCAGGTGGCTGCCGGCAAACCCGCCGATGCCAGTGATTAGTGCTCTCAGAGCCAACCTCCTGTTAACGATATCCCGCAAGTCTGCAGATAGATCGTGATAGCGGACGCCAGGCTTCGCCCTAGATAGCTCGAGCCCGAAGGGTGGCCACACAGTTGCCCATTATAGCTTAGCTTCGCCGGAAAGTAAAACCGCCCGGCGAAATTGCCGCTGAGCGGTTTCCAGACGATCGATTGGTTTGCAGTGCGCACGGCAGTGCGCGATTGTGGCGCTGGCGCGACTACTACAAGCCTATCAGGTGCTGGGAGAAGGCTACCAACAGCTAACTGCCAACTGGTAACTGGTAACTCTGCTCCTACGTCCCCGCTTCCCAGGATTCCAGATACTTCTTTTGCTCAGGGGTGAGCGTGTCAATAGTCATGCCCATGGCATGTAATTTCAGGCGGGCAACCTTTCTGTCTATGTCTTCAGGCACGCCGTAGACGCGCTCCTGCAACGTGGAGGCGTTCTTGACTAGAAACTCCACACTCAGAGCCTGGTTGGCGAAGCTCATGTCCATTACGCTGGCTGGGTGGCCTTCTGCTGCAGCCAGATTGATCAGACGTCCCTCGCCCAACAGGGCGATTCTGCGGCCATCAGCCAGCGTGTACTGGTCTACAGAATCGCGTACGCGGTGCTTCTCCACAGCCATTGACTCCAATGCGGATATATTCACCTCCACGTTGAAATGCCCAGAGTTGGCCAGTATAGCTCCGTCCCGCATCACTTCTATGTGCCGCTGGTCAATTACATTGATGTCGCCGGTCGAGGTCACAAAGATGTCGCCAATCCTGGCCGCCTCCATCATGGGCATTACACGGAAGCCGTCCATGATGGCCTCCAATGCCCGTAGAGGATTCACCTCGGTGACCACGACCTGCGCTCCCATGCCGTGTGCTCGCATAGCGATGCCCCGGCTGCACCAGCCGTACCCAGCCACAACTAACGTCTTGCCTGCCAGCAGTACGTTCGTCGCGCGGATGATACCGTCAATAGTGGACTGCCCGGTGCCATAACGGTTGTCGAAGAGGTGTTTGGTCAGGGCGTCGTTGATGGCGATGATGGGGTAGCGCAGTACGCCATCCTTGGCCATGGCACGCAGACGGATCACACCTGTGGTAGTCTCCTCTGTGCCACCGATGATATCGTCAAGCAGGTCGGTGCGTTCTTTGTGTAACGTGGAGACTAAATCAGCGCCGTCATCCATCGTGATGTGTGGCTTATGCGCCAATGCTGCCTTGATATGCTGGTAGTAGGTCTTGTTGTCCTCACCCTTGATAGCAAAGGCTGCAACTTTATAGTTGGAGACCAGGCACGCCGCCACATCGTCCTGAGTGGACAAAGGGTTAGAGGCACAGAGCACGAGGTCAGCTCCTCCCCTCTGCAGCGTGTGCATCAGGTTAGCTGTCTCAGTTGTTACGTGCAGGCAGGCCGCAATGCGGATGCCGTGCAGCGGGCGCTCTCGGGCAAACCGTTCGCGGATCAGGCGCAGCACCGGCATCTCGTGCTCAGCCCACTTGATGCGGGAATGGCCTTTCGAGGCCAGCGAGATGTCCTTAACGTCGTATTCTTTCTTGATCATTCTGCTCCTTACAGGATTTGTGTGTCTACCACACGGAGAATTCACCCTGCGTCAGGCGTGTGGTAAAGTCGTAGATATCCACCAGTTCACGCTCGATCACTTCTTCGACGGGTTTTCGTATGCCTTCCAGTCTCACGCCAGGCTTGAGCACCAATTGCGCCGAGGCAACAAGTGGCTTGTCAATCGGCTGGCCAATTTGGCTGCAGAGCCAAACATAGACTTCGGCAATACCCGGCACGTTCTTGTACACGTCGTCGGCAATGCAATGGGTGAGAAAGCTGTAAATCTTGCCAACATGACTGATGGGGTTCTTGCCTGCCGCAGCTTCGGTACTCATCGGCCGGTTCAGAGCAATCACACCGTTCACTTTGTTGCCACGTCCTACCTGACCGCAATCCGCGCCTTCAGCAGAAGTGCCGAGCACCGTCAGATACATGCCGTCTTCGCCACGGCCTTCTACGTCCAGGGTGTTGAGGTCAATTGTGACCTGCCCAAAGTTGCGCTTCTCTCTGGCTACAAAGTCCTCAATCGCCGCTTTGATCTCCGCCTTGCGGGCAAAGTAGGCCTTCTCGCTGGGTACGAAGCGATCGACAAAGGCCATAGCCACAGTGAGGGTCAGTTCACGGTGACAACGATAGCCCATGACTTTGATGTCCTCCCCAGATTCGGGGAAAGATGTCTTAAAGTCGGGCGAATTCAGATAGCGTTCAGTAGCCAACACAATGCGCTCGGTCTCAGTGAGCGGGGCGTACCCCACGGCCGCCGATGTGTCATTGGCGCCAATGACCTTGCGGTCAAAGATGTCGGTTAGTTCTGGTGACCCAGGCTTGATCTCATTCTGGAAGATGAAGTGGACCGCGGGGTCCACAAAACGCAAGTGCTCGCGCAGCCATTCTTGGGCTGTGGCGACCACGATTTCACCAATCGGCACTTTCTTGCCCTTGATCTCATAGATGGCACGATCCCCGAAGACCAGACGCATCGGCTCTTCCACCTTGCCGCCACCCAGCCGTGGTGATGTCTTGCCAGCTACCAGCAGCCCTTTGTCAATGTTGTGGTGCACCACGCGCCCGAAGGTGTCCACGTACTCCCTGCAAAGAGCAATAGACGCCTCTTCCATGATCGCGTCACAGATCGAGTCGGGATGGCCAACGCCCTTGCGCTCAACCAACTCGACTGCCTGGTCCTCAACTGGTGCCTTGTTGAGGCTTTCTACAATAATGTTTCTCATTCTTGACCTCCCTTATTGACAGCTTAGAGTGACAATGCACGTCGTTTGCGTGAGTATAGTTGCTTGTCGCGTTCTTCATCTGCCACCAAGACACAAGGACACGAGGATCATGGGACTTCTAGCTTGATGCCGTGTTTGCTTGGCCCGACCGACAGGCAGGCATAGTGCATCTTTATCTCCTTCGTGTCTTCGTGCCTCAGTGGTTACTCTGCTTTCTGGCATTCAGGTACTCGCACTTGTCAGACCATGGGCAAGTAGGTTCAAAGTTGGTAAACTCCTTGAACTCGCGGTAGCGCGCCAGTATCTCGTCCATGGTTATGGTCCGCAGCCGTGCCACACCAAAGTCTTCGACAGTGAAGGAGGCTACCACGCTGCCGTGGATAATGGCACGCTTGATATCGTCATTCGTCACGCGGCCCCGTCGCTGCGGGGCGGTACGGCCCTGCTGGGCCAGATAGCCGATGAACCCACCGGCAAAAGAATCCCCAGCCCCAGTAGGGTCCTTGATTTTCTCCAATGGATAGGCTGGTGCGAAGAAGAAGGATCTCGTTGGCACATCTCCGTTAGCGAACATGACGGCCCCGTATTCGCCCTTCTTGACGACCAGCGCCTGGGGTCCCATGTTGAGGATCTTGCGTGCGGCCCGCATCAGGCTGAAGGTGTTGGCGTACTGTCGAGCTTCCGCCTCATTTATCAACACAATGTCCACAGCGGAGATAGCCTGACTGAGCGTCTTCTTGCGGTAGTTGATCCAATAGTTCATGGTATCGAGTACAGTCAGCCTGGGTTGCCCGACTTGTGACAGTACTTCCAATTGCAGTACTGGGTCAATGTTGGCCAGGAAGACGTATTCTGCATCCCGGTATTTGTCTGGCAATTCTGGATGGAAAGTAGCAAAGACATTCAATTGTGTATCCAGCGTCTCAGCCGTGTTCATGTCGTAGCTGTAGCGTCCAGTCCAACGGAAGGTCTTGCCTTCGGCAATCTGCAACCCATCGAGATTGACACCTCGTTCTCTGAAGAAGTCAATGTGCTCCGGTGGAAAGTCCGTCCCGACAACGGCGACGAGGTCGACCTCATCGTACAGTCGTGCGGCCGCCGCAAAGTAGGTGGCCGCACCTCCCAGGGCATCCTTGACTCTGCCGAAAGGTGTCTGAATAGAGTCCAATGCCACTGAACCGACGACTAGTATGCTCAAAGTGATCTCCCCAGGGCCTATCTGATTAACAACAGGCTGGGCTCCTCGCGTAGCATCCTGAGCACGGCGAGGGACATGCCCAGCTACACCTGCACCTGCGGCGCCTCATTCCTGTCGTCCCCGTTTACCTTGTCTCCCGTTTACGCCTCTGGCGTAAAGACCAGAGGTACGCGCCAAGGCGTAGACGGCGCCTCTGGCATAAAGACCAAAGGTGGCGTAAAGACAAAGGTGAGACAGGGCAGACCGTCTGGTCCCGGCGGGCCGGACTCGCGGCCCGAACGGGATGCAGGTGTCGCTCCGTGGATGCTGCACTTGGGCTGCGCCAAGGACATGGCGCGAAGAGCCGCTTCGGCTGACTTCTCGGACAGGCTTTCATGTAGCGACGTACCTCGCTCGCATTTGCGCTGACACTTCGGCGGTCAGCGCAAGGGCGCGCTCAGCGACCTGTGGATCCAGCGAGCCAGTGCCGCAAGAAGGCGTGACCAGGCCGGCAGCCAAGAGCTTGTCGAGAGATAGGCCCTTTTGCACGAGCAGATCCATTGCCTCATGCAGGCGATCCAGCAGGCTGTCCACTGTTTCGTCCATTACTGCTGAACTCGCCGGCACGATGCCCCAGGCGATGACCCCGCCACGCTCAAGGAAGGCAGCGACAGCGTCAGGATAGAGAGAGAGCGATTCGGCGTACTCATACGCGTCCAGGCTCAGGATATCTACGGAGGTGTCAAGGAGAACGGACCAATCGGTGTTGGCACAGCAGTGCACCCCCTTTAATCCTTCAATGCCGGCAAAGACCTCTTCGAGCAGCGTCAACACCTGGTCACGGCCGAGCGAGACAAAGCCCGATCCAAAGGAACTCATGTAGGGCTCATCCACAAAGATGATCGTCTGAGGCGCTATGGTCTTTAGTCGTTGCTCTTGCCAGGCGGCCTTGACCCGCAAATGCTTGGCTATTGCATCCGCCAGCATCTCGTCATAGAGCAGGGGGCGGCGGTTCTGATCCGTGACCGTCAATCCCCAACTGATAGGCCCGGTGACCTGCCCTTTGACGGCCACAGGGGTCACCTCCAGCAAGCCCTCCGTATCGAGCAGGTAGTGCAGTCCTGCTGCATAGTCAGGGCTCAGCACGCCGTATTCCAGGTCATTCTCCAGGTAGGCCAGGTACAAGCGCTCAAGGTCACGATCCAGATCCCGCATGTGGTCCACGTACGTGCGCTCTGCTTCGAGGTCAACCACGATCCCCGGAAAGTTCTCGGAGAATTGCGCATACATATTCTCCAGGTAGGAACGCCTGGACAACTGTGCCCAAACGGGTATCTGCGGCAGGTACCTCAGCGTCCAGGCCCACGCCTGGGCTGGATCTGACAATGGTAAACTGCCTATGGCCGTAGGCAACCACGCAGGATCAAATCTCTCAGGCATTTGTCTCCCTTTCGTTACTGCATTTGCTTGGCCTTCTTCAGGCCCAGTGCAAAGGGCGGGTAAATGATCCCTGCTTCAGTCACAATGCCCGTGACGTAGCGGTGGGGCGTGACGTCGAAGGCAGGGTGAGCAGCCTGTACACCCTCCGCAGTAATCGGTATGCCGCGAATATGCGTCACCTCGCGCGGATCGCGCTCTTCAATGGGGATGTCTGCGCCGCTGGCGATGCTAAGGTCCACCGTTGAGGTGGGGGCTACTGAGTAGAAGGGGATGCCGTTCTCCTTCGCCAGGACTGCCAGGGAGTATGTGCCGATTTTGTTGGCCACATCGCCGTTTGCAGCGATGCGGTCCGCGCCTACCAGCACGATGTCCACTTTGCCCTGGGACATAAAGTGGCCCGCCATGTTATCAGTAATCAGCGTTGCGGGGATGCGAGCCTGCAGCAGCTCCCAGGCAGTCAGCCTCGCCCCTTGCAGGAACGGACGCGTCTCGTCAACCCATACGTGGATGCGCTTTCCTTGTTTGTGGGCTGCTCGCACCACGCCGAGAGTCGTGCCATAGTCCACAGTGGCTAGAGCGCCTGCATTGCAATGGGTCAATATGTTGTCGCCGTCTTGAATCAGTACCGCGCCATGCGCCCCCATGCGCTTATTGACCTCGACGTCCTCATCAGCGATGTGCTGTGCCTCTTGCACTAGCGCTTTAGTGACTTCCTCTACTGTTGTCCAGCGTGGCTGGTGTGCCACGTCTGTCATACGACGAATGGCCCAGAAGAGGTTGACCGCCGTGGGTCGCGTTTTGCTGAGCACTTTTGCAGCACGGTCGAACTCGATGAGCAATTCCTGGCGTGAGGCGGCAGAGCTGTGCACTGCTGCCAAAGCGAGGCCGAAAGCTGCAGCGGCTCCAATCGCCGGCGCTCCTCTAATCTTCATCGTTTTGATGGCCTCGGCAACGTCATGATAGTCAGTGTATTCCAGAACTATGAACTCTTGCGGCAGTCGCTGTTGATCAATCATTGTGACCTTGCCATCATGCCATTCAATAGTACGCATCAGGCCTCCTGCAGCGGACAAAAAAACACTCTCCCGATGGGAGAGAAGGTATTAGCTTCCCTCTCATCTTTCAGACGACCTTGCTTCCCTACTGAGAATGCCAGGGTCTGCCGGAATTGGCACCATAACTGGTCGGTCAGTCCTTATTCCTTTAGTCTTATGGTCCGACTTGATGGCGCCAGACCATCTCACTAAGGACTACCTGACAACTCTGGTTGCCGGGGTTTCACAGGGCCGGTCCCTCCACCCCTCTAGATAAGAGTGAGCCTGACAGCTATTCGGTTGACGAACGCGGCTATAATAGCATAGCTGTGTGGATTTGTCAAACAGCGGCTGGACGAGAGGCTGCAGTCGGGCCGCTGGCTGACCTTCATTTCTGGGCCAGCCAGCTTCGGCAAGACCACGCTGACCTTCAATCTCTGAGATTGCCACAAGCGCTGCTGCCTGCACCGTTGGCACAACTTCACCACATTTCCCACACTTGTTCATAATTCCTTTACAGGTTTGTGGCATACTGGAGCCAAATGAAACCCCGAGGAGGTAAGAAATGTCTACGAGATGGTTCCTAGTGAGAGCAGTGGTGGCAGTGGTCGTCATTGGACTGCTGGTCATGGGCGGGTTGGCGATCCACCGCATGGGTTGGTCGCAGGGCTACAGGATGGGCCAATTAGCAGTTGAGGGCGAGGATATCGCGACAGCACCCCATACGTACTACGGCTTCGGCTACGGGGGACGCCCCTTTGGCTTCGGACCCTTCCTGTGCGGCGCGGGCTTGCTCTTCCTGCTGTTCGTCGCAGTTGGCCAGATCTTCCGCTTGCTGGCCTGGAAGAAGGTGATGGGCAGAGGGCCGTGGCCGATGGCTACGCGCTGGCATGGCATGCACGGGCCTATGCCTCCCTGGTGCTGGTACTGGGAAAAGCCGTCTGAGGAAAAGACGGAGAAGGCTGAGCCGGATGCGGAAACTGGCGATGCGGAGCCAGAGAGTTAGCCCGCAACGCGTGAAGGGCCGAGAGCGTGCGGGCAACCTATGGCTGCCCACGCGCTCCCCTTCGAGCGTTAGTCGAAGGAAGGTTCGATGACTAGCAAGTATCGTCAGCTAGTTGTCGTAGTGAGCAAGGAGGTAAAGAATGTCTATGACACACAGAGTGCACTTTAGAATGATGTCCTTGGTTCATGAGACTCTCTATAGCCTGTTTAGGGATCCCTATGTGGTTTTGAATGCTGCAGGACTTGAGCCAGGTCAAAAGGTGCTGGAAATCGGGTGCGGGCCTGGCTTTTTCACCATTCCCGCGGCAAGGATAGTAGGAGAAAAAGGGAGTGTCTATGCGTTGGATATCAATCCACTGGCTGTGGAAACAGTTCAACAGAAGATCGAGAAGGAAGGGGTGACCAACGTTAAGACCGTCCTTGCTGATGCTGCTCAAACGGGTCTACCCGATCAGAGCTTTGATCTCATCTTTGTCTTTGGGTTTGCTCACCCCGTTGGAGATGTGGAGAGCATTTCGACCGAACTACATCGGCTTTTGAAACCAGCGGGCATACTCTCTATCGAAGGACGGCCCTGGATTCCAAGCGGAGTTTTCTGCCATCTGAAGCGTCAGGGAAGGATTTCCCACTTCAGAAAGGTTAGATAGCATAGGAATGGTTGGTCTCTTGGCCTATATGATCGTCTGCGAAGTGGGGCACCAGGGCGACCGTGTCAGAGGAGGAATCACATGATACAGAATCATTCTGTCGCACAAGAAACTGGCATGAACGAGGATTGGCTAGCAGTGTTCCGCGAGTATGGTGTTGAGTTTGTGACGCTGGACCGCGACACCGACAGCGACCTGCTAGAACTCTTGCGGTCGCAACCCGGATGGACAGTTGACTTTGAAGATAGAGAAGCGGTGCTGTTCATTCGCGCTGATATTGCCCGAGTGCGTGACAGCCGCTCACGACCGCGTGACGACGCGTGGGGGCTGCCTGCAAAGCATTTATGACATTTGCCTATTGGTGACGTTCGTGGTAAAAAGGCGGTCGGGGGAGCAGAGTATGAACGAAACGATTCTGGTGGTAGACGACGAACCGAAGATCGTCAAACAGGCACGGGACTACCTGGAGAGGAGCAGGTTCCGGGTCGTGACGGCTGCCGATGGAAAGACGGCGCTGGCTGTGGCGCGCCACGAACGGCCCGATCTGATCGTGCTTGACCTGAATCTGCCGGGCCTGGACGGCCTGGACGTCTGCCGGGCGCTGCGACGCGAGTCGGACGTGCCAATCATCATGCTCACGGCCCGCGTTGAAGAGACCGACCGGCTCATCGGCCTGGAGTTGGGTGCGGACGACTATATCACCAAACCCTTCTCGCCTCGCGAGTTGGTGGCGCGCGTACGGGCGGTGCTGCGCCGCGTGCAGGGCGGCGTCCACACGCCGGGACTCATCCGCGCTGGCGACCTGGAGATTGACCTAAATGGCCATCGCGTCATTCGCGCCGGGGAGCCAATCCGCCTCACCCGCACCGAGTTCAACCTGCTGGCGACGCTGGCTCAGCACCCAGGGCAGACCTTTACCCGCGCGCAGTTGCTAGACCGGCTGCATGGTGTCGTTTGGGACGGCTTTGACCGCAGCATAGACGCCCACGTCAAAAACCTGCGTCGCAAGCTAGAAGTCAACCCTGTCGAGCCGCGCTACGTTCTCACCGTCTACGGCATCGGCTACAAGTTCACTGACGAGGTTTGATCTTGAAGGGCAATAAGGTCTGGGAACATCACGAACGCAGGCTGCATCGGTCGTGGGAATCGTGGAACCGCGACCATCACCATGGCTTTGGCGGGTGGCCCCATGCACGGCGGCGCAAGCGGCGATTTCTCTTTTTCCGCTTTGCCCGGATCTTTGGCCTGATGGTTCTATTGGTATTGGGCGGGATGGCGGCGCTGGCGTTTCTGCTCACACGATTGTTCGGGGGCGATGGGCAAACGGCGGTGTTGGTGTGGGTCGCAGGCTGCGGCCTGTCCCTGGCACTCCCTCTGCTGGCAGTAGGGTTGGCGGTGCGAGCCTTTCGGGACATCACTACACCACTGGCTGACGTCATGGCCGCCACGGACGCTGTGGCCGAGGGCGACCTGAGTGTGCGCGTGCAGGTGCCGGTACACGGCCCCAGCGAGTTCGGCCGGCTGGCCGAGTCTTTCAATCGCATGATCGAGGAACTGAAGCGCGCCGATCAGCGACGTCGCAACCTGACTGCCGACGTGGCTCACGAGCTTCGCACGCCGCTGCACATCATCCAGGGGAACCTGGAGGGCATCCTCGACGATGTGTACCAGCCGACGGAGGAGCACATCGGTGCCACGCTGCAAGAAACGCGCACCCTGGCGCGGCTCGTGGACGACTTGCAGACGCTCTCGCTGGCGGAGGCCGGCCAGTTGCCGTTGATGCGAGAGCCGGTGGACGTGATCGAGCTGCTGGCCGACGTAGGCACCAGTTTCAGCGGCCAGGCCGAAGCGGCAGGCATAGATTTGTGCGTCGAGACTGAGGGCGACCCGTCCACGATGACTATCACCGCTGACGTGGGACGGCTGGATCAGGTGCTCAGTAATCTGATGGCTAACGCGCTGCGCCACACACCATCCGGCGGGGTCATCACGCTTCGGGCGGAGCGCGTCCTGAGTGGAGTCGAAGGGGCTGTCCAAGACGGCGTTCGCATCATCGTGCACGATACTGGTGAGGGCATCGCCGCCGGGGATTTACCCTACATTTTTGATCGCTTCTGGCGCGGCGACCGTTCCCGGTCTCACGTCAGTGGCGCGAGGACGGGCCTGGGCCTAGCTATCGCCCGGCAGTTGGTGCAAGCCCACGGTGGCCGAATCGGCGTCGAGAGTGAACCAGGGCGGGGGACAACGTTCACCATCGAATTGCCAGCAGGCGCAGAGTAGCGTCTAGGCTTGTCCTGACGCTCAGCGCTATCTCGTAGCCCGCCATTCGAGGAACTGCCTCCGCTATCTTTGCGCTCTTGGCCGTTATCAGGTTTTGGTGCTCCGACGGCGAACTGCTTTCAGCACCTTCCACACTGCGTCATCCATATCGCCGCTGGTATCCACACACAGATGCGCACGGCGAATTCTCTGCTCTCTCCTCGACATGCGGCGATATATCCGCCAATCGGCATCCGAACCGCCTTCATCCTTCCTTCTACGCTCCTCCAGACGCTCCCGGACTATGCCTTCTGGGGCCATTGTCCGTACGATAATCAAACGGGCACCGCTGCGGTCTGCCAGGTTGTAGAGCACCTCCCGTTGGGACTCTACGAGATTCGTCGCGTCAAAAATGACTCGCATGCCTTTTCTCAGCAATCGTCGTATTATTTCCTGGCATGTGCCATGGACACATGCGCTCTCCTGTGCACTGTAGCTTGGCTGTGGGAACAGAGCCTTCCGCACACGGTCGGATTCGATGACGATAGCCGGCAGTTGCTCCGCAAGCCGCTGGCCGAGATGAGACTTGCCCGAACCGGGCAGTCCAGACATCATGATCAATACCGGATAGGCAGTTGTCTCCCTATCCGCTGGCAGTAATAGGGCCTCAACCTTGGCCACAGCTTGCGATAGGTCAAAAGGCACCGCAAAGCTCCCGTTACACTTACCGTGGCAGGTACATGGCGACCACGATTACTCAGAACACTAGTGGTTCACCACAGCAAAAATGATTGTGTCATTCTGAGCCCAAGCGCACCGGAGGCGAAGCCGGCCCTGAGCCGGGCCGCCGTCCGCCGCCTCAGTCCTGTCGTCCCCGTTTACGCCTTCCGTTTACGACTCTGGCGTAAAGACCAGAGGTGGCGTAAAGACAAAGTGAGACAGGGCGAGCGGCGCCGCCGAAGGGCCCCGCAGGGGGCGACCTCTCGTCTTCCAGGTCTTTGTCAGACGTGACAAAGGTGTCGAGAGACAAAGGAGACTCCCTGACGGGGGAGACGGTACGCGGAAGGGAATCTCGTTCTCGCATCGAGAGAAGGGATTCTTCGGCCGTCGGCCTACTAAGAAGCAAAGGCGGGTGGTGTCATTGCGAGGAGCGTAGCGACGAAGCAATCTCCACCTGTCGGTGAGAGGGAGATTGCTTCGCTGCGCTCGCCCTGGGTCTTCCCCTGGGTCTTTGGCCCCAGGGACAAAGGTGGCCCCAGGACCAAAGGCAATGACAGATCACCGTTTCTTGCATAACGGGTAGCGCGAACGCGCCATGGCGCAGCTCAGGATGACAGGCCATCAAAACCACTGTAGTAGACCACTAGACTTTCCACGTTGCGAGGGCAGATTCAATGGCCGCTGCAACGATGTCTGGCTTCTCGATGATCACCATGTGGCCAGCACCTTCCACTAGCTTTAGTTCCGCCTCGGCGATTCTCTCGGCCAGGAATGTTGAGTACTTTTGGGGTGTCAGAGTGTCCTCTGTCCCGCAGATGACCAGGGTTGGACAGCGAATCTCCGCCAGACGCTCCATGACATCGAATGCATCGCACGCTGCAAAGTCGTCGTGGACTGTCTGCGGGGCAGCGCCCAGCATCTGACGCTGGCCCTGACGGACAAGTTGGGGCGGGGCATGAGATGAGTACGCATATTCGCAAATCAGCTTGATCGTCTCTTCAAAGTCTGACAGCGTGCCGCTCAGTATCGCTGGCAGCACACGGAGGCGTGCGCCTGTCGCTACTAACACCAGTGCGGAGACGCGATGCGGATGACGCAGCGCCACCTCCATGGCCGTCGCGCCCCCCATGGAGTGTCCAGCGACGACAGCGTGCTTGAGTTGCAGTGCATCCATAAAGCCGATGACAAAAGCGGCATAACTAGCGACGGCCCAGCAGCCAGTCCCACCGGAGCGTCCGTGGCCAGGCAGGTCCAAAGCGTAGACATTGGCAGCTTCAAGGTTACGGATTGCGTATCCCCAAAGCTGGTGGCTTTCGCCCGCCCCGTGCAACAGAATCAAATCAGGAGCTCTGAGGTTCGGGCTGGCGCGATAACCGTAAAAGATCCTCTCGTCACCGACGGTGGTGTAAGGCATAAGCGATTATCTCCCTGGTGCTAAGCGAACAGAGGACGAGGCCGCATCGTGCGCACCTCGGCCTCCTCTGCCTTTTAGGGCACTGGGCTAAGCTAGCTAGGAATCAGCAGCAGGCTTGGACACGGCATCGTTCAGATCCTTCATCAGCGCATCT
>Ga0315543_1003208_pt1 | contig 14910 bp, 17 predicted proteins | sample SalMarSW160210MG_2_FD_203098 | JGI IMG/M metagenome (GOLD analysis project Ga0315543, IMG submission 203098) | Salt marsh sediment microbial communities from the Plum Island Ecosystem LTER, Massachusetts, United States - Salt Marsh Sediment SW1601-210 ...
CCGGCGCCACGACACGGCTCACCGTGGCCCTGACGATCCAATCTGTCGGCATCCTCTCCACGCTCCTCTTCCCGCTCGTGGCGGACGCAGTGAAGCACGACCTCCCGACACAAATCGACGCCTTTGCGCGCTCCGTCAACGGGATTCCGGGGAAGGCCTCCTGAGGGTCGGATCGGCACCGCCCTCCATCCTGGGCAGGACAGACCGGCTCGGGCCCTCGCCGCCTCTCAGAGCTGCTCGGCCCGACGGGCGACAGCTCTGCGACCGGCGCCGATCTCGGCGCGGTCCGTCAGCAGCGTCACCTGGTTCCTGAAGACCTGGAGGAAACCCCCGTGGATGCCCACCATGGTCGTTCCGTCTTCGCAGTGAATCTCCACCACGCCGGTGGCGAGCGCGGCCATCGTCGGCTCGTGATGAGCGAGGATCCCGATCTCGCCCTCCGTGGTGCGGGCAACGACCATCTCCGCGTCGCCCTGCCACACAACCGAGTCCGGCGTGACGACGTCGACGCGGAACAGCGGAAGATCACCCATCAGCCTGCCTCGATCTCCTTCGCCCGGCGCTGCACGTCCTCGGCACCGCCGACCATGTAGAAAGCCTGCTCCGGCAGATGGTCCAGCTCGCCGCCGATCAGAGCCTTGAAAGACGAGAGTGTCTCCTCGAGCGGTGTGTAGACGCCGTCCTGGCCGGTGAACTGGGCGGCGACGAACATCGGCTGCGAGAGAAAACGCTGGATACGACGAGCCCGGGAGACCGTGAGACGATCCTCCTCCGACAGCTCCTCGATACCGAGGATGGCGATGATGTCCTGCAGGTCCTTGTACCGCTGGAGGATCTGCTGCACGTGCGTTGCGGTCGCGTAGTGCTCGTCGCCGACGATCTGCGGGTCGAGGGCCCGGCTGGTCGAATCGAGCGGATCGACCGCCGGGTAGAGACCGAGGGCCGTCAGCGGCCGGGACAGCACCGTCGTGGCGTCCAGGTGGGAGAAGGCGGTGTGCGGCGCCGGGTCGGTGATGTCATCGGCGGGCACGTAGATCGCCTGCAGGGATGTGATGGAACGGCCTTTGAGCGAGGTGATGCGCTCCTGGAGAGCGCCCATCTCCCCGGCCAGTGTCGGCTGGTAGCCCACGGCCGACGGCATACGGCCGAGCAAGGTCGAGACCTCCGCGCCTGCCTGGGTGAACCGGAAGATGTTGTCGATGAACAGCAGCACGTCCAAACGCTGCACGTCGCGGAAGTACTCCGCCATCGTGAGCGCCGCGAGCGCCACTCGCAGCCGCACCCCCGGCGGCTCGTCCATCTGGCCGAACACCAGAGTTGCCTTCTCGATGACACCCGATTCCTGCATGTCGAGGAAGAGATCGTTGCCCTCGCGGGTTCGCTCCCCCACCCCGGCGAACACCGAGACACCGCCGTGCTGAGTGGCGACCCGGTTGATCATCTCCTGAATGAGCACCGTCTTTCCGACTCCGGCGCCGCCGAAGAGGCCGATCTTCCCGCCCCGCACGTATGGGCAGAGCAGGTCGATGACCTTGATCCCGGTCTCGAACATCTGCTTGTTGGGCTCCACGTCCTCGTATGCGGGCGGTTGCCGGTGAATCGGCCACCATTCCCCGGTGAACTCGGCGTCGGGAGCGTCGAGTGACTGGCCCCATACATTGAAGATGTGTCCCAGGGTCTGGTCACCCACCGGCACCATGATCGGTTGGCCGGTGTTGCGCACCGGCGTCCCCCGCACGAGCCCATCGGTGGGCGCCATGGCAATGGCCCTCACGGTGTTGCCGCCGAGGTGCTGGGCCACTTCGGATATGACCGAGCGTGCCTCGCCGCCGACCTCGAACTCGATCACGATCGCATAGGAGATCTCGGGAAGCGCGTCCGCAGGGAACTCCACGTCGACAACCGGACCCGCCACCTTGACGATGCGGCCCGCAGGGAGGGTGCTGGTAGTGGTCACTTGTCTTCTCCGTGGTCGGTTCTCGTGTGTCGTCGTTGCATGCTCGCTCAACCGTGACTCAGGGCTTCGGAGCCACCCACGATCTCGGAGATCTCCGTGGTGATCTCCGCCTGGCGGGCCTGGTTGGCCTGCCGGGTGAGCAGCCCGGTGAGGTCATCCGCGTTCTCGGTGGCCGCCTTCATGGCGCGCCGCCTGGCGGCGTGCTCGGAGGCGGATGCCTCGAGAAGCACCCCGAAGACGCTCCCCTCCAGGTAGCGGGGCAGGAGCCGGCCCAGGATCTCCTGCGGAGTCGGCTCGAAGGTATAGTCGATGATGGTGGCGTCATCTGCACCGGTCATCATGTCCGGGGGCTCGATCGGAAGCAGCGGCCAGCGCACCGGCGTCTGGGTGAGCGCCGAGACGTACCGGGTCGTGTACGCCTCCACGGCGTCGACCCGGCCTTCCTCGTACTCGTCGATCAGGATCTCGCTGATGGCGCGGGCGTCGCCGTACGTCGGTTGGTCGGTGACGGTCAAGAACGTGCGCTCGATCGGATAGCGGCGGTACCGGAAGAAGGACTGGGCCTTCCTGCCCACGAGGTAGAGGCGGACCTCGCGGCCTTGGTGGCGATGGTCGAGCAGTGCCCGCTCGGCAAGCCGGATGATCGCTGAGTTGTAGCCACCGGCCAGGCCGCGATCGGAGCTGACGACGGCGAGGCCGACGGTGGTCACCTCGCGGCGCTCCAAGAGAGGGTGACGCAGATTCCCTCCGGAGGCGGCGGCGATGTTGCGGATCACCTCTGTCATCTTGGTGATGTACGGTTCGGAGGCCGCCACCCGCACTTGCGCTCTGGCGATGCGGGAAGCGGCGATGAGTTCCATGGCGCGTGTGATCTTCATCGTCGACTGGATGCTGCGGATGCGCCGCCGGACCTGCCGAAGCTCAGCCGAGGCCATGGGAGCTAGCCCTTCCTGCCGGAATCGCGCTGCGTTGCCCTGAACTGCCCGATGGCGCCGGCCAGCTCCTCCTCGGGCAGCTCCCCCGTGTCGGCGATCTGCGTCAGTAGTCCCGAGAAGCGAGATCGCAGGAACGAGCGCAACTCGCCCTCGATCTCGTGGATCTTGGGCACCGGCGTGTCGTCGAAGTGGCCTTCGGTGACGGCGAAGATGACAACCACCTGCTCCTCGACCGGGATCGGGGAATACTGGCCCTGCTTGAGGACCTCCACCACCCTGCGTCCCCGCTCGAGCTGAGCGAGGGACGCGGCATCCAGCTCGGAGCCGAACTCGGCGAACGCCTCCAGCTCACGGAACTGGGCGAGATTGAGCCGAAGCGGTCCGGCGACCTTCTTCATCGCCCTGATCTGGGCGCTGCCGCCCACCCGGGACACGGAGATGCCGGCGTTGATGGCGGGCCGGATCCCCGAGAAGAAGAGGTCCGTCTCCAGGAAGATCTGGCCGTCGGTGATCGAGATGACGTTGGTCGGGATGTAGGCGGAGACGTCGCCGGCCTTCGTCTCGACGATGGGCAGCCCGGTGAGCGACCCACCGCCCAGCTCATCCGAGAGCTTGGCACAGCGCTCCAGCAGCCTGCTGTGAAGGTAGAAGACGTCGCCCGGGTAGGCCTCTCGGCCCGGCGGGCGGCGCAGCAGCAGCGAGATCTCACGGTACGCCACCGCCTGCTTCGAGAGGTCGTCGAAGACCGCAAGGGCGTGCTCACCGTTGTACATCCAGTACTGCCCCATGGCCGACCCCGCATAGGGTGCGTACATCTGGAGGGCGGCAGCCGATGACGCTGGGGCGTTGACGATCACCGTGTACTCCATGGCGCCGGCCTGCTCGAGGATGTCCTGCACCTCGGCGACGGTCGACGACTTCTGGCCAATGGCGACGTAGATGCACTTCACGCCCTTGCCGGCCTGGTTGATGATCGTATCCACCACGATGGCGGTCTTGCCGGTCTGGCGATCGCCGATGATGAGCTGGCGCTGACCGCGACCGATCGGCGTCATGGCGTCGATCGCCTTGATGCCCGTCTGCAGCGGCTCGTTCACAGGCTGCCGTTGCACCACCGAGGGCGCCTGGGTCTCGAGGAGCCGGGTCTCGGTGGATTCGATCGGGCCCTTGCCGTCGAGCGGGTTTCCCAGAGCATCGACCACTCGCCCCAGCAGGCCGTCACCCACCGGGACCTCGAGCACCCGACCGGTGGAACGGACCTCGTCGCCTTCCTCGATGGCAGCCGAATCGCCCATGATCACGGCACCGATCGAATCCTCGTCGAGGTTGAGGGCGACGCCGGTGAGTCCTCCCGGGAACTCCAGCAGTTCGCTCGCCGCCGCGCCGGGCAGCCCCGAGACGCGGGCGACGCCGTCGCCGGCAGAGGTCACGTACCCAACCGTCTCCGCGCCAACCGAGGGCTTCCAGCTCTCGAGGTTCTTCCGCAATGCGGCGGTGACATCTCCGGGATCGAGCGTCAGTTCACCCATGCGCTATCCCCATGCCTCTCGCAGATCCTGGAGCCGGCTCAGCACCGACCCGTCGAATACCGTATCTCCTACCTTGGCGACGAGCCCGCCGATGAGGCTGGGATCGACGGTCACGGTGACTCGCAGCCGCTTGCCCGTCACCGCCGCCAGCTTCTCGGTGAGCCTCTCCACCACGTCGGGCTCGAGCTCGACGGCGCTGCGCACCTCCGCCAGGACTTCCTCTTCTCGCGCCGCCGCCAGCGAGAGTGCCCGGACCGCGATCTCGCCCAGCTCGTTACTGCGGCCCGACGTGACCAGGAATGACACCAGGGAGATGGTGATGTCGGTGACACGCCCCTCGAGTACTTCCGCCACCACCGCGTGCCTGCGCTCCATCGGCACCCGCGGATCGGCCAGCGTGTCACGCAGCGCCGGGTTGGTGTCGATCGCCCTCGAGACCCGATACAGCTCGTCGGTGAGACGGTTCGGGTCGCCCTCGGCGTTGGCGATCTCGAGCACTGCGGTTGCGTAGCCGTCGATCTGGTCGGTGAACGGGACCTCGGTCATCGCATCAGGCCTTCGTCTCTCCGAGCTCGTCGATGTAGCGGTCGACGAGGGCTCGCTGGGCATCGCGGTCGAGGCTGGACCCGACCACCTTCTCGGCTACGTCGAGCGACAGCGCCGCCACCTCGCTCCGCAGCTGCGTCGCGAGACGATCACGCTCGCCGGCGGCGTCGACGGAGGCACGCTGCTTGATCACCGCTGCGTCGCTCTCGGCCTTGGCGACGAGCTCATGCTTGACCGCCTCGCCCGCCTGACGGGCATCCTCGATGATGCGGCTTGCCTCGTCGCGGGCGCCGGCGAGCTGCTCCTGGTAGTCGGAGAGGAGGCTCTCCGCTTCGATTTTCGCCGCCTCGGCTGCGAGCTGCTCCTGCTTGATGATCTGCTGCCGCCTCTCGAGCGTCTCCTTGAGAGTGGGAAGAACCCACTTCCACACGCAGACGAAGATGATCGAGAAGGCGAGGATGCCGGCGATCAGCTCCGAAGTCTCCGGCATCAGGAGATCGATGCCCTTGCCACTCTCCTCGGCAGGCACCTGCGCTGCGAGGACCACCAGCGGATTCCACATGCTCGGAACGCTCCCTACGCGATGAAGAACAGGACGAAGCCGATGAGCGCCAACGCCTCGGTGAAGGCGATGCCGAGGAACATGGTGGTGCGCACCATTCCGGCAGCCTCGGGCTGACGCGCCATGGCCGTGATGGCGTTTCCCACCACGATGCCGATGGCGATGCCTGGCCCGATGGCAGCGATGCCGTAGCCCACCAGGGCGATCGCACCCTTGATCTCTTCCATTCTCGCTTACCTCCTACTCAGTGCTCGGGGTGAACTGATGATTGAACGTAGACCGCCGCCAGCAGGGTGAAGATGTAGGCCTGGAGCACGGACACGGCGATCTCGAAGACGAAGATCAAGAGGCCGAGGGTGAACCAGAGAGGTCCCACCAGCCCGGTCTTCCACAACGGCGCGTCGCCGAAGCTCGACATGAAGATCCAGCCGGAGCTGAGTATCAGGGTCAGCATGAGGTGACCGGCCACCATGTTGGCGAAGAGCCGCACCGCCAGCGTGAGGGGGCGGAGCAGGAACGTCGACACGAACTCGATGAGGCCGACCAGTGGCCGCATCGCCCAAGGCACCGACTTGGGCCACACCAAACCTCCGAGGTACCGGAAGCCGTTCTCGGCGAAACCCACCACCACGAAGATCACCCACGTTGCGAGCGAGAGGAACAACGGGATCGCCATCCGCGAGGTGATGGGGAAATTGACCAGCGGAGTGACCTCGAAGAGGTTTCCGACGAGGATGAAGAGGAACACGGACAGGAGATAGGCGGTGTAGCGCACTCCCTCGGGGCCGATGATGCTGACGGCGATCTCGTCACGCACGTATGTCACCAGGCTCTCCACGAAGACGCCCAGCCTGCCGGGGACGATGCTCCGCTTGCGGAGACCGAAGTAGAGCAGGAGCAGCACGACGGTCATCGCGAGAAAGATCAGGAAGACGGTGCGGGTGAAGTGGAACGGACCGATCGAGAACAGCGCGTCCTCGAACTGGAAGAGCTCGATCACGTTGTCCGGCTTGCAGATGTTGTCCGAAGCGGGATCGCAGCTCGCGCTGGCCAGGATCAGCGGCTCCACTCGAATTCCTTCCGTGCCTCTCTGGTCACAGCCGCCGCCTCCGACGTCAGCAGAATCATGTAGGCGGTGACCGCCGCGATTCCCATCGCAGGACGATCGATCTCGAAGAGGCCGGCGATCCCCAACATCGCCGCCGTGATGAGACCGAGCCGAACGAGGAAACTGGTCAGAGCGGCCGCATGATAGAAGCCCAGTGAGATCGACGCAGCGACCGACAGCAGCCACCCGGCGAGGATGAAGTTGCCCGCCACGATGACGACGCCGAGGGCGGCAGCCACGGCGGCACCTCCACCGCCCAGAACGGCAAAGACGGCAACGATGATCGGCCCGACCCAGAGAGCCCGGCGCCCGGTGTCGATCCCGATGCGGGCCTCGATGCCGGGTCGCCCGGGAACCGGTCCGTCCTCAGCGCCCATGGGTCCGCTCCTCCGCCTGCTTCTCGATGATCTCCGAGTAGCGCCAGAGCTTATGGAAGCCGCAGACGAACCCGGCGATGATCCCGATGACCACCAGCACCGGCGCCGTACCCAACCACCAGTCGAGGAACAGGCCGATCGCCAGGCCGGCGAGCGCCGTCGAAACGAAATCCGTACCCTGGGAGAGACCCCCGGTGAACTGGCCTGCCGGACCCATCACCGATCGCCTCACGAGTTCGGCACTGGAGTCCCGGAGCCGAGGGGTGCCCGGAGTCGCCTCCTCGAAGCGTGTTGCGTGAAGCGCCACAGGGCGGCGGGGACGTAGCCCAGCCTCGACCTCTGGGTGAGTGTTTTCCGTGCGCCTCGAATCACCCGGCGTGATGATCGCCTCCGCTCACCGGTTCCGTCCACCGTTGAGGCTACACATGACCCGGGAAATCCTCGGGGTATGCGGGAAACGCCGCCGCCAGCTCGGAGATGCGGTCGCCGAGCTGTTTGAGCGCCCTCGGATCGGAGCGCTTGCGGAGCACCTCGACGATGAGCCGGCCCAAGGTCACCATCTGCTCTTGCATCATCCCGGCAGTCGTCACCGCCGGTGTCCCTATCCTCAATCCGCTGGTGATGAAAGGCGACCTCGGATCGAAGGGAATCGCGTTGCGGTTGAGGGTGATGCCGAGGTCGTCGAGCAGGGTCGCCGCCTCCTTGCCCGTGAGATCCTCATCAATCGAGCGCACATCGGTGAGGAACATGTGATTGTCGGTGCCGCCCGATACGATCCGCAGGCCCTCATCGCCGATGGTGTTGGCCAGCACCTGCGCGTTGCGCACGATCTGGTGGGCATAGCGCTCGAACTCGATGGTCGAAGCGAGCTTGAGGCACAATGCCTTTGCCGCGATCTGGCTGTTGATCGGCCCACCCTGTGCGTAGGGAAACACCGTCTTGTCGATCGCCTTGGCGTACTCCTCACGACACATGATGAGGCCGCCGCGGGGACCGCGCAGGGCCTTGTGGGTGGTGCAGGTGACAATGTCGGCGTGAGGCACCGGGTTGGGGTGTGCCCGTCCGGCGATGAGGCCGATGATGTGGGCGGCATCGACGAGGAACACCGCCCCGACCTCGTCGGCGATCTGACGAAACACGCTCCAGTCGATCAGCCGCGAGTAGGCCGAGTACCCGGCGATGATCAGCTTGGGTCGGTGCTCTTGGGCGAGGCGCCGGACTTCCTCGAGATCGAGGATCTCCGTGTCCGGGTCGAGGCCGTAGGCAACGATGTCGAACAGCTTCCCCGAGAAACTCACCGGCGAGCCGTGGGTGAGGTGTCCGCCCTGGTCGAGGCGCATGGCGAGGATCGTGTCGCCCGGTTCGAGCACCGCCAGGTATGCGGCCATGTTGGCCTGCGATCCGCTGTGTGCCTGAACGTTGGCGTGCTCGGCGCCGAAAAGCAGCTTGGTGCGGTCGATGGCGAGCGTCTCGATCTTGTCGATGAACTGGCAGCCCTCGTAGTAGCGGCGGCCTGGATACCCCTCGGAGTACTTGTTGGAAAGGACGGAGCCGGAGGCCTGCATCATCGCGTTGGAGATGAAGTTCTCAGAGGCGATGAGCTGGATCTTCGAACGTTGGCGGGCGACGTCCTGAGCTACGAGGCCGGCAAGCTCGGGGTCGACCTCTTCGAGCGGACGGGTGTCGATCATGGTCGAATTCCTTCACCGAATTAGCAGTTGGGGTCAGGGTAGTGCAGCACTTCCCACGCTCGGCCGACTGCCGCTACGGGCGCCGAGCCGAGCCGAGCGAGCGACCTCTCAGTCGCTCACGAGTCCTCGATGGGCCCCTCGCGGAGGACGAGCGGCGCCGGCTCGGTGAGATCGATGATCGTCGAGGCCACTCCCCCGGGCGCTTCTCCCGCGAGGTAGACGGCGACACTGTCCCCAAAGAGAGCACGCGCCTCGACATCGGTGACGGCGGCGCCCTGCCCGGCCACGTTGGCGGATGTCACCACCAGCGGCCCGGCCGCCTCGAGGAGCTCCAGCGCCACGGGGTGCTGAGGGCAGCGCAGGCCGACGGTGCGGCGGCCGGCATGCCCGAGCCAGGTGGGGGCGGTTTCGAGGCGGGGTAGCACCAGCGTGAGTGCTCCCGGCCAGTGACGGTCCGCCAGATCGAGCGCTCGATCTGAGAAGGAAGCCAGCGTCATGCCCTGCTCGATCGACGAGACCAGGATCGCCAGAGGTTTGACCCCGGGACGCCCCTTCAGGGTGAAGATCGTCTCGAGAGCGTCCTGTTGGAACGGGTCGGCAGCGAGCCCGTAGAGCGTGTCCGTCGGGACTCCCACGATCTCCCCTCGCTTCAGAGCGGCGACTGCTTCCTCGATGCTCATGTCATCTCCTCGAGCCGCGAACCACTGCCCGCCTCCAAGCTAGTCGGCGCCGGCCGTTGATTCTGGCGCCTGCCGAAAACGAAGCGGGGACGGCCGGCGAGGTCTTCCCTGATCTCGGCTCGGTAGGCGGCGAACAGCCGTCGCGCCTGATTCGGGCGAAGCTCGCTGACCTCGCAGATCACCGCACCCCCGGGCCGGAGCCACGCCTCGGCCCCTGCGGCGATGCGTGCCAGCACTTCGTCGCCGGTGGGTCCGGCCACCAGGGCGCTTCGTGGCTCGTGATCCCGCACGTCGGTGGGAAGCGTGCCGTGCTCTTCTTCCGCGAGGTACGGGGGATTCGACACGATCAGATCCACCCCACCCCGAAGCCGATCAGGAAGCGGATCGAACAGATCGCCGTGCAACAGCTGCACCCCGACCAGGCCCGTTCGGGCTGCGTTCTCCCGAGCGAGATCAAGCGCCCTCGCCGAGACGTCGGTGCCATGAACGTCGGCATCCGGGAACACGTACTGGATCGCCAGTGCCAGATTGCCGCTCCCGGTGCAGAGATCCACCACGACCGGCTTCGATTGCGCCGCGAGCTCGTGCACGGCCATCTCCCACAGCTGCTCCGTCTCCGGCCGGGGAATGAGGGCACGGCGATCGACCGCGAACTCGAGCGGCCCGAACTGCACCGTGCCTTCGAGATACTGCAGCGGCTCGCCGCCGCGCCGCGCCGCCGCCAAGCGCCGGAACTCTTCGGCGACGGCGGGCCCCACCTCGGGCTGCGACAGCAGATCCATCCTCGAGCCGCCGGTCGCCACGAGCAGCAGGCGCTCTGCCTCGTGCCTGGGAAGGCCCGACTCGACAACGAGATCATGGAGCGCGGTCATGGGCGAAGGGTAAGCCGGATCCGTCAGGCCTCGTCGGCGAGACGGTCCGCGGTGTCTCGAGCGTTGAGCGCCGTGTGGAATTCGTCCAGATCGCCGTCGAGGACCTCCGGCAGTGAGTGCAGGGTCACTCCCACCCGATGGTCCGTCACTCGATTCTCCTTGAAGTTGTAGGTGCGGATCTTCTCCGCTCGCTCGCCGCTGCCGACCTGGGCCTTGCGGGCCTCGGAACGCTCGCCGAGCTGCTCGGCGCGTTGCTGCTGATAGAGACGAGCCCGCAACACCCGCAACGCCTTCAACTTGTTCTGGAGCTGCGACTTCTCGTCCTGACACGACACCACGATTCCGGAGGGCTTGTGGGTGACGCGAACGGCGGAGTCGGTGGTGTTGACGGATTGCCCGCCCGGGCCCTGGGATCGCATCGTCTCGATCTCGAGGTCGGCGTCCTGAATGTCCACCTCGACGGCCTCGACCTCGGGGAGGACGGCAACGGTGGCGATCGACGTATGGATTCGACCTTGCGACTCGGTTTTCGGCACCCGCTGCACCCGATGCGGACCCGCCTCCCACTTCAGGCGGGAGTAGGCGCCCTTCCCCTTAACGGCGAACGTCGCTTCCTTGAGGCCGCCACCGTCGGTGGCGGACACGCCGATCGGTTCGATCACCCAACCGTGACGCTCCGCGAATCGTTCGAACATGCGGTAGAGATCGGCGGCCCACAGTGCCGCCTCGTCTCCTCCGACGGCGGCACGCAGCTCGACGATGACGTCCTTGTCGTCGTTCAGATCCTTGGGCACGAGCATCGACTGCAACTCCAGCTCCAGCCGGTCGAGCAGGGCACGCTGCTCCCGGGCGACGCTCAGGAGGTACTCGCGCATCTCCGGGTCGTCTTCGAGCACCACCAGGTCCTCAGCCTCGGCCAGCTCCTGAGCTCCGGCACGGTGACGCCGGAACGCATCGACGATCGGCTTGATCTGGGCGTGCCGGATCGACACCTCCCGGTAGCACTCCTGGTCGGCGAGGACATCGGGATCGGTGAGCTGTCCGAGCATCTCGGTGAAGGCTTGCTCGACCTCCTCGAGCTTGCCGATCAGACGCTCATCCATCTCCCGCCGCCTCTCCGGCGCCGGCGGGCGCACTCATCTCGAAACCCGGCAGCGGAGTGTGGTACTCGGCACGCATCGCGGCCGGCTCGACGGGTCCGCGCCCCCGTACCCCCGCCAAATCCTCTTCGTCCAGCGCCGCCAGCAAGCTCGTGATCGCCACCTCGATCATCGACCCGTCGGGCTGCCCGGTGGTGATCCGTTGCAGCCAGATGCCGGGACGGTTGGCCCACGACATCCACGGTTGCTTGGCCCCGAGCCGGAGAACCTCGTAGGAGATCCCGGCGATGACCGGCAGCAGTAGCAGGCGGCCGAGCAATTGCCACACGAAGGGCAGGGGCGCCAGCGCCAGGAACACAACGAAGGCAACCATGCCGACGATGAGGATGAACGACGTTCCACAGCGGGGATGGCGTGGGCTGTACTGCTCGATGTGCGACACCGTGAGCGGATCACCCGCCTCGTAGGCATGGATCGTCATGTGCTCGGCGCCGTGATACTGGAAAACCCGCCGGATGTCCTCAGCGCGTGAGATCGCCCAGACGTAGAGCACGATGAGCATGATCCGGATGATCCCGTCCAGCAACACGAAGGCCAGTGACGAATCACCCACGAAGCCCTTCAGCCAGTCGGCGGCGAGGGCCGGAGCCACGATGAAGAGTCCGACGGCGAGCGCGACGGCGAAGACCATTGTGGAAACGACCTGGCCTTTCGTGATCTCCTCGTCCTCCTCGCCGGCCCGTTGGGCCGACCAGGAGAGGCCGCGGAATCCCAGGGTCAGCGCTTCGACGAGAACCAGCACGCCGCGCACGAACGGGAACCGTGCCAGGGGGGACCGCTCACTGAGGCGCGGCAGCTCGTTTCGCTGCGCCTCGATCACCCCGTCCGGCCGCCGTACCGCGACCGCCCATGCCGCCGGCGCCCGCATCATGACCCCTTCGAGAACGGCTTGGCCACCCACGGTGGCGCCCGGCGAGCGGCTCAATTACTCCTCCGCAGAGGCGTCGGCATCCGCCCGGGAGGCGCGATCCGTGTCGACGCCCACCTTGGCGTAGCGGCGCCGGAAACGCTCTACCCGGCCCCCGGAATCCACCAGGATCTGCTTGCCGGTGTAGAAGGGATGGCTGGCACTGGAGATCTCGACGCGAGCGAGCGGGTAGGTGTTGCCGTCCTCCCACTCGATGGTCTCGCTGGTCTCGATCGTCGACCGGGTGAGGAATGCAAAATCGGACGACGTGTCCTGGAACACGACCGGCCGGTACTCGGGATGGATATCAGGCTTCAAGTCATCAACTCCTCGCTACCGAACGGCACTGTAGTGCGATGCCGCGTCGACGAATCCGGGCCGCCCGGCCCAGTGGCAACCGGCGTCACTGCCCGCTCTCGGCGATCGCCGCCAGGAACTCGCCGTTCGACTTGGTGCTCCGGAGACGATCGATCAGGAGTTCGAGCGCCGCACCCGACTCCAGCGCCAGCAGCACCCGTCGCAGCTTCCACACCTGAGCGAGCTCGTCGTGGTCGAACAGCAGCTCCTCGCGCCGGGTTCCCGACGCCTCGATGTCGATCGCCGGGTAGATGCGCTTGTCGGCGAGCTTGCGGTCGAGACGCAGCTCCATGTTGCCGGTGCCCTTGAACTCCTCGAAGATCACCTCGTCCATCCGTGATCCGGTCTCGACCAGCGCGGTGCCGAGGATGGTGAGGCTTCCTCCCTCCTCGATGTTCCTGGCAGCACCGAAGAAGCGCTTCGGTGGGTAGAGAGCCGTTGAGTCGACGCCGCCGGAGAGGATGCGGCCCGACGCCGGCGTCGCCAGGTTGTGCGCCCGGGCGAGCCTGGTGATGGAATCGAGCAGTACCACCACGTCCTGGCCCGCCTCGACCAGGCGCTTGGCCCGCTCGATCGCCAGCTCCGACACCTGGGTGTGCTCCTCGGCGGGGCGATCGAACGTCGAATACACGACCTCGCCCTTGACCGAGCGCTGCATATCGGTGACCTCTTCGGGGCGCTCGTCGACGAGAACCACCATGAGATGGCACTCGGGGTTGTTCGCCGTGATCGAGTTGGCGATCTCCTTGAGCACGGTCGTCTTGCCCGCCTTGGGCGGGGAGACGATCAGGCCACGCTGACCCTTGCCGATCGGCGCGATGAGATCGACGATGCGCGGCAGGATGTGATTCGACTCCCCTTCGACCTCCAGATGGAGCCGGATGTCCGGGAAGAGCGGCGTCAGGTCGGCGAAGCGAACCCGGTGCCGGGCCTGTTCCGGGTCGCCGCCGTTGACCGTGACGACTCGAACGAGAGCGGGGAACTTCTCCTGTGCCCGCGCCGGGCGGATCGGGCCGGTGCAGATGTCACCCTTGCGTAGCTGGTGCTTACGAACCTGGTTGGCGGCAACGTAGACGTCCTTCTCCCCCGGCAGGTAGCCGCTGCATCGCAGGAATCCGTAGCCCTCGGGGAGGATGTCGAGGATGCCCTCGCGCACCTCGAGGTCCGACTCGTCGATCGGCTCCTGCGGCCCACGACCACGCCGGCGACGCCGGCTGCGACTACTTCCCTGATGATCGTCGCCGCCGGGGCCACCCGTTCGATCTCCGTCCTTCTGGTCTCCGCCACCCCCGGTGTGGTCGCTGCCACCGCCGGCTGTCGTCCGCACGACCTCCTCGGCGACTGGCTCTTGCTTCGGCTCAGGGAGTATCGCGGCATCGAACTTGTCGGATTCGATGATCGCAGCGATGAGCTTTGACTTCTGCAAGCCCTCGTGGTCGATTTCGACCGTGCCCGCGACGTTTCGGAGCTCGTCGAGTCCCAGCTCCTGCAGTCTGGCTCGTGTGGTCATTTCGGGTGTTGCCCCTTTCGACAGCTGAAGGCCACGTTCCCTACGGCCTTCGGAGTCGTGCCTGATCCGGCGGCTCGATGTGTTCCCGTGCTTGCGGAGGCGGGCCCTTGGAGGCTGTGGGGTCCCCCAAGCCGCGTCGCGCAACCGCGCGGGGAGAGTGGAATGGATACCGATCCGGGCGGTAGTCTACCTGCGTTCCCGAGCTTCGCAAGCCCTGCCGGCCCAGATCCGGGAGGATGGAAGCGGTTCAGCTCCAGCCGAGCACGTCGAGCACGGCGTCGAGCAGCGGCGGCACCGTCTCTGTCTCCTCGAAATCAACGATGGCGGTGTCGGGATCCTTCAGGCCGTGCCCCGTCAGGGTGCACACGATCGGACCGTCGGGGAGCTCCTGGCGGAACTTGAGGATGCCGGCGACCGGGGCGGCCGACGCCGGTTCGCAGAACACGCCTTCGGACCGCGCGAGGAACCGGTAGGCGGACAGGATCTCGTCGTCGGTCACGGCCTCGATCCTCCCCTCCGATTCGTCACGGGCGTTCACCGCTCCCGCCCACGATGCCGGGTTGCCGATACGGATCGCGGTGGCGATGGTCTCGGGATCGTCGACGATCTCGCCGGTCACCAGCGGGGCCGCTCCCGCCGCCTGGAATCCCCACATCCGAGGAGAGGTCTCTGCTGCGGTGTATCCGGCCCAATAGGCGGTGATGTTGCCGGCGTTCCCC
>Ga0315543_1003211_pt1 | contig 14903 bp, 29 predicted proteins | sample SalMarSW160210MG_2_FD_203098 | JGI IMG/M metagenome (GOLD analysis project Ga0315543, IMG submission 203098) | Salt marsh sediment microbial communities from the Plum Island Ecosystem LTER, Massachusetts, United States - Salt Marsh Sediment SW1601-210 ...
TTCGTGGCGCCCCGCTTAGTGCGGCATGGGCGGCCGGCTGGTCATCGGGAGTGATCGGCCGGCCGGCGGCCTATGTCGCACAAGTGATACGAACACCTGTACGCCTAGCCGAAGGTCGTGCACGAACACGCGTACCCACGAACAGGTGTACGCCTAGCCAAAGGTAGGGGAACACGTGTTTGGTATCAGCCGCGAAAACAACTCATTTACTCGCAGCTTCTGAGTCCTAGAGGATTGGCGAACCGGATTGCGCGCCGGCTGGACCGGGAGGGTGGCAGCGGTGCGACCGCTTGTCAGCTCGAGCCTCCTCCCGGCTGTTCCGGATCAGGCCCCGGTAGCCGCATTCGCATTCGGCGGCCCAGCCGATCGCGCGAGCGATCGTCGTATGCATGTCCTCGGAGAAGTAGCGGACGCGGACCCGTCTGAGGGTCGCGTGCGCCACCGGTCAGGGCAGACTGACGCCGCTGTAGACGCGCAGGATCGCGAGCACGACCAGGCCGGCGCAGGCAAGGAAGAACGCGGCCATGAACACGGGGATCAGCCAGTCCTGCCAGTGCGGGTATATGCCGGGTTTGCGGGTCGTGTAGAGCGGCGAACGATCTATGCCATAACGGCTCATTCCGGCTCGAATCCGGGCATCACGCCGTAGAGCGGGTCACCCTTCAGCCGCCCCCACGGGTCGGATTCTGGCCTGTCCACAGGCGCGTCGCCGTTCTCCCCAGTGTCGTACACAGGAGTTTGCACAGGATTGGCGGCGACCTCGGCGGCGAGCGGGCCGAGCCAGCCCTTGCCGGCGCACTCCGGGCACTGGACGCGCTCCTGCCCTCTGACCCTCGAGCCTGTCTTGACCTTGCCGAGCCCGTCACACTTGCCGCACTCGAACGCGCGGTCGGACTGCTTGTAGGGCGGGTCGACGCCTTCGCCCAGCGACAGCTTCACGGCCGTCTTGACCTCGGGTGTCGGGTCAACCTGCTCGGGCGGCCAGATGAAGCCGGGCACGTTCGGGATGCAGCGCGGACAGGGCTGCAAGATCAGCGCGTCCTCGCCCATGATCTCTGAGACGCGGTTCGCGTGCCGGGTTGCCTCCTTGTCGAGCGCCTGCATCGCCTTCTCCATCGCCTTGTCCTCGAGCGGCGGCGCGGCCGTAGCCTCGGCCGGCGCCTCGTCGGGCTCGGCGGAATCCTCCGCAGCGGCCTCCTCGTCGGCCTCGGCCGCGTCCGGCTCGAGCGGCTGCTCATCCTGCTCGGCCTGCTCGAGTTCCTGCTCTACCTCTGTGTCACTCATCTAGCGGCCTTCCCGTCGTAGTTGTGCGGCTGCATCCCTGATCAGTGGCCCCCACTTCGCCCCGAAAGCCTTGCGTCTCGCCTGCTCCTTGTCGCTGGGGAGCCGGCGCCTTCTCCGGACCACAGGCGGAGCCGGCGCCGGCTGAGGGATCGCACCTGAGTGGGGAGATGCGACACCGGGTGGCATATCACGCTGCGTCATCGGGCGCAACCTCTCGGCCGGTGAAGCTGAGCGGCACCCCGTACCATTCGCGCGCACAGCTCGAGGAGCAGAAGGGGTCCTGTTCGGCGTGGCGGCGGTAGACGAGTTTCAGCTTCGCGAGCTGGCGCGGACGGCCGCAGACGATGCAGGAGCCGTCGTCGCGGACCGGCGGGTCGCTGCTTCTCATTCGGCTAGCAGCACCTCGGCATCGTTCTGTGTATAGCCGCGCGCCAAGAGCGCGTCAATGCCTTCCTGCTGCGTCCACGGCAGCCCGGTCGCCGGATTGACGACAGCACCCTGAACCGCCTTGACGACCTCTTTCGGGGAGAGCTGCGAACGGATCAGCGCCCGCTCCGCATTCCAGAGGTCGAGCACCTGCGGCAGCGCTTGCGTGGTCACGCCCAGCTTGGTCAGCGCGGCTCGAGCGGTCGCCTCGTCAATCTCGCCGGCGATGTAGCTGCGATGGGTCGCAGTCCAGAGCTGGGTGGAAGCTTTCGAGGCGTGCGTGTCGGCGGCCGTCGCGGTACCGCCGCCGTAGGCGTCCGCCGCCTGGGTCGCCAGGTCGGGCGGCCAGCCGAGCTGCTTGAAGTATTCGGCGCCCTCGGCCGGCGTCAACGTCTTGTCTTGGATCAGCACCCGCAGCACGAAGAACGAGGGCAGCGTGTACCTGTTCGCGTAGGCAAGGTTATACCAGGGCGGTTTGATCGAGCCTTCCTGCAGCGATGCCAGGTACTCGGCGGGTATGTGTCCGGTCGGTCCGTCGTAGACCCCGCCTCGAGCCTCGCCGGTCGTGATCTGGTGAATCGTCAACGGCCGGCCGTGCGACTTGAACAGAATGTCGGTGTCCGGCTGGGTGATCCCGTGCAGCGCCGTGCCGGCGTACATCTCCTGCTCGCTGATGTAGCCACGCAGATGCGCGTCCACGTACTCGACCGGGGTGAGCAGCCGGCGCGCCATCTTCTTGACCGGCTCCGTCCACTTCGTTTTCGTGTGCCCCTCGCGGATGCCCGCATCGACGGACGCCTCGGTGATGAGGCCGCGATTCCACATCTGCAACAGCTCACCCTGGGGCGGCGGCAGCCCGGCCAGGTTCGCCTGCACCTGGAGCCGCTTGTAGCTGATCCCGGAGCCGCCCGCCTCGTTGACGGGATCAATGTCGATCTGCGTCAGCGGCACCTCGTAGGGCGGGCCGGGAATATCGGTTGAAGGCAGGATGCCGTCGCCGGGCATGTGACCCTGCTGTACCGCGTTCGCGACCTCGGCCGGTGAGAGTAGGTGGTCGCGGACCTTCGCGAGCGCGTCAATCCACTCCGGCTGCATCCCTTCCCGCTCGAGCGCGCGCCGGAAGCCGGCGTCATCGAGCGCGCCACGGTTGTAGAGATTGAACGCTTCGGCGGTACCGGGGCCGACACTGGCAGCCTTGACCAGCTCGTCGACGGCCTTGTCGTTGTAGCCGAGCTGGTGCGCCCACGTCCGCACCTGCTCCTCATCGACGGTGCCGTGCGTGATGCCGGGCGCGAGCGCGTACGTAGACGGCGGCATCACCTGATTGGCTTCCCATCCCAGGTTCGCCAGGTCCTGCGTGAACGGCTCGAGCGCCGGGCCGGCGGCCCGGCCCAGCGCGTAGCCGAGAATGTACTTGTCGAAGAAAGTCGAGACGCCGGTTAGCAGCGGCACGCTAGCGCCCCGACAGCTTCGCTATCTCCTGCAACCCCTCGGCTACGCCGTGCTCAACCTGCTGGGCGAGCTTGACCAGCTCACGGTAGTCCGCGAGCACGGCGCCGGCCGCGAACAGGGATAGCAAACCTGTTATGTCGTTCGGATTGGCGGCGCAGACCTCACGGCCGATCCGTTTCCAGTTTCGGCAACGTGTCCAGGAGGCGTCGAGCCTGCCGAGCGCGATCGCAACCGCCGTCGTCAACGCGCCGACGCCGAGCAGATGGCTGTGCGCGCGGATCTGCTTCCATGCGTTCGTCAGCCCGTCCGTCAGCTCTTTCACCTTCGCCCGCAAGTTCGGCAGCTCGCCCGTGTGGATACCGGGCACCGGTACGGCGCCGGGCACGGCGGCCGGGACGGTGTGGCCGCGAATGTCGTCTATCGCTTTCGTGTTCGCCGCGACCTTCGCCCGCTGGGCTCGAGCGTCGTTCAGCGCCGCCGCCTGCGACGCCTTCGTCGCCGTCCTACCGATCTGACGGTTCAGCGAATGAACCTGCGCCTGGATCGCGTGCGTGCGCCGCTCGAGCCGGTCGATCAGCGATTTCAGGGCGCCGCCGAGCGTGGAGCCGAGCAACACCTGGGCGAGAATCTGTAGCGCTGTCGCGTTGCCGCGAATCTCACGGCCGACCCACTCGACAATCCGCGCGAGCCGGTGGAACGACTGGTCCGCCTTCCCCATCAGGCCGCTGTAGGCGGCGGCGAACTCGTCGCTCATCCACTGAAAGACCTTGTTGACGGATCCGCCGAAAATCTCGCCTAGACCGGGCACGTGGACGCCGGCAATCGAGATACCGCCACCGACGGCGCGGGTGAAGCGGTAGAGCACGTAGACGATGCCGGCGGCGACGAGGAAGCCGGCCAGCTCGAACAGGGGGAGCAGGACCGGTGCAGCCTCAGGCACGCTCAGAGCCCCGCTGTGGCGACGAGAGCGTCATAGGCGGCACGGAGCCTGTCCGCCGCCGATCCGCCCTTTAGGGCGCCTCCCAGGGCCGTGTCGGCGGTCAGCACGTCGTAGGGTACGTCCACGGTGGTCGAGGATACGAGCCCGTTGCGCGGGTCGGTATAGGTGACCACGAACGTAATCGAATCCACGATCAGCCCTTGCTCGTCAACGTCCTGTGAGCCCCAGCCGGAGTCTGCGAGCCCGCCCGCTATCAGGTCCTCGATCGCGGACGCGAGCGGGTCGAGCGTGGTCGCTGCACCCTGGGCGAGCCACTGCGGGTACGGCACGTAGGCGGTCGCCTGGACTCCGGACGGCAACGTCTGGAAGTCCACCTGCTGCACGTCGAGCGCTTCGGTCTGAGAGATGACCTTGACCGTCCGCCGTGGCTGGTCGGTGACGACATAGTTGCCCGCCATGCTCTAGCGCACCCTACGCAGTCCAGAGACGGTCCGCAACGCTGCGTGCCGATGCCGCTTCGACTGTTGCAGCGAACGGGTCAGATGGCTCGAAACGGAGCTGTTGAAGTCGGCGTATCCGCGCAGCCCGGTTTTCGGGATCGGTTTCGCGGGCGCGCTCGCGGTCTTTCCCGGCTGCGTCGTCGTCGCGCCCGGCACGCGCAGATGCGCCTTGTAGGCGCCATCCTTGTAGGTCGTCCACGGCTCGAACGACTTGCCGTCGCCGCTGATCGCGACCGCCGCTTTCGCGTTGCCGAGCGCCGTGTAGAGGCTCGAGGCGCTGTACGACAGGTGCTTGTCCCGGTTGATCTGCCAGAGCCCATAACTGTTCTCGGTCGTCGTGTGACGGTAGGCGCAGACGTGTTCGGGCCGGTCATCGTTCGGCCCAGCCTTCGCGTACAGGCAGCCGCCCGACTCGGCCTGCGCGATCGCGGCGGCCGTGTCCGCCCACTGTGGCGAGCCGCCCGCGAGCGTCCACAGCTCCTCGAGCTGGGCGTGCGTGTAATGGGTCTGGACGGCCATCGTGTCCGCCTACCCGGCCGGCGGCTTCTGCTTGTCTCCGGACCCGTGCAGGAGTAGCGACCAGACGCCGAGCAGCCCGTAGGTGGCGACCGCGTGTCCGGCCACCCCGAAAATGCCGATCATGGCGACCACGATCGCGGTCGCCGCAGCCGGGTCGATCGTGTAGCCGATCCAATGCTGCAACGCGGAGGCGAGCACCCCGCCGAGGATCGCGCCGAGCCCCGCACCTGTTCCCTGCGCCAGTGTCAAAGTGTCATCGCCTCCTGAAAAAAATGGGTGGTAGCGGTCACGATCCCGGTCCCGGCACCAGCATGAACGGTCCCGACTCGAGCGTGCCTTCGCCGGTAGCGTCGGCGGTGATCGTCACGGTGCCGATGTTGACGCCAGAGACAACGTTGCCGGTCGTTGCGTCGAGCGCTGTCACCCGGACGGTGAAGGCGCCATTAATGTCCATCGACGGCGGCATCGCCACGTCGAGCGGCGCCGCCATATCAGTCGCCCCCGTAGTGTTTGTCCAGCTTCGCGAGCCGGATATTCATCACCACGTACACGTCCGAACCGCTCGCGTTGTCGGCGGTCACGTCGAATGTGGCGCCTGCCGCAGCCTCCCACACGCCGACCGACTGGCCCTGACCGTTCGAGTAGGTCAGCCAGGAGCCGGACGTACCGGGTACGAACCAGATGAAGTCCTGAACGCCCCCGGCGCGGACGCTCACGTCCTCCGGTGTCGGCGCGAGCGTCGTATGCCCCGAATCCGAGAACGGTACCCACTGAATATCCCACCAGTAAGTGCCCTTCTCGAGCACTTCCGGCGCCGACGTGCCACCAGCGTCGTACACGTCGAACGTGTCCGGGTAGTAATTGTGCGACTCCCCGATGGTTGTGTCGCCCGTGCCGGGAGCGTTGAAGGTCGAACTGGCGCCGGCAGTGATCTTCACCTGATAGACGGTGTTCGGAATGTTCAGGACGGTCGGCGCGGTGGCTGCGTTTACGCCGGGAAACCAGGACACGGACACTGACCCACCGGCAGTGATCGCGCTGTTCGGTACCCCGGTCCAGAGAACGTCGCCGGCCGGGGAGAGCACCTGTAGAGCGGGAAGGAAGTCACCGGCTGCGCCGCTGCCGTCTACTTCTGCCTGGACGCTGAGCAGCGTAATCTGCTGCGCCCCCGGCACCATGTAGTCCTTCGGGGCCGAGTGGGTGTTGCGCGCGACCAGTACCGACGCTGCCACGCGCTACACCCTACCCGGTAGTCCTGTTCGCTACTTCGTTGCTTTCGCGTCCGCGGCGGCGGCGACGTACTTGTCGAACTTGCCGAGCCCCACGGTGGCGATCGGAATGCGGGCACCGTCCACGACCGCGTAGAAGATCACCGCACCCTGATCTTCGCGCCGGTCCGCCTCGAGGCCGAGCTTCGTGTATGTCTCCTCAGCCATCGGATCAGCCTCCCGGCATCCCGGTCAGCTCGTAACAGAGGAAGTCGATCTTGGGAGACGTGGACGCCTCACCGTCGGCCACCTGTACGAGCACGTTGCCCTTGTTGTTCGAATTGAAGCAGGGTACGAGCGCCTTCCCCCACTTGCGCGACTGGTCGAAGAACCAGGTCGAGCTGTTCAGGTCGAGCGAGCCCGCCGGCAGCCCGATCCGCTGTCCGCCCCAGTCGGGTCCGAGCAGGCTGATCGTCGTCACCTGCGTCTGCACGCTCGCACCGAGGATCGCATACCAGGTGTTCGCGTGTAGCCGGTCGTCGTCCGCGTTGAAAGCCCGCTGAGCACCGTAGGCGCCGGGGGTCGCGGACGCTACCGCCGTCACCTGGATACCCACGGTGGACTTACGGAGCGCCTGCACCTGATCCGGGTTCGAGAACACGGCCGATGCTCCGGGAAGGTCGTCGTACTCGATCACGAACGAGACGAGCACGTCGTCTGCGGCGGTGCCGGACACCGTGATCGTCAGGGTGTCCGACTTGAACACCGGGATCGTGGCGAAGCCCGGCAGGATGTTGAACGCCGCATTGGTGGCGGCGCCGCCGAGCGAGACGGCCGGGATTTCGAAGCGGACGCCGTGCTGCTGGTCGTGGGTGGACTCGGGCCGCGTGTAGATCAGCTCACCTTCCATCACGCTGTCCGAGTCGATCCCCCACGCCTCGAGCCAGCGGGCGCCGCCCGTGTTGTAGTTCGCGACCGCGAGCGAGTCGCCCGCGTTCGCCGTGAGGCTGTCCGCGAATGTCCCACCCGTGAGGTTCGCCTTCGAAGCGGTGGAGAGGACCTGTGCGTACGGCATCGCCGCTTACGCTCCGAGCTGGCCCTTGCCAGCCGCCATGTACTGAATCCAGGCGGACGCGCGGGCGACACCGGCAGCCGTGGTGCCCTTCGGCATCGCGTAGATCGCCGGCAGTCCGGCGGCCTCGTAGGCCATGATCTTCGTGATGGCGGCGAGCTGCTTCGGGCCGGCCTGCTGCACGCCGGTCGAGTAGTTGCCCGCCTTCGCCTGCGCCGCCGACTTGATACCAGCGTCACCGACTGCCTCGAGCGCGGTCTGCCAGCGGCCGCCGGGGGCGGTGGCCTGATTGAAGTTGGCCTGCATGACCGCGCGCTGCGCGACAGCGGCCTGCACGATCGGCTTCGTCGTGGACTGAAGGTTCTGCACCCACGTCTGCTCACCGACCGAAGTGGAGGCGATCCACTTCTGGTTGGCCTGCTGTGGCGTTTTCACCTGCCGTTCTCCCTTAGTCGATTACGAGACACGTACATGCCACGCTACGGCGGTCACAGATGCCGCGCAACGCATTCAGGCAGGGGGGCCGAGCCCCCCGGCCTGAAAACCTTGACAGCGGTGCAATATGGTCCCCGTTGAAAAATGCCGGACCTTCGCCGAGCAAACTGCATGATCTGCGGCAAGCCCGCTACGGAAGTCGGCCCTATCTCATGGCGTGGCCGCTGCCGGCCGTGCGGCCTCGAGCGCGAAACGGCGTCGATCGTGGAGCAGGCACAACACGCCGGGCCGATCTTCGATTACTGGCGCGAACGGATGGCGGCGTGCGTCGGCGGCGTGCTGCTTGACGAGACGCCTCCCCCCTCCTAACCTCGGAGCGACAATGACTAGCTACCCAGCGAACATCGCGAACACGGACGGCACTGTCCGCATCGGAGGCAACATCGAGTACACGGGCGGCGCGACGAACGAGCCGCTAGGACCGACGCTGCCCGTCGTCGTGGACGCCTCGAACCTTCCCACCTCGGACCCGAGCGTCGCCGGTCAGCTCTACGTCGATACCGGCGTCGTCAAGGTCAGCGCCGGCTAGCCCGTGCCGATCTTCGAGGAGATCGCCAGCGAGCTTGGCTTCCTGGGAGGCGAGGGGGAGCATCTGCTGCCCCGCAACGCGACGACGCTGAAATACTCGGCGTCACTGGTCGCGAAATCGGGCGCCGGCATCCTCTACGGCTTCTCTGGCTACAACAGCGGCGCCGCACAGTTCGTCCAGGTGTTCGACTCGGACACGGTGCCGGCGGATACGGCGGTGCCGGTGTTCGTGATGACCGCAGCCGCGACCGCGAACTTCTGGGCTGCGTGGGTGTGGCCGGGACGCACCTTCGACCGGGGCATCGTCATCTGCAACAGCTCGACCGGTCCCACCAAGACGATCGGTTCCGCCGACTGCTGGTTCGACGTTCAGTTCCTATGAGCCCGATCGAATCCGGCCTAGGTGGTGGTGGTGGTGGTGGTGCGACCGGGGCAACCGGACCCACCGGGCCGACCGGGCCGACCGGTCCAGGTGCCGGCGCCACAGGAGCAACAGGAGCAACCGGGCCGACAGGGCCGACCGGGCCGACCGGGCACACGGGCGCTACCGGGCACACGGGCGCGTCGGGCGCGGCGAGCGCGACCGGTGCGACCGGACCGACGGGGCCGACGGGGCCGACGGGTCCGACAGGCGCCACCGGCACGGGCGCGACCGGGGCAACCGGGCACACGGGGCCGACCGGAGCGACCGGGGCGACCGGGAGCGGCGGCGGCGGCACCGTCACCAACGTATCGAGCGCCAACAACTCGATCACGGTCGCGAACGCGACCACCACGCCGGTACTGACGGTCGGCACGGTGGACAAGCTGTTCACGAACAACGCTCCCGCCGCGTCGCTCGCCATGAACTCGCAGAAACTGACCGGGCTCGCGGCAGGCAGCGGCAACGGCGACTCGGTGCGTTACGAACAGTCACCGGAAGGGATTGTTACCGCGAAGGGCGACATTGTGGCGGCGACCGGCTCGCACGCCGTCTCCCGTCTCGCCGTCGGCTCCGACGGTTACGTGCTGGTAGCCGATTCGGCTGCGGCCGTCGGTGTCGCTTATATGGCAGCCGCCTATCAATTCACGAGCGGTTACTACTACAACACGTCTTACAGCAACTCCAGCGGAGCTAATAGCACTCTCGGGGTGAACAATATGTTTTCTGGAGGAAAGTTTATCGTTCCGGCCGTAACGACCTTCGACCGGATCGCTATTTACGTGACAGCAACAGCAGCAAGTTCTACAATACGCCTTGGTATCTACCGGGACAGTGGCGGACTTCCTGGAGCACTTGTCCTCGATGCCGGTACGGTGGACTCGTCCGCGAGCACAGGGCTTCTCTCGATCACTATCTCACAGTCTCTCGGACCAGGAGTCTACTGGCTTGCAGCTGTATCTCAGGGCGGTAATCCAACCGTCACCCGTAACTATGCGTTTAACTATCAGCTGGCGTATACATTAGCCCAGCAGGTTTGCGCCCTCTACGTTACGTCTGTGTCGGGGGCTCTGCCCGATCCGTTTGGGACTCCCACTCTCATTAACCAGACCACTCCCCTCGTAAGTCTGAGGGCGGCATGAGCGTCATTGAAGTCATAACCTACGGCGATGGCGGATACGACTCATCGAAGCCAAACAACAACGTCGTCAGTACCGAAACCATCACACTTGACGCGACCACAGTCAACTCTAATACCCTACGCGATAAGGCCGATACCGCGCTTACCAACAACATCGCCGCGCTCGCTCTGCCTGCGCCGTCGTTCCCGTTGTCGAACGCCGCGCAACAGGCACTAGTGAACCAGGTGACCGCACTTACCAGGCAGAACAATGCGATCATCCGGCTGCTGCTCGACGCATTCGACTCGACCGCCGGTACGTGAGCAGCGTTCTCGCGCTGATCGCCCGCGACGAACAGGAGACGCTGCCGCGCTGCCTCGACTCGGCGGCGCCACTGGTCGATCGGATACTCGTGATCGACACCGGCAGCCGGGACGAGACGATCCGGGTGGCGCGCGAGCATGGAGCCGAAGTCCTCGAGCGCCCCTGGCGGAACTTCGAGCACAACCGGAGTGAGCTGCTAGCCGAGGCGTCGCAGCGGTGCGAGCGGATCTTGATGCTGGACGCGGACATGCGGATAGACGAGGGCGGGGAGCTACCGGCCGACGAGGCGGACTGCTACATGGCCCGGCTCGCCTACAAAGGTCTGCGCTACCGGCTTCCGTTCCTGATCCGCTCGAGCCGGCCCTGGCGCTACCGGGGCGCCGCGCACAGCTACCTGGACTGTCCGGAGCCGGCGACCCGTGTGAACACGGACACGTTCACCGTAACCCATTTCGGTCCGGGCGCGACCCGCGAAAAGCTGGAACGCGACCTCGAGCTGTTGCAGGGGGACGCGCAGCCGCGCTCGATCTTCTACCTCGCCCAGACCTACCGTGACCTGGGGATGGTGGACGAGGCGATCCGCCACTACCGGGCGCGCGCCGCGCTCGGCGGCTGGGACGAGGAAGTGTTCTACTCGCTCTACCAGGCCGGCTGCCTGCTCTGTAAGCACCGTAGCTTCGCTTCTGGCGCCCCGCTGCTGCTCGAGGCGTGGAAGATGCGTCCGAGCCGTGCCGAGCCGTTACGTGCCCTCTCAGCGGCTTCTAGCGGGGTCGCAGACAAGATCCCCTACCCGGACGACACGCTATTCGTCCACGATGGGGCGTACAGGTGAACGCGGCCGGCCGGAAACGTCTCTACGACCTGGCCGAGCTGCTGATCGCGCACCGCATGCAGCTCGACTACCCGCACAACGATGTGCGCGGCGCCGCCGACGCGAACACCTGGAAGCTGACCGAGAAGCAGATGCGGCATCTGCTCGCGCAGGGAGGATACCTCTGCTTCGACTGCTCACAGTCGGTGACGCAGCTCTACCGCTGGGCGAAGCTGAAAGACCCGAACGGGCTCGCCTACCAGCACGTCGGCTACACCGGCACCATGCTCGCCCACCTGTCCCACTACATCAACGCGAGGATCGCGAAGCCGGGCGCGCTCGTCGTGTTCGGTCCCGGCACGGGCGACCATGTGTGCATGGTGCTCGAGCAGGGTGCGGACCCGCTGCTGTTCAGCCACGGCTCCACGCACGGCGCCGGACCGATCCGTCTCTCGGTGGAGCGCCAGTACCATCGGTCGCCGGTCACGTTCCTGAACGTGTCTAAGCTGTAGCGGTTGCCCCGTCGCGGGGCTCGAGCGGGGCGGCGGTGACCCGGAAAGCCGTCGCCCCCTCCTTGACATTCGCGACAATGTTCGCGACAATACTCGTAGTACCCGCGACGGAACGGAGGCACGATGGCCGAGCACCGGATCAGCTACGGCGAGATAATCGAACGGCTCACCCAGCCGCGCGACGCGACCCGCCCCCATGTGGCGCTGAAACGCAGCGTCGCCAAAGGCGCCGTCGAAATCGACGTGAAAGTGCCGGTCTGCGACGAGTACCCGACGCTCGAGCAGGCGCGCGCCGCCACGGTCGAGCTGTTCGATGGGCTACTCGAGCGCTACCCGATGCCGAACGGGGGCGCGTCGTGACCATTCACCCGGAAGATGCCGAGAGCTACGCCGTTCAGCTACACGACGACCTCGTTTCACTGACCCATGCGGTCGTGCGGGTGGCCGAAGTGCTCGAGCTGGTAATGGACGGGGAGCGGGCACTGAGCGTTCGACAGGCAGGTTCGTGGATCACGCGCGAGGATCGACCATGACCGCGCTCGCGGATGCCCTCGTCGCCGCGCAGCGGCGCGCGATCACGGCGCTCGAGAAGCAGTACGCCGCCGGCCGGCTCGAGCGTGACACCGCCGCGCGGCTGCTGACCGCGATCGGCACCACCGACGACGTGGACCAGGAGCGGCTGCTGAACGCGCTCGACGTGATCCGCGCCTACGGGGCCGAGCTGCCCAGCGAGCCGGCAACGAACGGCGAGCAGAAACCGGAGCCGGCGACCGAGGCGCAACTCAAGTTCATAGCGAAACTGGCCGACGAGAAGGGATACCCGATGCCGGACGGTCCACTGACGAAGGTGAGCGCGCACGAGATAATCGGCACGTTGAAGGCGGGCACCTACGAACCCGAGAAATGGCACGTGCCGTTCTGATGCCGACCTACATCGTTCACCGTGTGAAGCCCGTGATGGTCAGTTGTACGTTCGACGCCGACGACGAACGCGCAGCGATCGAGACGGCGATCGAGATTTGGAAAGAGGACGCCGACGACGCGGACGCCTACACCGCTGAGGAGCAGTAGATATGCCGAAACACACGCGCGCCAAAGGGATAGCGTTCGAGCGTGAGGTAGCCAAAGTGTTCGAGGACGCCGGCATGGAGGTACGCGGGCTCGAGTCGGGTGGCGACCATTTCGTCGTGGCCGCGAACGGCACCGTCTACCACGGCGAGTCGAAGCGGCACGAACGGGTCGAGATAGACCGTTGGCTGCGCCAACAGGAGCGCGACTGCCCGGACGGGATGCGCCGCTTCCTCGTCTTCCGCCGCTCGCGCCGACCCGCCTACGCGGTGGTGCCGCTCGAGCAGTTAGTGGAGATGATGCAACGATGATCCGTCCGACCGATCGTGTCTGGTTCGCCTGCGACGACCCGGAGTCAGCGTGGATCGAGGATCAGCGCCGGCAGATGCGCCCGCGTCTCAACTGCGTCTACTGTGGCGCGCCGATCCGAGGCCGGCCGCGCCGCTGGGCGAAACCCGAGACCGTGTTCGCGTCTATGCTCGCCTGCACGGCGCACCGGCACCTAGTTCCGCGCGACCCGGAGTACGGGGGCACGCCGTGACGCGACAGACTTCTACCGACGGGTGCGAGAACGATGACTCTCGTCGTCGCTAGGGCCGCCATCCGGGAACGGCGCAGACGATGGCTGCTAGCCGCAAGGACGGCGCGGCAACTCGAGGAGGATGCGCGCACGCGGTTCACAAACCACAGTTACTACATGGGTGCCAGCGACTCCTACCGGGCATGCGCTCGTGACTTGCGAGGACTCGACCGAGACAGCAAGGCGAAGGAACCCGAGGAGTTGGATTATGACCTCTTCGACTACGCCGACGAGGCTAGCAACCACGGCGAAGTCTACGACCCGGAGGTTCATCGCCCATGACAGCACGCCGAGGGAGGTACTAGGTGGCTGACGCAGACGAAGCGCTGCGGGAGCGGGTCATCGAGATCACGCACGAGTATTGGGCGACGCGCGAATCCGGAATGACTGAGCGGATCGCGGTCGCGCAGTTGATCATGGCGCTTGCCCGAGTCGAGCGCGACAACGCTGAACCGCCCTATTCGTTCTGGCACGGCTATTTCCGAGGCAAGGGCCGCTCTCTCCGCCGCGCCGCCCGTGAGCTGCGAGGACTCGACCGAGACACACCCGAACGCACCCTAACGCCGTGAAGGACCGTCCTCCACGGTGTCAGTCCTGCGGCAAGCGCGCAGACGTGAGCTACGCCCCACACCCGCACACGATTCCGGGTACAGCCCACGGTGGCCGCTGGATCTGTGCGTCATGCCTCTACCTCGAGCAACACCCGGAAGCGTCGCGCATCGGCCGAGCGGTAAAGCCGAAGCAGCCACAGTCTGAGGCGCTGTTCGGTGATGACACGTGAGCCGGCACGGCACCGTCATTCCGATCCCACCCGACAGCCAGCTTGATAGCGCGATCGAGGCACTGCGTGAATCGTGGCTATGCGGCTACTGGTCTGGACTGCCGTATCCACGCGCAGCATGGCTGACTCACGTAGAAGCGCTGCTCGAGGCGTACTTCCCGTCCGCGTCGTCGCGGGACCGCAACCTGACCGCGCGCGGCCTCGCACCATTCCCGCTCGCACATCACCCTTGACGCGATAGCATCACTGGTCGTAACACCCGTCACACCCGCAACGAGAGGAGCGACACCGTGAAGCTCTATGAGTACGCCGTCGTGCTCGACGAGAAGCGCAACAAGGATGACGCAGTGGTAGAGGAAGCAGCCGTCGTCGTTCCCGTCACCGCCGTGCTAGCTCGAGACGACGCCCAGGCACAGCTACTCGCAGCCCGTTCGATCCCTGACGAGTACGTCGGCAACGGCAAGCTCGACCGTCTGACGGTGGTGGTGCGCCCTTTCTAGGACGAGCACCGATCGCAGCGTCAGCGAAAGAGACGACGATCAGGCAGGCAGGTGCGACGAACACGCTTACTACGAACACGCTTACTGACTTCGTTAGCCCCTACGGACCGCTGGGCAACACATCGCCTTCACCGTCCGTGGTCTGGCAGACCGTGAGCAGCAACGCGACTTACGCTTCTGCCTCGAGCATCACGTAGGACCCTTGACAAAGAAAGGGGCGAGGACTTAGCCTCACCCCTACGATGATGACCGCGCGAATTCTACCACGGTCGCACGTGAAACAGCAACCGGATCGCCCGTGAGTCTCACAACCCCACGCAGGGGGAACTCCGGGGCCGGCACTGCGGCGCGACTCGAGCCC